>JAAUYD010290610.1_pt1 | contig 10445 bp, 8 predicted proteins | sample 7278101 | NCBI WGS metagenome assembly JAAUYD01 (sample SAMN14350128, study PRJNA611818) | marine sediment metagenome | isolation source: surface marine sediment (0.6m) | place: French Polynesia: Moorea | collected 2018-08
TGGCACCCAGAAAGTTGTAAACTTCTAAGTGTCTCCAGAGTTACTGGTGTCCGCAGTGTATTTGTAGAACTTTGGCTAACAAATACCCTAGAGAAATACTGATCACCAATTCAAATCAGTTTATGTTGTTATATGGTAATTTATGGAAAATTGCCAGCAAAAAGATTACTTAGCACTGTTTTTGCGCTTATTGCGAGAAACTAATGCACCAACACCCACAGCAGCTAAACTGATAACAGCAGAAGGTTCGGGAACACCTTGCATACTGCTAGTACTGACCTGTGAACGTGCAGAGAACTGGATTTCTGCCTGACCACCAGCTTCAAAGGTGTAATCAACACCTAAATCATCAAAATCTATATCCTCAAGAATGATATCTTCTTCACCGTTCTGATTAACAAGAGCGACTGCAAAGTCCAATTCTGGTCCTGCGAAAACTAGATCGCCATCGAGAAAAATCTCATAGGTACCAAGAAAATCCGCGGCTGCAGTTTTCATTTTTCCTGGTTCGTACTCTTCAATGATTCCATGAACCAAGATGTTAGCAATACCATCGAAGTCAAGGAAATCACCGGCTGCAACAGTAAATTCATCACTAAAAATGGTGTAAGCACCGATACCGTTGGATGAACCATCACCGTCAATCGCAGTGTCAGCAATGGCAGATACAGTTGCGATATTGGTGACACAGTTAACACTTGATGATGTGTTAGTAAAGCCATTAGGAACATTGGCTGAAGCAGCGCCTGCTAGATCAACAGGACACTGTACTGGCCCATTTGCATAAGCATCACTATCTGAGGGTCCAATCTTGCCAGGGAAAGGACCAACAAAGGCAGATCCATTTACGGTGTCAAAGAATAGAGGGATAACACTGGTGGTGCCAGTTATATCGGTTAATTCAACGGTAACGTCTTCAGCGGTAAGACTTGCTGTTGCTTCTACCCTTCCTGCTTGTGCTTCTTGGGCTACGCCTAAAGTAGCAGCAGATGCAATTCCGAGAATTCCCGCGGTAATTCGGGTAATTGGTGATTTTTTCATGATTAACTTAAATGACTGATTGGTCTCTTTATTTGTAATGGAAGAATTACAAATTTTCAAGGTCTTTTGTATTTTTTTTTGAATCTTCACAAAACTTAATATTCAGCAATATAGGGGCAAAAACTCGCTGAATCAAGGCTCCAGAACCACACTTAACCAAAAAATCAGTTTTTAAAATAAAAAATAATTATTAATTAGCTTGTTTGCAATTATTTATGCTTATGTTTGTGGAACAAGAAGAGGACGGATGGTGGATTACTGATGTAATGGATTTGCTAGGTGTTCTCGCTTATGATCAAACTGTAAAAAACAAGTTTATCTACCCCAGATAAACTTGCCTTTAACTTAGTTATATTGACGATTTATAAAAAATTGCTAAGAAGCAGACTACTTGGCGCTGTTTTTGCGCTTACGAGAAATTAATGCACCAACACCCACAGCAGCTAAACTAATGACAGCAGAAGGTTCGGGAGCATCTTGCATATTGCTAGCACTGACCTGTTGACGCACAGAGAACTGGATTTCTGCATTACCATTTGTTCCATTAGCAAAGTCTGCCGCAACAAAGGTGTAATCAACCGGACCATCTGGATTACCAGTAGGATTTGGTAAGTCATCCACCGAAAAGTTTTCAAGAGGGAAAGGTGTCGGGGGAATTGTAGCAATGGGCGCGGGAACCTCAAAACCATTTTGATTAACAAGAGCGACTGCAAAGTCCAATTCCGGCCCTGCAAAAACTAACTCGTTATCGACAAAAATCTCATAGGTACCGAGGAAGTCAGCAGCTGCAGTTTTCATCTCTCCTTCGTCATAGCCTGAAATCTCGGCCTCAACAACCAGGTTAAGCAGACCGTTGAAATCAACGAAATCACCAACTGCAACAGGAAACCCCCCAGTAAAAATGGTATAAGCACCGATACCGTTGGATGAACCATTATCTGTTAACATGGTATTAGCAAAAGCAGTTACAGTTGCTGTATTGGTGAGACAGTTAACGCTTGATCCTGAATTAGTAACGTTAGGGCCAATACTGGCTGAAGCACCACCTACGAGATTGACTGGACACTGTACTGGTCCTTCTGCATAGGCATCAATGACTGGTTCTCCAGGTTTGCCAGGAAAAGGGCCGACCTCAGCAACTCCATTTACGGTTTCAAAGAATAGAGGGATAACACTGCTAGTACCACCTACATTGGTTAATTCTACTGTAACATCGGTAACTGTAAGGTCTGCTGTAGCCTTTACAGTTCCTGCTTGGGCTTGTTGGGCTACGCCTAAAGTAGCAGCAGATGTAAGTCCGAGAATTCCCGCCGTAATTCGGGTAATTGGTAATTTTTTCATGATTAACTTGAATGATTAATTTTGTCTCTTTATTTCTAATGGAAGAATTACAAATTTTCAAGGTCTTTTTCATTTTTTTTGCAATCTTCACAAAACTTAATATTCAGCAACATAGAGCTAGGCTTTTCTATACCATCGTCGTACAAGCAAGAAGCGTAAAACTGACCCGTAGGAGTCATGGAAACAGTTACAGAGTTCTACCCCATCGAGTAAACGACTCAAATAGGCAATATTTCTTAATTACTGTATAATCTCATTGCCATTTATCTTAAGTTTTCTTATTCATGGACAACGCCTTATTAGTTCAACTTATTGGCATTAGCGGTTACATCATCTATATCACCACCTCAGCAGGAGTATACGGTATTTTTGCCCTGGGATTAAACTTACAATGGGGGTTTACTGGACTAATTAACTTCGGTGTCGTTGGGTTTATGACCTTGGGGGCGTATACTAGCGTCTTATTAACTTTAACAGGGGTTCCTTTTGTTTTTGCTGTTTTGGCTGGGGCTATTTTAGCAGCTATCTTAGGGTTATTAATTGGACTGTCTACCCTACGTCTTCGGGAAGATTATCTGGCTATTGTTACTATCGGAGTGTCAGAATTAGTGCGTTTATTTGCTTTAAATGAAGAATGGTTAACTAAAGGTGCATTAGGGTTGCGACAATATCCTTTACCTTTGAATATAGAAATCAATTTCCCCCTCAAATTATCATTAATTACTATTTTAACCCTATTGGCTATTTATGCAGAATGGACATTGTATAAAAGTTTAGCTTATCAGTGGAAACAAAATAAAGAAATACAAGGCAAAAGTTATCAACCCAGAAAGCCTTTTAGTTTAATTATTTGGGGGATTATTGCCACGGCTTTAATTTTATTAGTTTATATAACAGGGACAACAGCCCTTTGGTTTTATACTTATAAAGCAGGGTTAATGGTCTTAGTTTTATCGGTTTTAGCTATTATTTATGCTAGTTTAGAGTTTTTAGTTAATTCTCCTTGGGGACGGGTTCTTAAAGCGATTCGAGAAGATGAACAAGTCCCTAAAGCATTGGGTAAAAATATCCTTTTATATAAGTTACAATCTTTTATGTTAGGAGGTGCGATCGCCGGAATTGCAGGGGCTTTCTTTGCTTGGCAATTAACGACTATTTACCCTGATAAGTTTGATCCTTTGATTACGTTTAATACTTGGATTATTGTTGTTTTAGGTGGTTCTGGAAGTAATGCAGGAACCGTTTTGGGAGCGATCATTTTTTGGGCTTATGATTCTTTAACTCGTTTTATTTTACCGCAACTGGGAATTTTAAGTCCGAGTCAAGCAGGGTATTTTAGAATCATGATTATTGGGTTAATTTTGATGATTTTAATGGTTTGGCGACCTCAAGGTGTTCTCGGTAAAAAAGAAGAATTAACTTTAGGTCGTTAGTAACTTAAAAAGACAGAAAAGAAATGATACAAAATTTACAAATTATTTAAAAAATCCTCTAAACAAGTATTTGTTTGTACTAAAATATTTTTTAGAGTTAGAGGATTGAGTTCTTGTCGAGGATGAGGAATGGGAACAGTAATGGTATTAGTTTCTGTTTTTTTTAGGATAAAATGATCACCCTTATGTCTATCTTTTTCAAATCCTAATTTCTGAAAGGCTTTAATCGCTTTTCTACTAGAAATATTGGTTAAATAGGATGTGGGAATTGAAGGATAATTATTGTTAGTAGTTCCTAATTCATGAACAATAGTATGATTTCCCTCTTTATAGGTTTCTAGCACAAATTCTAAATATTTATTTTTTTCAATTTCTGAGTTTAAATTTTCTCGAAGACCTTTATTTTGTAAACTTAATTTCTCTTTTTCTTGTTCTATACTTTGTGCTTCTTCAAAAGCGTATTGTGATTCTAATTTAATCAAATTAATTTGCCGTTCAAATTCTTTTTGTATGGTTTCTTCTCGTTGTTGAATCGATTTTTCGTTAGATAATTGTAATTGTTGTAAATCATTTATTTTTTCTTCATTTTCTTGATTTTGAGTAATCAAATTCTCAATTTTTTTTCTAAGGGATTTGATTTGTTTTTTACTTTCTTTTTCTAAGTTTTGTTGTTCTTCTAATTGTAATAATAAGTTATTTTTTTCTTGTTTGATTTCTTCTAATTCTTGAGATTTATCTTGCCATACTTCCATAATTAGAATTTCTTGTTCATATTCTTTAATAATAGTTTGAAGATTGTGTATTTTTTGAGTTTGATAATTTTCTAACTCTTCTAATTTTTTTTGTTCTTTTTCTCTTTCTTCAATTAAACGGGAATTTTGGACAAGTTTTTCTTTAAGATTATCCTGAAGAATAGCAATTTCTTTTTGTAATTGAATTTGTTGATTTCTTAATATTTCTTGATTTTGATCAGCAATTTTTCTTTTTTCTATTTCTTGTTTTACTAATTCTTTTTCTAATTTTAGCCTTTGGGATAATTGTTCTTTTTCCCTAAGGGTTAAAAGTCGATAGCTTAAGAAACATTCACTAAAACTCCAGATGAATAATCCACCAATTATAAATGATAAGATGGTTAAATTATAAATAGGAAAACGAGTGTTTTTTTCAAAAGGATTCTGAAACCATTGTAATAATTCTTGTGAAAAATTCTCTGAAATATCCCTAATATAATAAACTCGAGCAAGAATGAATTTTTTATCTACTACATCTTGATAATAATGACTATCTTTTGCGTCACTAAAATAATAGCTTTTAGCTGATGAAGAAAAAGGATCTAAAAGTAAATAATGAGGATAATTATTAAGGGTTTTAGCTGATATCTTCTTGAGCCAATCTTTCTCGTTTTTTGAAAATTTATCAGAATAGTTAGTAATCTTTTTACCTTCTAAATCCGTAATAATTAATCCTTGTAAACCCTGATAATTAGTATTTAAAATTTGGTTGATTTGCTCTGTATCATTATTAGTGATAGCATAGGATAAAGCTAAAGGGACTGTGGGAAACAAAAATTCAGAATCCATCCTTTGTGATGAGGTAAAAGAATGACTCTGATAGGTATAATAAGTTTGACGAACTGCTAAGATCCCAAAGGCTAATAGTAATAACTCAATAATAATTAATCGGCCAAGAATAACTGCAACTTGTCGATAAGATAACTGCTTTCTTAAGATAGGAAAGATCATTCTCTTAAGATTTAGGTATAAATATCGATTATAGTGATTAAATTGACAAAAGTTCAAGTTTTCTTTATATTATTTAACTTATGGAGTGATTTTTTTGAAGCTCAAGCAATTTTCTCAATCCTGTGATCCAGTGACAGTCTATGTAAAAATGGTAGAGTTGTGAATTATCCCCATAATAGCCTTAATAGGAGGATCATAGAGAGTTAATGAATATGAAAATTGGCGATCGCATTCGTGTTATAGAATCTGTTATTGTTTATCATCATCCTCAGCATAAGACTGAACCATTTGACCTCAAAGGAATGGAAGGGGAGATAATCGATATCGTCACCAACTGGCAAGGCCGGCCAGTTAGTGCTAACCTACCCATATTAGTCAAGTTCGAGAAACGATTTCGGGCTCATTTTCGTGACAATGAAGTAGAAGTTCTTGAAACAGCTTAGAGATAGAGGGGTTAAGGCGTTGAGACTCTTCCTTTATCTCCCCTTAATCCACATCTTCACATCTTTTTCCAATTACTGAATTAAGATACTTTTTGTCGAGATCGTTTTGCTTTAACCACAGAAGGATCAATTTTTACCACTGCATCGGTTAAAGAAAGAGTACGCTTAGTTTTGTGTTGACGATGCACTTGATAAACGGTTTCTGTACTTAAATCCAATGCACTTAACCAACCACTTTGAGGATGATAAGCACCGGTATCAATATCTAACCATCCTTCTCCTGCGACTAATTTACCGGCTAAAACACCCGGAAAAGTAAAGGTAATGGTATGACCCGTAATAATCAGTTTATCCTCAAAATAGGGTTGATTCATGGCATGAAAATCGTCCCTTACCCAACAAAACTGTTGTGCGGTTTGATGCTCTAAAGGTATGTTAGGATCAATTCCCCCATGAACTAACCAGACATCCCCTAAATCTAAATAGGTAGGCAAAGTTTTCATCCAATCAATATGCTCTTGAGGAATATGATGATCATAACTGACTAAAGTAGAGTAACCTCCTCCATACAACCATCCTTGCAGTTGATGACTATTAATTCCCCCTTGACCAACCGTCTCTAAAAGCATATGTTCATGGTTTCCCAGTAAACAGTGGTACTTATGTTTGATAACAAATTCTACCACTTGAGAACTCTGAGGACCGCGATCAATTAAGTCCCCTAAAAAATAAACTTGATCCTCGGAATTAGGCGCGATCGCCTCTAAAAGTAGATTGAGGGTATCATAGTGACCATGAACGTCACCAATAACAATGCGACGGTGGGAAATGTCGGGTTGGGAAGGGGAGGTGGATGTTAACATCTTGAATTGTTTGCCGTTTTACGATGTCTAGGATTAGTATTCCCAGATATTTCTTTAATATCTCACTGTAGTGACAGGACGATGAACATAAGCGATTGCCCTACCTGAGACTTCTTCTCGATTATAAGTCCCGATGAAGGTTCCTTCTAATTTGGTGTGGTTACGCAGAAGATTTAATTCATAGTCTGCTTCTGCATTGGTGTTACTGAATAGGGTGGGAAAGATTTGAAGTTTAATGGTTAATTGATAGTTATTCTCATAGATTTTGCTGTCAATGACTTCTCCTTTAATTCCATCACCATAGACTGTTTTTTTCCATTGGTTATCCTCACAAACTAATCCTATTGCTAAATGACTTTTACTGACTATAAAGCTGGCTTGATCTTCAATTTTCGCTTTCTTTAATTGTTTGCTCCTTATTGTACCTTGTAGCAAAGTAACAAAAATTTGTCCCTGTAAGGGTTGATGATTTTTTTCAGGGGGTCTATCCCAAGAATTAGCTATGGAAACAGACCGATAATTAAATTGTCTTAGAGGGTTAATAATCTTAAATGAGGGTTCATTATTCCATAATTTATCATCGGGTCCGTGCCAACGATATTTAGTATAACCTAATACCCCTGGATGGGAAAAAATGCGATTCATTGCTTCATTGGCTTTAATCTTTTGTCGCGTTTCTGGTTCATACCCTCCTGGGGGTTCAATGGGATTTCTAAACAAAGTATAATGATCACTCCAGGTACTAATCTCGCCGTTTAAAATGGGACGTTCAACCTGCTGGTAAAGTTCATCAAATAGTTCATAAAAATTAGCTCGATAATTGTTGCGAGAAACTACATCTGTCCAGTCTTTTTCTACGTCTAAAACGACTTGATTTTTCATTCCTCCCCAACGACAGCCTAAAATTAAATGATTGGGATCATATTTCCTAATTTTTTCTGTACAAATACGATAATATTGTTCTACCCATTGCTTAACAAATTGATCGTTATCTTGTAAGTAATTATCTGATATTAAAATTTCCTCTCTTAAACTTAATTCTCTAATGGTTTCTTTTGAGGGAATATTAATTTGCCATGCTTGCCCTAATTTCTCTAACGATATATAACGAGATAAGACAAATTGCCAAGCCTTTTTAGCAGCAGGGACATCTTGTTTTTGACTTAAGCAAAATTGCAGTAAGCCAATACCTTTGGGGTTCAATTTTGGTTCAGCAGGTAATTCCAATTCGTCCGATTGTTTGGACCCTCTACGTAGATAAGTGGGAGCATTAGCAATAATAGTTTCATTAGTCTTTATCATTTTCATAAACCCTCTTTCGTTGTCTAGAAAGTAGCCTAACAGCATTCTATTATTTTTCAGAGGACTGCAAAGTTTTTGGCATTTTTTATCAACATTTTCTGCCCATTGAGGATTCCAAACATCAGGAAACTTAGTAACTAACCAAGGTTCTTCATAATAGGTTTCAATGATTTCAGTAAAGGCCATATCTTGGTCAAAAAATTCTGAAGTTGTCCAAGAACCCATAGCGTTAAAACCCCATTCTTTTAGATAGTTAACCCAGGTTTTAACGGTGGTTTTAGGAACAGGAGGTAAGTTGGCTCTTCTTCCTCCCATTCCTCCTGCATTTAACCCTGTACAACCTCGATGGTAAAAGGCTTTACCTTGGGGATCAATAAACCACCATTTCCCATTTATGCTCTGTCCAACTCGAAAAAATCCGTCTTTTCCTCGAATGGTTTTACTATCAAATTTAATGTCAGCTAATAGAAGATCATCATTCGCTTTTGCCATGTCTATTGTTTGTTGCCATTGACTCAGTTGCCATTGATAAACTGCTTCTATTTCTGATTCGGTGATTAGGGTAAAACGAGGTGCTAAATGGGCTATATTCCAAGGTAACCACCTTGTTTTTTCCCCGTGATAAACTTCAATAATAATGGAATAAAATCCCTGATTAACTCTGATTAATTCTCCGTGTTTAACGGGTTGGTTATTAACCCAAATATTAGCTTTAACGTTTAATCCTATCGCTCCATGACACACTCTTAATAATCGAGGTTGCTCAAAGGACATTATTGTGTAAAATAGGGAGTAAATTTTAGGTTTATTTTTCCCTAATTTTTTTAAATCAATGGCATCCGTAAAGTCGGGAAAACTATTAGCAATAATTTGATTTTGTGGTAATTCTTCTAATGTCTGGAAAATGCCTTGGTGTTGATCGTGGATCAAATTAACCAGTTTTTGTGCTTCTCCTGGGTTGATTGGAGTTTTATATAACCATTTTTTAGGAACAATATCATCAATAAATTTGACCGATTCAAGAGGATTATTAATAACTATATTTTGAGAAGGTTCAATTTTTGTAATTTTAGGTCTTTCGGGTTTAGGATCAATCCCTGGAATGGTGGAATTATTCTTGTTTGACTCATTCTGGGATAAAAGAGGTTTTGGATAATATTTTTGCCAGATTCCATAGAGAAGAACTGTACTCAAACTCAATAAAAATCTTCGAGTGAATTTCATGATAATTGCTGACTCAACTTAGCTTAATTTAGAGATTAATGTTAAAAATGGGGATAATTTCTATTCCTAAACAAGATTTTTAAGCTTTCTTTGACGCAGATTTTCTTTGACCTAATTTACACTTAAAAAATGTACCAAACCCCATCGCAGTTCCTGAACCTAAAATGGTTAAAGGTTCAGGAACAACAGCAGGTTCAGGGGCGGGAGTTGAAAGAAAAAATGCACTTTCTTCCGTAGAACTTTGTTGAAAACTTGATCCGAATATATTGCCATTCAAATAGGTTTGTAATCTCACATTGTTATCCTCCCCATTACTGAGAAGATCAATAATATTAGAATCTATCTGAACCCCTGAACCGTCATTGGTTCTGCTAAATTCTCTACCGCTCTCCGTTTCATTATTAATTATAATAAAACGATCTTCAAACAATGAAAAACAATCAGAAGTCAATGTATCAGATGACTCACAAAAATAAACTATTAAACCGAGAAAAGAACCGACGTTATTGAAACTACTATCACGATTAATAAACCAAATTCTTTCTGCTGGTTGTTCTTCTTCATCGAGAAACGAAACTTTGAGTTGTAATCCTAAACGATAATCAGTTGAAGATGATTGGGGGGTAATTGACACTTCATCCACAATTAAACTAATTTTTTGAATGGTTTCCCCTGAAAAATCAGGCCCCAAAATAGCAGCACTCGCCTCTTGATCCCATAAACAGCCTAATCCTAAACATACCCCTGTAGTCAAGGTCACTAACTTAGAAAATTTAAGCATTGTTTTAGTCCTAATCATTTTAAAAATTTGAGGATTGATTTCCTATCTTGATTAAAGTTCATTAAGAGAAGTTTGTCATCTCAAAATGTAAACGTCAATGTATAATTTTTGTTACGTACGTATACAACATCCGTGCTTCTAACTAATTTAGTCTAATATGCTCCAGGTCGTCAAAGTAAGGCTATATCCAAATACAGAACAAAAGCAGTCGCTAGAGCAAAGCTTTGGTAACTGCCGATGGTTGTGGAATTATTGCCTGAACTTGATGAACCAAA
>JAAUYD010258995.1_pt1 | contig 10444 bp, 11 predicted proteins | sample 7278101 | NCBI WGS metagenome assembly JAAUYD01 (sample SAMN14350128, study PRJNA611818) | marine sediment metagenome | isolation source: surface marine sediment (0.6m) | place: French Polynesia: Moorea | collected 2018-08
GTGTTTTCTTGGGAAAGTCCTACGGCTTTTGCCGCTGAAAATCCGGTAAGGAGTGCTATCAAGTTGTGAACAATTACGAGCCAAAAGACATAAAGCACGTATTCCATAAAAATTTCCTTGTTCTTGTACAGGGCCAAAAACACCAGTATCACAAAAAACAGTAGAGATCCCAATTTGAATCCTTTGGACATCCTCTTGGCCAAATTGGGTCGATAGTGGTTAACCAACATCCCCAAAACAAGGGGTACTCCAAGAAGAAGGGAAACCAACTTCACCATTTCCAATGGATCAATGGACACCTCAGTCAAAATTGATTCCGTAGGGGCATATAACCCACCCCAAAAACTTAGGTTGAAAGGTGTCATAAAAATGGCCAATAGGGTGGCTATGGCGGTTAATGTTACGGAAAGTGCCGCATTTCCCTTGGATAAGTGGGTAAAAAAATTGGAAACATTCCCTCCAGGACAGGCCGCCACCATGAACATGCCCAAGGCCATACTGGGAATAGGTTCAATTAGCCAAACCAAGCCGAAAGTAAGGGCAGGAAGAAGCAAAAATTGGCAGGCTACACCAGTTAAAACAGGTTTCGGTGTCCTAATAAGGCGTTTGAAATCATCCCAAGAAATTTCAAGGGCTATGCCGAACATGACAAAGGCCAAGGCCACGTTCAAGGTCCAAAGGGATTTTTGATCAAAATTGATATGAACGTTATCGATAATTTGCTCCAAAAGGGAAAGAATTTACCTCACAAGATAAAGTATTCTTTGGATCTTGCTCACATACATATTTTTAAGGTCTACATCCGTTTATTTCATAATTTTAGGGATATAAATTAGAACACTATGGCTCGTACCCCAAGTAACATGTTGGCACTGGACACCGAAGCACCCGATTTTAATCTTTTGGACACCGTTTCGGACACTTTTTACTCCTTGAGCGACGTTAAAGGTTCCCGTGGTACCGTGGTGATGTTCATTTGCAATCATTGCCCCTTTGTAATTCATGTGAATCCCGAAATTGCCCAGTTGGGCCGCGAATATCAAGCTAAGGGGATTGGCTTTGTAGCCATTTCAAGCAATGATGTGGTAAACTATCCCCAAGACGCACCACATCTTATGAAGAAAAATGCGCAAGAGTTAGGATACACGTTTCCATACTTATATGATGAAACCCAAGAAGTAGCCAAAGCCTATGATGCTGCCTGCACACCAGATTTTTATCTTTTTGATGCAGATATGCGGTTGGTCTACCGCGGACAACTGGATGATTCCAGACCAGGCAACGGTATTCCTTTAACTGGCAATGACTTAAGAAATGCCTTGGATTCCCTTTTGGGCGGAAAAGAAATAAGTGCCGTCCAAAAACCAAGTATAGGATGTAACATTAAATGGAAAATTGCCTGAACTAATTCTCACCTATGGAATTTAACCTAACGGAAAGTATACAGATTCTTGGTAAAACACCCTTGGTAATTTCAACTATGTTGAAAAACTTGCCTGAAGCATGGATTAAAACCAATGAGGGGGGCGATACTTGGAGTCCTTATGATGTAGTTGGACATTTGATCCACGGTGAGCGAACCGATTGGATTCCCCGTGCTTTGATAATACTCAGTGAGGTTGCGGACAAAACATTCGAGCCTTTTGACAGATTCGCACAGTTCGAAAACAGTAAGGGAAAAAGCTTGGATGAATTATTGACCGAGTTCGGTCAACTTAGGGAAGAGAATCTTCAAAAGTTGAAGGCTTTAAATATTGATGAAAAAGCATTACTCAAAATAGGGATTCATCCTGAGTTCGGACCGGTAACGTTAAAACAATTGTTATCGGCATGGGTAGTACACGATTTGGGTCATATTAACCAAATAACAAGGGTAATGGCTAAGAATTATAAAATTGAAGCCGGTCCCTGGACCAAATATCTGTCCATCCTACAGGATTAGTTGCATATATTGAAAATCAAGCAATAAATACCAGATGAAAATCACGCCTAAAGAAGCCTTAAAGAAATTGAAAGCCCAAGAATCTCCCTTTCTGACCTTATTTGAGCATGGCACACTTTCCGTAGAAATCTATAAGCCGGAAAAAGTGGATTTGCAGCAACCACATTCTAGGGATGAGATATATGTGGTCGTGTCTGGAAGTGGTGAGTTTATGATAGATGGTAGGTATGTAGATTTTGGTCCTGGGGATTTTTTATTTGTTCCGGCAGGTGTTGAACACAGGTTCGAAAACTTTACAGACGATTTTTCCACCTGGGTATTCTTTTATGGTCCGGAAGGAGGTGAGCGTTCCATTGAGGGATAAAGTATTTTTGGAAAATGTTGTGAAAGAATCCATTGATACCTACATCCAGGTGGGTAAACAATCATATTGTGAACATTATCTGCATCTTTGGGAAAACAGGGATCCCAGTCCCTACCTCAACAACAGTTTTACCACCGATGTGGTTCAAGAGGAGTTGGAAAATCCCAATGCAGTCAATTTTTTGGTGAAAGCCGAGGATACTCCGGTGGGTATAGTTAAACTGCTTCTTAATGAGCCGCTAGATGGGTTTCCCGCCAATGATTGCCTATTGGCACAAAAGATTTACCTGCTTAAAGCCTTTTCAGGAAAAGGGATTGGTGCCCAAGTACTTGAACTTATTGAGGAATACGCCAAGAGCCAAAACAAAAAAATAGTTTGGTTGGATACCATGAAAAAAGGTAAACCCGTTGATTTCTATATCAAGCATGGATATAGCATCAAAAAAGAGAGTGAGCTCAAATTAAAAGGGGCCATTCCAGCTGAAAAACCCATGTGGGTCCTTTCCAAGGAATTGTAAACTACCAGTCCTCTCTTTTGACCAGGTTTTCTATATGGCTAAAATGATGAGATCCATGCCAGGCATATCGTCCCACATTTTCAGCAAGAGTGGTGACCGTATTTCCCTCTGGGTGTGTAAAAACCCGTTGCATATCCTCATTGGAAAGCCCCTTTAATAGGTAGACCAACTTGGCATGCACCACCTTTAAATGATCAAGCGAAATGCGGATTGGCGCTGTTTTGGCATCAAACAATTTTGACCATTCTTTCTCGCGATAAGGCTTTATGACCGGATTGTCTTCGGTCAAGGCCCATTTAAAGCGAATATAGCTATGGTGATGGCTGTCCGCAATGTGGTGCACCAACTGTCTCACCGTCCACCCTTCTGGCCTGTAAGGAGTTTCCAATTGGGCTTCAGAAAGTGGAGTGACCAACATTTCCAATTTTGTAGGCAAATGTTCCAACACGGAAATCCATTCCGTTAGATGTTCTTCTGTAATTTTTCTTGGGATTTGGTATTTACCAATGGGGTATCGGAGTTGTTCCAGTACTTCTTTTTCCATGGTTAAAAATAACAAACTTTCAGTTTGATGTCCCTGCCGGGATGACCGAAATCATTTCCTGCCACCAAACTTTAATAGACATTTAACGCTTGCAAATTGATATCGATTAATTATCTACTAATTTTGTAGACTATTAGTATTAATCTCAACAAAAAACAACAGTATGGCAACAATAAGACTGGGCGATACCGCCCCCGATTTTACAGCTGAAACCTCTCAAGGTTCCTTAAACTTTTATGAATACCTGGGCGACGGGTGGGGCATATTGTTCTCGCACCCTGCAGACTTTACACCGGTTTGCACGACCGAGTTGGGAACAGCGGCCAAATTTAAGGACGAGTTTGACAAAAGAAACGTAAAAATGCTTGCCCTGAGTGTGGATGGAGCAGCATCCCACAATGAATGGATCAAGGACATAAACGAAACGCAAAACACCGAAGTTAACTTTCCGATAGTTGCGGATGAGGATAGAAAGGTATCCGACCTTTACGATATGATTCACCCCAACGCGGACGATACCCTTACGGTAAGATCAGTTTTCATTGTTGGTCCAGATAAGAAAGTTAAGTTGATTTTGACCTATCCGGCATCCACTGGTCGCAATTTTTATGAGTTGCTCCGGGTAATCGATTCACTTCAACTTACCGCATATCATAAAGTGGCGACCCCTGCCAACTGGAACAATGGAGAAAAGGTAGTGGTCAGCCCTTCCATTCCAACGGACGAGGCCAAGGAAATGTTCACAAAAGGTGTAGAGGAAATCAAACCATATTTAAGAATGACCCCAGACCCTACTGCTTAGTAAGTATAGCTTTACACATATCAATGAACCCGGACTTAAGTTCGGGTTTATTTTTTTGCGAAACGCAACCCTTGCGATTTTTGATATCTAAAGAAAAGAACACAGTTCCCCAACAACCATTAAATAAACAAAGCATGAACACTTTCTTTGGAGTACTCCTGCTCCTATTGTTGATTAACCTATTGTTACTTTTTTTGAGTGTAAATAGCTCTAAAAACTAATTCTGGTTGGGTCAATTCTCCGGAATTGACAATTCCACTCACTTTTTTGGACAATATAGTAGGGTGTTTCCACGTTGGGTTGTTATTGAATTGTATAAAGACGCCAGATAGCTTAATTCGATAACCAATGAATACTTTTTTTACGATTTTGTCTTTATTGCTCGTTTTGAACCTATGTCTGCTGTTTGTCAGTGTGAACAGGTCAAAATAAAAGCTCCCAAACCAAGGTTCGGAAGCTTTGCTTTTAGGAATTGAAATTAATCCTTACCCCACTTTCATCAATTCCACATCAAAAATCAATGTTGCATCTGGGGGAATCACACCTCCAGCCCCTCTGCTTCCATAGGCCAAGTCTGATGGGATTACAAAACGTGCCTTATCACCCACTTGCAGCAATCCAATGCCTTCATCCCAACCTGGGATTACCTGACCCACTCCTAGAGTAAAATCTATGGGTTGGTTTCTGTTGTAGGAAGAATCGAATACTTGCCCATTTGACAAGCAACCTTCATAGTGTACAGAAACGCTTTTTCCCTTTTCAGCTTTGGCACCCTTTCCTTTTTGAATCATTTTATAGCGAAGTCCACTCTGGGTCTTCTCAAAACCAGCGGCCAATTCTTCCAACTCCGCCTCAACTCGTGCCTTGGCCTCCGCAATCCGCTTTTCCCTAGCGCCCTCAAACGTTCGGAAAGCTTCAATGGCATTCCAGTTTTTGGCTTCTTCTCCTACACGAACAATTTCCAAACTTTCAATGGTATCTCCCTGGTCTATGGTGTCCACAACCTCTTGTCCATGTTCAACATACCCAAAAACGGTATGTTTGTTGTCCAGCCAAGGTGTTGGGCCATGTGTTATAAAAAACTGGCTTCCGTTTGTTCCGGGTCCTGCATTGGCCATAGATAACACCCCAGCAGCATCATGGACCAAATCGGGATGGAACTCATCATCAAATTTGTACCCTGGATCTCCGGTACCAGTGCCCAATGGACAACCTCCTTGAATCATAAAATCCGCAATCACCCTGTGAAACTTCAGCCCATTATAGTAGGGCTTTCCTTGTGGTCTTGCTGAGTTCTCCATATTTCCTTCGGACAAGGCCACAAAGTTGCCTACTGTTCCCGGAGTTTTGTCATAGGTCAATTTAACCAGTATCTCTCCTTTGGTTGTATTAAACTTGGCGTATATTCCGTCTTGCATACTATTATTTTAATTGTTTACGATATTTATTTCTCTAAATGGTCTGCAAATTTACAGGTTTTAAGGCGAATAGCGTATCATATAAACAGTTTCTCCAAAATGAAAACTCATAGTACATCAAACTTATGATCCAAATTCATCTTTGGAAGCATTTGCCATTTTTTCACTACTTTTTGGGTGTTCGATAAGCATCCTCCTATTTAAAAGCAATGCGCACTGTAGCTTGGAAAATACATTTGAAATCTTCACCTGAAAAGGTATTTCATTATTTGACCACTCCCGAAGGGCGTGAAAGTTTTTGGGCCGAAAAAGCACCCGAAAAAAACGGGATGATACATTTTGATTTCCCCAATGGGGAAAAGTACACAAGCAACATTCTCTACGTAGAAAAGAACAGGGAGTTCCATCTGGATTACTTCAATTCCACAGTAAAGTTTGTCATTACGCCTAAAGGACACGAGGGTGCGGACCTAAAAGTTATTAATGAGGGAATTCCGGATGAGGAGTATTTGGAAGTTTACGCAGGTTGGGTATCTGTATTGTTGACACTTAAAGCGGCTGTTGACTACGATGTGGATCTAAGAAACCATAACAACTCAAGGACTTGGGACCAAGGGTTTGTAGATAATTGATTCGTACATTCTTGGGGTGACCCGAAAGGAAAACAATATTTTACCCTTTTATCTGCTTCTGAGGAATTGTTCCATATTTATCAATTAGATATACCAAACTGGCCATAGTGGCCGCTCCCAGTTCCAATTCCCTTTTGTTCACATGCTCAAAGGTATCGTTCTCGGCATGGTGATGGTCAAAATACCGTTGGGAATCAGGTCGCAACCCTGCAAGTACCAATCCTGGGTCTTTCAAAGGGTTGATGTCGGCACCACCATACCCTTTCACAAACATGTGAATCAAATAAGGTTCAAAAAGTGGCGCCCAGCTTTGTACCTGTTGAAGATTTTCATCAGAACAATCAAAGGAAAAACCTCTTGGTGTGAACCCACCTGAGTCGCTTTCCAGAGCAAAGACATGACGTTCGTTCTTGCGGCGGGCCACTTCGGCATATTTGTTTCCTCCCCTAAGCCCGTTTTCCTCATTCATGAAAAGTACCACTCGAATAGTACGTTTTGGCCTGTATCCCGTTTCCTTGAACAGACGAAGCACCTCCATACTCTGAACACACCCCGCTCCATCATCATGGGAGCCATCTCCCAGATCCCAAGAATCCAAATGTCCTCCCACAATCATAATTTCGTTGGGATAGGTAGAACCACGTATTTCGCCTATAACATTATATGATTCTACATCTGGAAACTGCTTGCAGTTTTGCTTGAAGTAGAATTTGATGTTAGGATTTAATTTTAGTGTAGTACTTAACAACTCCGCGCCTTTGGTGCTTATCGCCGCCGCTGGGATTCTACTTTCAACGGGGGTATCCCCATAGCTCATCGAACCCGTATGCGGATAATCATCAAGCCTGAGCGTCATGGAGCGCACAATTACCCCAAGTGCCCCATACTTTCCAGCTTCCGCAGCACCGGAATATCTTTGGTCCACACATCCGGAATAGGATGCAAAGGTGCTAATTTGGGTGGGATCCATAGGACGGTTATAGAAAACGATTTTACCTTCTATTTTTTCCCTTCCCAATTTCTGAAGGTCCTCAATGCCCTTTACCTCTATAATATTGGCCTTTAGGCCCACATCTGGGGTCGCGACCGACCCTCCCAATGCGCAGATGGGCACATTGGTGGTAAGTCCTGGTTTGGTTTCGATATACGCAAACTCTGGAGTACCTCTAACCCATTTGGGAACCATAACCGGTTGTAACCATACACGGTCCAATCCCAATGAATCCAACTGCCCTTTGGTATAATCAATAGCTTGTTGTGCCTGCACAGAACCGGAAAGTCGTCCCCCGATTTGGTTGGATAAATAGTTCAACCAATCATACGCCTGGCCATTCAACAATGCCGTATCATAAAGTGACTTGATTTGCTTTTCGTCCTCGGTTTGGGCAAAAAGGATGCTGCCACTAAATAGGGACAGCAACACAAAAAGGATGAATCTCATTCTTCTGACTTTTCCAATTGTTGTTTAAACATTTCCAAGTTAGCCTTTATTTCATCATCCAACTCTGGTTCTTCTATATCTTTATATTTTTTTAACGATTCCAGTAGAATGGAGGCTACCAAAACCCGTGCTGCCCTCTTATTATCAGCCGGAATAACATACCAAGGAGCATGATCTTTGGAGGTCTTCCCAAGGGTTTCCTCATAATACTTCTGATATTGGTCCCATAATTTGCGTTCCTTGAGGTCGTTGGGAGAAAATTTCCAATTTTTCCTTTTCAACCTGATTCGCCTCAAAAGACGCTGTCTTTGTTCTTCTTTGGACAAGTGTAGGTAGAACTTAAAAATCAATGTCCCGTTTTGGGCGATGTGTTTTTCAAAATTGTTGATTTGCTCGAACCTTTGTTCCCAGAACTCCTCATCAATGTCCTCAACGGACTCGATTCCTGGAATATTTTCACCCAATATATACTGTGGATGCACGCGGGTCACCAAAACGTTTTCATAGTGTGTTCGATTAAAAACCGAAAACTTCCCCCGTTCGGGCAACACAATATAATGGCGCCATAAGTAATCGTGTTTTAATTCTATGGGCGTGGGCACCTTAAAACTGTGCACCTCGACTCCCCTTACATTGAAATCTTTAAAAACTTCCCTTATCAAGCTATCCTTACCGGCAGTGTCCATTCCTTGTAAGCATACCAAAACACCATATTTTCCATGGGCATACATTGTATCCTGGAATTCCCCCAGTTCCTTTCTGATTCTTCGTAGGTCCTTTTTCAGTTCATCATCATCCTTTCCAAAGCTTTCCAGCGTAGATATATTGGAGAGTTTGATATCTGAATTGGCTTTGTAAGCGTCGAGATTTCTTTTTTCCATGGGATTGAAGATAGGTTTTTTTAACATTAGTTCAGTCATCCGATAAAATCTACTGTTCATCGATGCCCATTACCGTTGGTAGCAATAGGCGGTGCTTTTATCGATTATTTTATTTTGTAAGACGTTTCTTAAACTAATTTTACCGGAATCATAGACGCTAAGTCCCAAATCGAGCGTGATGAAAACAAGAAAAATTGTCCTACTTATTATTTTTCTCATTGGCGTGATAAGCCTATGGCTGATGTCATCGTTCACTAAAAAGAACGCCTGCGACTATGCTGTTTCCAATATAGAGTATATTCAAGAGCAAGTAGCGTCTGCATTGACGGCTGAGGATTTCGAAAAGTCAAAATATTTAGCATACAAAGCGCTTAACAGTATTGAAAAAACCCAGCCCAATTTCACGGATTGTGGTTGCGACGGCACCATTGCCTGTTTAAAGGATACCGCCGTTATGCTAAAAAAGGCGACCAAAGCGTCCTCTTTTGAGGATTCCAAAAAATTTCTTCACCTAGCCTTGGACAATATCCAAATGGGCCTGAAAATTTTAGAAGTTTTTGACCATGACTACGCTAGTATACAAAGTAGCGACATATTGGTGATGAACACGCGCGAAGCATTTGAACAACATAATGAACTACCGATGCCCAAGCACGGTAATCTAAAAGACAAGGTCCACAATTGTTTGTTGGGCTTTGAATCTTCTTTGGAAAAGGTTGTAACAGATGTAGAATGCAATGAGGCACTGGAATTTATTGACAATATCCATAAAGAGGCAACAGAAATGTTATTGAACACTGAACTATCTGAAGCTAAAAAACAATATCACCAACGTGTTCGTATGATTACTAAACATGCCTTGTTGGAGCTTGGTGACTGCAATTAAGCAAAGTTACTATTTGCTGGCAAAGAGTTTTACATCCTCTTCGGAAACTTCCTGCCCACCCAAGATGATCAACCGTTCGACCACGTTTCGTAGTTCCCGGACATTCCCGGTCCAATCATAGCCTTGAAGCAGCTTTATTGCCTTATTTGAAAAAGCCTTTTGTGCACTTCCCTGCTCAGCAGATATTTGCTTTGAAAAATGGTCAACGAGCAAGGGTATATCATCTCTTCGGTCATTTAATGCAGGTACCTTAATCAGAATTACGGCAAGCCTGTGATACAAATCTTCACGAAACTTTCCCTCCTCGATTTCTTTTTTCAGGTCTTTGTTGGTTGCCGCTAAAACCCGTACGTCCACTTTGATATCCTTGTCCGTGCCCACCCTCGAAATTTTGTTCTCCTGAAGTGCGCGGAGCACCTTGGCCTGAGCGGATAGACTCATATCCCCTACTTCATCCAAAAAGATAGTTCCCTTATTGGCGGCCTCAAACTTACCGGCCCTATCTTTAACAGCAGAGGTAAAGGCCCCTTTTACATGTCCGAAAAGCTCACTCTCTATTAATTCAGAAGGAATGGCAGCGCAATTCACCTCTATAAATGGGGCAGAAGAACGGGGACTTTTTTGATGCAGCCAGTGGGCCACCAGTTCCTTTCCAGTTCCATTGGGTCCTGTAATCAGCACCCGGGCATCGGTCGGGGCCACTTTTTCAATAATCTCCTGGATTTTGCCAATTTCTTTGCTCTCTCCAATCATCTCGTAGTTCTTTGAGACCTTTTTCTTCAAGATTTTGTTCTCCACCACCAATTCTTTCCTGTCCAAAGCATTTCTAACCGTGGTCAACAATCTATTCAAATCTGGAGGTTTGGAGATGTAGTCAAAAGCTCCCAAGCGCATAGTGCTTACAGCAGTATCCAGATCTCCATGGCCTGAGATCATGATGAAAGGAACTTCTGGTTTTATCTTTTTGGTGGCCTCCAAAACTTCAACACCATCCATTTTGGGCATTTTAATGTCGCA
>JAAUYD010032303.1_pt1 | contig 10443 bp, 6 predicted proteins | sample 7278101 | NCBI WGS metagenome assembly JAAUYD01 (sample SAMN14350128, study PRJNA611818) | marine sediment metagenome | isolation source: surface marine sediment (0.6m) | place: French Polynesia: Moorea | collected 2018-08
ACAAAGCGTCGCCGAACGGGCGCATACGGCAGGGAATTCGCGACACAGTTCACACTGTGGCGCGCGTGGAAAACGCCCGGTCGGTTGTGCAAGAATGCCGTGCGAACAACGCTTTACCTGTTTCGGGGGATTTTCATGAAGCTGCAACTGATTTCCGGCCTGCTGGCCGTTTGCGCGCCCGCCATAGTCCTTGCCCAGGGCGAGCTGCGGCTGACCAGTAATGAGGTTGTTCCGGGGATGTACGTGCTGTCCAGCGCAGACGAGCAATTCGTCGGCGGCGCGATGGCTCTCCTGACCGGCGATGACGGCCTGATCCTTGTCGACGGCGGCATCGAGCAGATTACGGGCGCGCTGCTCGAAGCGATCGAGGACATTGCCGGCGAGCCTGTCGACTTCGTCATCAATACGCATGTGCACGGTGATCACACCGGCAGCAATGCCGCGTTGCATGAACAAGGGGCAACGATCGTGGCGCATGAGAACATCCGCAGCCGCCTGATGGCCGATGATTCGCCGGTTGCCGCATTGCCGCAGATCACTTATGAACAGGGCGTCACGCTGTACCTCAACGGCTTCACGACCGACGTCATGCACGTGGCGAGTGCACACACGGACGGCGACTCGATCGTCATCTTCCCCGGTGTCAATGTGATTCATGCGGGTGATGTGCTGTTCAATCGCATCTTCCCCTTCATCGATATGAACTCGGGCGGCAGCGTCGACGGCTACCTCACCGCAATGAGCACGATCGTCGCACTCGCCGACAACGAGACCACGGTGATCGCCGGGCACGGCGAGCCGATCGCCAGCCGCGCCGACGTGCAGGCGGCACAGAACATGATTGTCGAGACCCGCGGCCTCGTGAAGCCGCTCGTCGAAAGCGGTATGTCGGAAGACGATGTCGTCGCGGCGAACCCGCTCGCCGATTACGAAGGCTGGAGCTGGGGTTTTATCACCACCGAGCGATGGACTCGTACGCTCTACCAATCGCTCTCGCAATAGCGCTCGAGCCGACAGCAAAAGCAAAGCTGAACAACTAGAAAAGACAGCAGGAACTGGGGGACAAAATGACCGAAGAAGCGACCGCACCGGTCAGCCGCGTGCAGCGCGCGCTCGACACCGTTGAACGCGTAGGGAACAAGCTGCCGGATCCGGCGGTGCTATTCATCGGCCTGCTGGGCATCGTCTGGGTATTTTCCTTCCTGCTGTCCTTCGTCACCTACGAGATCATTGATCCGCGCTCCGGTGAACCACTCGTTATCGTGAATCAGATCTCGCCGACCAACTTCGTCACCTTCATGACGACAATGGTCAACAACTTCGTCAGTTTTCCGCCGGTCGGCATGGTACTGGTCGCGATGCTGGGCATCGGTGTTGCTGAGGCCTCAGGTTTCATCAACGCCGCGATTCGCCGGATCATGTCGGTAACGTCCGAACGATTCCTGACGCCGATGGTGATTGTGGTTGGCATCGTGAGCCACTCCGCCGTCGACGCAGGTTACGTCCTGGTGATCCCACTGGGCGGGTTGATTTTTTACGCCGCGGGTCGGCATCCGCTGGCCGGCATTGCGGCGGCGTTCGCTGGCGTATCCGGTGGCTTTTCGGCCAACTTCGTACCCTCTGCCCTCGATCCGTTGCTGCAGGGCCTGACCCAGCCGGCCGCGCAAATCCTCGAGCCGACGATCGAGCTCAACCCGCTGAACAACTACTTCTTCACCACCGCGTCCTCCGTGCTGATCGTAAGCCTCGGCTGGTATCTCACGGACAAAGTTGTAGAGCCGAAGCTTGCGCGCGACGTCGTCGATGGTGATCTGAGCGACATGCCGAAGATGGAACCGCTGACCGCAGCGGAATCGCGGGGCCTGAAGCTCGGCGCATGGTCTATGTTGATCGGCCTGATTATCGTTATCGGCACCGTCATCCCGGACAATTCGCCGTGGCGCGATGCGGACAAAGTGGCCATAGCATTCGGTGCACCCATCATGCGCTCGATAGTGCCGTTGCTGTTCGTGCTGTTTATCGTGCCCGGCCTGATCTACGGGCGCGTTGCGGGCACCATCAAGTCGTCACACGACATGATTGCGGGTATGACCAAAGCCATGAGTGGCATGGGTCACTACCTGGTCATCATGTTCTTCATCGCCCAGTTCGTTTACGCCTTCAGCGTGTCGAACATCGGTGTTCTCCTGGCGCTTAAGGGCGCGCAGGGGCTGGAGGCCCTGGCGCTGCCGGCGGCCATCACGATCACGGGCATTATTTTGCTGACGGGCTTCCTGAACCTGTTCGTCGGCTCGGCCTCCGGCAAGTGGGCGCTGATCGCGCCGGTCTTCGTACCCATGCTCATGCAGCTCGGCATCTCGCCTGACCTAACCCAGGCGGCATATCGAATCGGCGACTCGAGCACCAACATCATCACGCCGCTGATGCCCTACTTTCCGCTAGTCGTGGTTTTTGCTCAGCGCTATGTAACCAAGACCGGCATCGGCACCGTGACGGCGATGATGCTGCCGTACTCGGTCACATTCCTGGTCGCGTGGACGATCTTCCTGATGCTCTACTGGGCAATCGGATTGCCGCTCGGCTTCCTCGCCAGCTACGAATATCCGGCGCCGTAATCAGTCTGCAGCAAGCTGCCGGCGCGCCGTCAAGCGCACCGGCGTTAGTCTTGTCGCGATCAGAAGTCGATAATCGCCGAGAGCCTTGCGTTCAGCGGTTCGCCCGTCGTGATGTTGTCATTCGAATGGGCGTCAGGAAAGTATTCTTCGTCCAGGAGGTTTTCGATATTCAGCTGCAGCTGAAAGCGGTCGCTGATCCGGTAGAACGCTGCTGCATCGACACGGGTATAACTCGGTACTTCAACGGAGTTGTCCTCGGTTACGAAGAAGCTGTCCTGATACGTAGCACCCAGGCTGAAGGCCAGCGACTCGTTAATGCGGAAGTGATTCCACAGCGACAGCATGTTGTCTGGCGTCTGCCGCGTGACGTTGCCGTTCGGACCGCTGCCATCAACGCGGACGACTTCGCCGTCAAGCCTGGCAAGGCCTGCGGAAATCGACCAGCTCTCGGTCAGGTCGCCGACGAGTTCCAACTCGAATCCTTTTGTCTCGGAACCTTCGATGACGATCAGCTGATCCGGATCTTCCGGGTCGACTGACGTATAGCTCTCCCGATCGAGCTCGAACGCCGCAGCTGCCAGACTCAGATTGCTGGAGAAGTCCCATTTGAAGCCGATCTCGCGATTTTCGAAGAACTGCGGTCGCGTGCTCTCCGAATCCAGGTTCAGCGTTAGAAACTGGTCGCCCGAGCGCGGCAGGAAGGTCTCCGAATAGCTCGCGTAGACGGACATGTTCTCGGCAGGCTTGTAGATCAGCCCATAGCGCGGCGTCACCTCGGAGTCCTTGCGCTGAAAGTCGCCCGCCTGCGCATCACCGTCGTTCTGCTCGATGATGTCGAGCACGTTCATGTCGAACTCGTCGAATCGAAAGCCCACGACGACCTTGAGCTGCTCCGTCAGATCAATCTGGTCCTGCAGATAAATCGACGTGAACTGCACGTCGGACTCCCGGTCACGAACCGGATTGGAGTAGGCGAACTCGGGAATATTCAGCGGATCGCTGAACGGGATGAACAACTGATCATCCCCGTTCGTGGGGAATACGTTGTCCTGGCGAGCGTTTGCCGTCTGCTGATCACCCAGCTCTATGCCGAACAGCATGGTGTGTCCTAGAGCGCCGGTTTCGAATTCGGCGACCAGGTTAGCCTGCAGGATCAGGTTTTCGCGCTCAGTCGTGTCACGGTAGCCATCAAGCTCGACCTCGGGAAACACGCCGTTGGTAACGAGCACTTCTTCACTTGGGTAGAGGTTCTGATAGAGCTTGTCGTAGTCCGCATACTGCGCCGTCACGTTGCCGCGAATGACGTCGGAGAATTCGTGGTCGATGCGGGCGCGAAATAAATGAGCCTGAAACGTGGTCAGGTTCTCGTCGGCGGAGCCGAAGAACGTGTTCTCGAAGCCTGAGAGGGGCACGTCCGGACCGTCGTCGACATTGCGCGATGGCACCCCGCGATCGACGACGCGATCGTCGTCGATGAACTCATAAGAGAACGTGGCCGTCGTCGTCGGTGCCAACTCCATCCTGAACGTCGGATTGATGGCGAAGGTATTGCCGTCGTAGAAGTCGCGATGATTCTCGAGACCCTGGTAGAACGCGTTCACACGAAGCGCCGAGTTGTCGCCGGTCGTGAAGTTCGTATCAATAATGCCGGAGTACGCGCCAAAGGAATCGACACTGACATTGGCGGTATTGAACTGCTGACCGACCATGGCCTGCTTCTGCACGCGATTGATGACACCACCGCCACCGCCGCGACCGAACAAGAGCGCATTGGAGCCACGCAGAATCTCGACCTGCTCGACGTTGTACAGGGGTCGGTAGTACTGCACGTCATCACGGACGCCGTCGACGAAAAAGTCAGCCGTGGTCTGAATGCCCCGAATGATGATCGCATCGCGATGCCCTTCGCCCTGGCTGATGGACAACCCGGGGGTATAACGAAGTACATCACCCAGATTCTGAAAGGCCTGTTCCTGAATCTGCTCGCTCGTCACGATAGACAGACTCTGCGGCACGTCGACGATCGGTGTCGGGGTCTTTACCGAGTTCAGCTTGTCGATCGACAGGTATCGGCCCTTGACGATGACTTCGTCCAATGAATCCTGTGCCGCGACCGGTGACGCAGCAGCAAACGCAGCCAGCAGCGCTACGGCGCCCCGGCTTTTCTTGGTGTATTCGTAGAACATGGGCCCTCTCGCCTGCGGTCTTCCCTGAAACGGAAACTAAATGATAATGATTCTCAATCATACATGCGAGACCTTGGTGTTCAATAGGTACAAGTACGCAGTCCCGCCACGTAGGCTTTTGAAACAAAACGAAAGTTTTTGAGCGGTCGCCCGGCCATCGGGCTTTGGGATTCAGGCTATGTAAACTCGGCCCGCTCGTCTGGAGCGCTGTCCTACATCTGCTTGCGCAGATGATTCAGCACGTCAGCCCGGGTGATCAGCCCCAGAAAGGTCTCGCCTTCCATGATCGCGGCGTAGGGCTGCACGTGCAGCATCGCGACCAGATTGTTGATCGACATGTCTTTGTCCAGGCGAATGAACGCGCTTTGCATCGCGTCCCGCACGGGCGCATTCATCAGCTCGGGATCCCCGAACACGTGCTGAATGATCGCGTCTTCGTCCACAATGCCGACCAGGCTGCCCTCCTCCATCACCGGCAGCTGTGAGATGCCCGCATTGCGCAGGCGATTGTGCGCGGTGGTCAGCACGTCACTGGGCCCGACCGTTATCGTTGCTCGCTCATCGTGCGGCCGCCCGATCAGATCGCGCAGATCGCCGTGCTCGTCGCGCTGCAAAAAGCCCTGGTCCTCAAGCCAGAAGTCGTTGTACAACTTCGACAGGTATTTGTTGCCGGTGTCGCATGCGAACGCGACCACGTTCTTCGGCTCGCTCTGCTCATGACAGTACTTCAGCGCCGCTGACAGCAGCGTGCCGCTCGAAGATCCAGCCAGCAGCCCTTCCTTGCGCAGGAGCTCGCGCGCAGCGCTGAAGGATTCCGCGTCCGAGATGCTGTAGGCCTTGCCGACCCGGCTGAAGTCGGCAATCGACGGGATGAAGTCCTCGCCGATTCCTTCAACCAGCCACCCGGCGTTCTTTTCGTGCAGCTCGCCCTTGTTGATGTAGTCCGCGAGAATGGAACCGACCGGATCGGCCAGTACGAGCTCGAGATCCGGTGCATGCTCGGCGAAGTAACGACTCATGCCACTGACCGTGCCGCTCGATCCGACGCCGACAACGACTGCATCGACGTTGCCATCGAGCTGGGCAAGGATCTCTGGAGCCGTAGTCTTTTCATGGGCCAGCGGATTGTCGGGGTTACCGAACTGATTGATGAAGTAGGCACCGCGCTCCTCGGCGATTCGCTTGCCCAGATCCTGGTAGTACTCGGGATGGCCCTTCGCGACGTCCGAGCGAGTCAGTACAACCTCGGCGCCCATCGCCCGCAGGTTGAATATCTTTTCCTGACTCATCTTGTCTGGCAGCACCAGTATCAAAGGATAGCCCTTGCGCGCAGCGACCAGCGCGAGCCCGAGACCGGTATTGCCCGCAGTGGCTTCGACGATCGTGTCGCCCGGCTTGAGATCGCCGCGCTTCTCGGCTTCTTCAATCATCGAGATGCCGATGCGATCCTTGATGGAGCCGGCCGGATTCATGAGCTCGAGTTTCAGAAACAGCCTGCACGGGCCGGTGTCGATGTTCGTGACTTCGAGCATCGGCGTCTTGCCGACCATGTCGAGGATATTGGAATAGACGTCCATCGCCCTATCAGTTACGTTCGAAACCACCGGTGATGTTACGCGAAGGTCCGGCCGCATTGAATGAGTTTATGAGTATTGCGGAGCTGTTGGCCGATGCGGCCCACCGGCTCGAAGCCGTTAGCGAAAGCCCGCGGCTGGATGCCGAGCTGCTGCTCGCACGCGCCATCGACACACCGCGCAGCTATCTGATTGCCCACCCCGAAGACACGCCGGACGCAGCCGCCGCGGGCCGCTTCCATGACGCGATTGACGCACGCGCCGCGGGCAAGCCACTGGCGCACATCACGGGTGAGAGGGAATTCTGGTCGCTCGACCTCAAGGTCACGCCTGCGACCCTGGTGCCGCGCCCGGAGACCGAGCTTTTGGTCGAGCACGCGATCGGATTCGTCTCGCGCCGGGAGCCGATGCGGGTCCTCGACCTCGGCACGGGTAGCGGGGCGATTGCGATAGCCATCGCCAAAGAACGGCCCCTATGCGACGTGCTGGCAACCGACATCAGCGAGGAGGCACTGCTCGTTGCCGAGCACAACGCCCGGGCACACGATGTCGCAAACGTGAGCTTCGCCGCCGGCAGCTGGCTCGACGCCGCCGCCGGGCAAACCTTCGACGTGATCGTCAGCAACCCGCCCTATGTTCGTGCCGATGACCCGGCGCTCGAAGCATTGGCGTTCGAACCGCAAACGGCGCTTGCTGCCGGCGCCGATGGCCTGGACGCGATTCGAAAAATCGTTGTCGACGCACGCAGCGCCGCCAAGTCCGGAGCCATCCTGCTGATCGAGCACGGCGCTGATCAGGGTGACGCCGTTGCCGAGCTGTTTGCGCAAGCCGGCTGGCTGGACGTACGCGGCGTTCGTGATCTGGCCGGACTGCCGAGAGTAACGGCCGGTCGTGCACCCTAGGTGCCCTGACGCAGAAACTCCCAGACGCTGACGCCGATAAAGCTACCGATCGCGTAGCCAAACGATCCTGCGAGCACGCCAGGGATTACCAGGTCACGCCAGCCCTTGGCCGACGCAATGGCCGGACCTGACGCAGGTCCACCGATGCACACCGCGGATGCAATGCAGATCTCCGCGATATCGAGACGGAACACGCGGCCGACGAACAGCAACGCAATGAAGTGGACCGTTACGACGACGAACGCAAACACAAACAGGATCGGTGCCGTTTCCGCGAGACGCCAGACGTCCGCGCTGGCACCGATAGTCGCGAGAAACACGAATAAGAGCGCGGTGCCCGCCTCGTTATAGCCGGCCAGCCAGTTCTCGACCTGCGATTTGGCGAACGTCGCAATCGCCAGCGCCAGGAGCGTGGTGGCCAGGATTGCGTACTGCGGCCTGCCGATCAGCGCCCCGATCCACGTACCCAGCGCCGCAAGCGCGAACGCGAGCGCAAGCGATGCCAGCAGCCCGGCAACATCCAGATCGGCAATCCTATGGACGGGTTCGTCGTTGGCGGCTTCCAGCGTCGCTGACTGCGGATCGCGATGCGAGGGGAACAGGCGCACGATCCAGGCAATGCCGGGCAGCGCAATGATGACCAGCAGATGCAGGTTGGTGATGATGTTGTCGGCCGCAACGGCGGCTGACAGCAGCGACTCATCCGGAAACTCCGTCACGGATGCAATCGCGGCGAAGTTCAGTGAGCCGCCGATGTAGGTTCCCGTAAAAATGCCGGCGAGTTTCGTTTCCTCAGCGCCCAGATCGATCAACGCGACCGCTACGAAAACGCCGGCGACAACCGTCGCGGCGCCGATAACGAACGCAACCAGGGTCTTGCCCGCCTCACTGAAGATGCGGCGCATGTCGGCCTGAAACAGCAGCAGCGGAATCGCGACCGGCACGAGGTATTGCCAGACGGCATCGTAGGCCGGTGCCTGCGACGGAATGACGCGCAGATTCGAGAGCACGATAGCAAGTGTGATCAACAGCATCACACCGGAGTACTTGCGACCGAACGGATAGCGCTCGCACCAGAAGCCGAACGCGGCGATGCCGATCAGCGCCGCCCAGAGCGCGAAGTCGTTGTCCGCCGGGATCAGTGGCGTCACGCCGCAATCCTATTCAACGAAGGTCGCCGAGACGCTGCCCAGATTCGTGAAGCTGACGGTTGCGCTATCTCCCGCAGTGACCTGTTGTGGCAGACAGACGGTACCGGAAAACACGAACTCGCCGGCCTTGAAGTGCATGCCCCACTTTGGCAGTTCGTTCGCCGCCCAGAGCATAGCGGCGATCGGGTCCTCGCCCATCAGCGCCGTCGCCGGACCCTCGCTCGAGCCCTTGCCTTCCACCTCGACACGACCGATTTCCCGGGTGAAGTCCACCGACTCGAGCGGATGGCGCTCTGCGCCGAGAATTACACCCACGGCGATGCCGTTGTCGGCGACGGCGTGTTCCCGGGTACCAGGCTCGGTAAGCCGCCAGTTGACGAACTCCATGCCTACGCCCACGGATTCGACGGCCGCGATCAGCTGCTCGCGCGTTACGACGGGACCGGGCAGGTCGTCCTTTAGATAGAAGACAATCTCGGGCTCAGCATTCGAAACGCCGCCGGTGAAGTAACGAGTCGAAACGGGCTCGCCCTCCGGATGCACGCGGTTGCTAAAGTAGTGGCCGACGACCGGGTCCAGCGGTTCGCCCGGCTCGCCCATGCGCGTCCAGGCCAGCTTCCAGCCGACATGCTCAGCCGTCTGCTTGCTGTGCTCGAGGCGCATGCGCTGAATGGCATACGCGCGCTCCCGGCCGAGGTTGGGAAAGTGCTTCTGCAGCTGATCAGTCTGCTCCTGACCGTTCGCGGTTTCGAGCATATGCAGCATGATCGCCTCATCGCTGGACGCAGCGCTGAGTGCATCAAGAGTCGGTTCTTCCGACGCTGCTTGTTCCGGGTGTTCCCATTGGCCGCAGGCAGCCGCAAGACACACCGACACGAGGCCGGCCAGCAGGATTCGCATACTCTTGTCCCCCGATTTGGTCGCATGCACCGAATGCGTTGCCCGGTGCTTTTTGTTCGTGACGCGCTTATTCTAACGGATCGTCACGCTCGCGACCGATGGGAGTCCGCTCATGCGATCTCAAGCCCTTCCCTTGACGCTTCTGTTTGGCCTTGCCGCGCTCTTTGCCGGCTGCGCGGAAACGGAAGAACCCGCATCACCAACGTTCTCGGTATCGTTTGCCGAATCCTTAAGCGACGAAGCCATCGACGGCCGCTTGCTGCTGATGCTGTCGAAGAACGCGGATTCCGAGCCGCGCTTCCAGGTGCGCGCCGGAATCAACGCCATCCAGATTTTCGGCGTTGATATAGAAGGAATGCGCGCGGGACAAAGCGCGGTTTTCGACGCCGACGTATTCGGCTACCCGGCGGACAGTCTCCGTGACCTGCCGGACGGCGACTACGTCGTGCAGGCGCTGCTGCATCGCTACGAGACTTTCAACCTGGGCAACGGCAAGACCGTCAAACTGCCGATGGACCGCGGCGAGGGTCAGCAGTGGCGCCGGGCCCCCGGCAACCTGTACAGCGTTCCCGCGACCGTCACGATTACGGACGGCAGCGCAAGTGCGGACATCGTCATGGACCAGGTCATCCCCCCAATTGAGCCGCCGGCCGATACCGACTCCATCAAGCACGTGCGCATACGCAGCGAACGCCTGAGTGAATTCTGGGGACGCGACATGTATCTCGGCGCGCACGTGCTGTTGCCGGAGGGCTTTGATGACCATCCGGACGCACGCTACCCGCTGGCAGTTTTCCACGGCCACTTTCCCAGCGACTTCGGCGGCTTCCGGGAAACGCCGCCGGACCCGAACCTCGAATGCGAATACAGCGAGCGCTTCGATCTCGACTGCTACAACCGCATCCAGCAACAGGAAGCCTACGACTTCTACCAGACGTGGACGGGGCCGGACTTCCCGCGCATGCTGATCATCCAGATTCAGCACGCGAACCCCTACTACGACGACAGCTACGCCGTTAACTCTGCGAGTATCGGACCCTATGGCGACGCGATTACCTACGAGCTGATTCCGTATATAGAAGAGACCTTCCGCGGACTTGGCGAGCCGTGGTCGC
>JAAUYD010008479.1_pt1 | contig 10441 bp, 7 predicted proteins | sample 7278101 | NCBI WGS metagenome assembly JAAUYD01 (sample SAMN14350128, study PRJNA611818) | marine sediment metagenome | isolation source: surface marine sediment (0.6m) | place: French Polynesia: Moorea | collected 2018-08
CGCCAGGCACCTCGGCGTGCCCCTGATCCACAACGTGCGGCGTCGGCGCGCAACGCGCTCCCAGTCCGGACTCAGTGCGCGAGAGCGTGCACGCAACCTGCGCGGCGCGTTTCGCGTTCAAGGTCGCGTCCCGTACGTACATGTACTGATCGTCGACGACGTCATCACCACCGGGGTCACCCTGCGGCAGGTCGCCGCGGCGCTGCAGGCCACGGGTGACGTGCGTCTCAGCGCCATCGCCGTCGCCCGCACACCAGCCTGAGGGGGGCAGCCCAGGTGCCTTGATCTATGTCATGGATACCCCGTAGTGCGAGGCAGACCATCGCCCTATTCTGTAGCCCGAGCCATCGGTATCAAGATGAAGTACGAGGTTATTTCGACTGCCGCGGCAGCCGCGCTGGCGGTCCTGGCGATGCCTGCCGAGGCGCTCGCCGAGCTGGTGCAGGAAGAGGCGCCATTCGACCAGATCGTCGTGGTTGCCAACAAGGACGAACGCTCGATCCGTGAAGTAGCCGCGAACGTCACTGTCATGTCGCGCGAAGACCTCAATGCCGAGCTTGCAACCGCAATGGCCGACGTATTTCGGTACGTGCCCGGTATTGACTACGAAGCTGCAGGCACGCGGTTTGGCACAGAAGGCATCAACATTCGCGGCATAGGTGGCAACCGTGTTGCGATGCTCGTCGACGGCGTACCGCTGGCCGACCAGTTCGATACCGGCAGTTTCTCCAACGCAACGCGGGACTTTGTCGACGCCGGCCTGATACAGGGCATCGAAGTGCTGCACGGCCCGGCATCGGCACTATATGGCAGTTCCGCGATTGGCGGCGTCGTAGCCATTCGCACGCCCGATCCGGCCGACGTGGTGCGCCGCGGTCAGTTCGGCGGCGATTTTCTCGGCACCTGGCGCGGCTCGGACAACAGCGCGCACGGTCAGGCCATGGTCGCACTTGGCGACGATGCGCGCGGTGTCCTCGCCGGATACAGCTGGCGCGACGGCGCACAGGTCGACTCGGCGGCAGCACCGGGTGGTCTGGATACGCGCGACTATGATCGTGAGACGGTGCTGCTCAAATTCGTCGCGGATAATCGCTTCGGCCACACTGTCCGTGCCAATTTCGTGCACCAGGAAAGCCATACGCTTTCCGATCTCAACTCAATGCTGGGCGCCGGGCGCTATCGCTCTACTACGGCGCTGGAAGGCGACGACAGCCAGCAACTCGATGTCATCAGCCTTGCCTTTGAGTTCGGTTCGCCTGAAGGGTTCTTCGACTCCGGTCTGGTGCGTGCCTACTGGGAACAGGCGGAGACCGAGCAAGCGACCCTCGACGAACGCGGCGCAGCGCGAACGCCTGTGTCGATCGACCGATTCTTTTCCTACGATCAGGAGATTCGCGGGCTCGAATTGAACCTCTGGAAAAACCTCGTGGGCGAGCGCCTCTCTCACCGCCTTGGTTTCGGTCTCGAATATCGCGATCGCACGACGCGTGAATTTCGCGATGGCCTGTCAACCAATCTCACAACGGGCGCGCAGACCAACGTGTTGCTCGGCGAAGTGTTTCCGCTGCGCGATTTTCCGATAAGCGATACAACCGAAACGGGAGCGTTTGTCGAGAACACGATCTCGATCGGTCAGAACTGGACGGTCATTGCTTCTTTGCGTGCCGATCGTTACGAGCTGAATCCCGCGCCCGATGCGATGTACCTGGCTGACTACCCGGACTACGAGCCGATCAGCCTCGACGAGTCGGATGTTTCGCCGAAGCTGGGCGTCATCTACAGCCTCACGCCTGCCGTCGATGTTTATCTGCAGTACTCGCAGGGCTTTCGTGCACCGCCCTATTCCGATGCGAACGTCAGCCTCGACCTGCCGTTCTTCATGTACCGGGCACTTCCAAACCCCGACCTGACCTCGGAGTCGTCGGATGGGTTCGACGTGGGTATGCGCTGGCAAGGCACGCGCGCCTCGGCACACATTGCGGCGTTCCGGACCGACTACGACGACTTCATTGAGACGAAGGTCAATGTTGGCGTTGACCCGATAAGTGGCTACACCGAGTTTCAATCGTTGAACATTGACGACACGACAATCGAAGGGCTTGAAGCAGGGTGGAACATGCGTCTGGGCGTACGCGAGCAGTTCGCCATCGACGGTTCGGCCTACTATGCGCGCGGCGAAAACAAAGTAAGCGGGCAACCGCTCAACTCAGTCGGTCCCGCGCAAGCCGTCATCGGCTTTGCCTGGCTCTCCGCGAACGAAACACGGCAGCTGCGCCTCAAGGGTCGCTTCACGGACGCGTACGACCGTGTCGACGAGACCGGCGGCGACCTGTTCAAGCCGGCCGGCCACGCCGTGTTCGATCTTTATCTCACACAAAAGCTCGGCAACAGCGCCATCGTGCGCGCCGGGCTGCACAACCTCACCGATCGCACGTACTGGAACTGGTCAGACGTGCGCGGCCTCGCACCCGGTGATCCGGTTCTTCCGTACCTGGCACAAGCGGGACGTTCGGCGTCCGTCAGCCTCAGCCTGGTGTGGTGATTATCTTCAAAGTCAGCATTGACGGGAGTGAAACAATGAAACGCAAGACAATTACGGCGCTGCTGGCGATGCCGTTGCTGGCACTCGGCGCGTGTTCGCAAGACGCGCCCGAATCTTCCGCCGGTAGCGAAACCGCTGTACACAATGCCGAGGCCGCGGTCGCAACGACCGATGAGCTCATGGCAAAGGGCCAGGGCGTATACAACGCCAACTGCGCCGCTTGTCACCAGCCCGACGGTTCGGGGCTCACCGGCGCGTTTCCACCTTTGGCCGGCTCCGACTGGCTCAAGGGCGACCGCAAAAAGGTGCTTGGCGCCGCGATGTTCGGCCTTTCCGGGCCGATCACGGTCAATGGAGTCGACTACAACGGCGTAATGCCGAGTCTCGGCCACCTCAGCAACGAAGACCTCGCGGCGGCCCTGACCTACGTATTCGCCTCCTGGGGTAATGACGGCGCCGCGGTAAGCGTCGCGGAAGTCGCCGCACTGCGCGCCGAGCTCGGCCAGGAAGACCGCGCGGCAGGCGAACGTCACCAGGGCGCCACCGAGGGCGAGCTCAAGTACCAGGGTGCACCGTCCGCGATTTCGCCTGAAGATACCCGCCAGATCATGGCGGCGGGTGGGCCGGTGCTCAGCGAAGCGGAGTTTGCAACCGCGACGCAGCTGTATTTCGAACGTTGCGCCGGCTGCCACGGCGTACTGCGCAAAGGCGCCACGGGCAAAGCGCTTACGCCCGACATCACAAACGAGAAGGGTACCGAGTACCTTAAAGCGCTGATTACCTACGGCTCACCGGCCGGTATGCCGAACTGGGGCACCTCGGGCGAAATGACGCCGGAACAGATCGATGTCATGGCGCGTTTCCTGCAACAGGAGCCGCCGGCACCGCCTGAGTTTGGCATGCCTGAAATGACGGCCACGTGGCAGGTGCTCGTTGCGCCGGAAGACCGGCCAAGCAGCCCGCAGCACGATCGCAATATCGACAACTTCTTCTCGGTCACACTGCGCGACTCGGGTCAGGTTGCGATCATCGATGGCGACTCCAAGGAAATCGTCAGCATCGTCGAGACCGGCTATGCCGTACACATCTCGCGCGTATCGGCGTCAGGCCGCTATGTACTGACGATTGGCCGCGACGCGCTGATCAACATGATCGACCTGTACATGGATCCGCCGGCAACGGTTGCCCAGATCAAGGTCGGCCTCGAAGCGCGCTCGGTCGAAACCTCCAAGTACAAAGGCTATGAAGACAAGTATGCGATTGCCGGTTCCTACTGGCCGCCGCAGTACGTCATCATGGACGGCGACACGCTCGAACCGCTGAAGATCGTGTCGACACGCGGCATGACAGTCGATACCCAGGAATATCATCCGGAGCCGCGCGTCGCCGCTATCGTTGCGTCACATGAGCATCCCGATTTCATCGTCAACGTGAAGGAAACGGGCCATATTCTGCTGGTCGACTACAGCGATATTGAGAACATTGCGGTGACCGATATCGGCGCGGCCAAATTCCTGCATGACGGCGGCTGGGATCGCTCGAAGCGCTATTTCCTGACCGCGGCCAACCAGTCCGACAAGATTGCGGTCGTCGACTCGAAGGATCGCAAGCTGGTGGCCCTGACGGACGTCTACAAGACACCGCACCCGGGCCGCGGCGCCAACCTCGACGATCCCGAGCACGGACCTGTCTGGGTTACGTCAGCGCTCGGCAATGCGGACGTTACGTTCCTCGGCACCGATCCTGTCAACCATCCGGACAAAGCCTGGAAGACGGTACGAGTCGTTCAGGGTATGGGCGGTGGTTCGCTGTTCGTGAAGTCGCACCCGCAGTCGTCAAACCTCTGGGTCGACGCACCGCTGAATCCGGACACCAACTTCAGCCAGTCAGTCGCTGTGTTCGATGCCAACAACATCGACGCCGGATTCCAGACGTTGCCGATCGCCGAATGGGCCGATCTCGGTGAAGGACCCAAGCGTGTCGTGCAGCCCGAGTACAACAAGGCCGGTGATGAAGTCTGGTTCTCTGTCTGGAGCGGCAAGGAACAGGAATCGGCGATCGTCGTGGTCAATGACAAGACGCGTGAGCTCAAGGCCGTTATCAAGGGTCCTGAACTCGTTACGCCGACAGGCAAGTTCAACATCTACAATACATTGAATGATATTTACTAAAGGACAAGAATCATGAACCGCAATTTGATTGGGTTCTTGTCGGCTACGGCGCTGCTTTTCGCAGCGCCGTTTGCGGCTGCAGAGGACGGCGATACGCTGGCCTCGGCCGTAACGTCCGGCAAGGGCGGCATTAATGTCCGTGCTCGTTATGAGAACGTCGATCAGGACAACATCTCGGAAAAGGCCGACGCTCTGACGGCTCGTTTGCGCTTGAATTACAAGACCGGCGCATGGAACGGCTGGTCGGCATTCGCCGAGTACGACCACGTCTTCCACCTGTTGAGTGACTTCAACAGCGGTGGCGGCACCAGCCCGGCCAAAGGGCAGTACCCGGTCGTTGCCGATCCGAAAGGCTCTGACCTGAACCAGCTGTACCTGGACTACAGGATGAACGACGACTCGACGTTCCGATTCGGTCGCCAACGCATCCTTCTGGATAACCAGCGTTTCGTCGGCGGCGTGGGCTGGCGCCAGAATGAACAGACCTACGACGGCCTGACATTCTCGACCAAGGCCATCGCCAATACGACGCTGCAGTACAGCTATATCGGCTATGTTCGCCGCATCTTCGGCCAGACCGTTTCGGCCGGCAAGAACAACGTCGATACGCACCTGCTTAACGCGAAGATAAGCCTTGCCGATGGCTGGTCGCTCACGCCGTACTACTACTACATCGACAACCAGGATGTGGCGGCGTTCTCGACCGGAACGGCAGGTGCCCGTCTCGCGGGCGGCTTCAAAGCCGGCGACGCAGGCAAGATCAAGCTGGCTGCAGAATTTGCGACGCAATCCGATGCTGCCAACAACCCGGTCAGCTATGACGCCCAGTACGTGCATTTCGATGCTGCCTGGGTCATGGACAATGGCCTGTCCGTTGGTATTGCCTACGAGTCCCTGGGTGGCGATTCAGCGGTGTCGGGCGCAAGTTTCCGCACGCCCCTGGCAACCCTGCACAAGTTCCAGGGTTGGGCAGACCGCTTTCTGGCAACACCGCCCGAGGGCATTAACGATGTCTTCGCCACGGTCAAGTACAAGGCCGGCAAATGGAATCTGACCGGCATGTACCACGACTTCTCCGCGGAGTCCGGCAGCGGCGATTTTGGAACCGAATTTGACCTGTCGGCTGGCACGAAAATCACCGACAACTACAGCATCCTCTTCAAGGGTGCGTTTTTCTCGAGTGATTCGGCGAGCTATCCGGACACGAACAAATTCTGGATTATGTTCGTGGCCAACTACTGATACCTCCCACTCGGACCGCTTCCGGGTCAGCCCAGCTCGCGATGTAGTTTTGCGTCATGGGTCCGGAAGTGGTCCGAGAACCACAGCTCCAGGGTTCTCGCCAGGTCCGCACGATCGTAGCGGCCGTCCGCGTCCACGCTATCAATTACATCCAGCAGCTCATCGAGCAGCACTTCGTGGTCCTGCTTGTGTGATGCGAGGGCCGAATAGCGCGCGTCGCGCATCAGCTTCTCCTCGAGCGCAAAATGCGCGGCGATGCGCGCGTAGATTTCGCCCAGCGTCTCCACAATCCTGATGTACTCAGCTTCCTTCTCCATCGCATCGTCGAGAGCGTTGATCAAATCGATCATTTCCCGGTGCTCGTGATCGACCGCATCAACACCGACGCTGAATTCGTCTCTCCAGTTTATGAGGCTCATCGGAATCCGAACCCTCCCGTTTCTGCGCGAAACGTTATGGTGAAGTATCGGCCAGGTTCCAGGGTCACGCTCTCGCTTTCCTCGTAGTCCCAACCTTCGGTACGTGCGGAGTCCCGCAGGCGAGCCGTTATCGTGTGCGTTCCGGGTTGTACTGACAGCCGCTCATACACGGATGACGGGCCGTCGTTCCAGAGTCCCGAGGGCGTTGCCGTGACCTGCAGCATCCGCTCGCCGTCGATATCAACTTCTACCGTAAGCGGAAGCCGCTCCCGCGCACATTCGTTGATCGATTCGCCGGCAATGGCGCGTTCGTTGATCTCCTGCGGGGTCAGCTTGACGCACTCTTCAACCCGGTCCGCGGCATGGCTCAGCGACAGCTTGATTGTGGCAAGGCCCGGGTCGGCGTAGCGATAACCCGGGGCGATCGAGAAATAGCCGACAATGATTGCGAAGGCGCCATAGAGGAGTACCTGGACGAGTTTATTCATGGCCCAGCCCCTCTAGCGAATCCCTGAATTCGGCAAGCGCCCGGCGGCGACGTCCGGTCGCGCCGCGGGGCAGCCAGCTCAACAGCAGGCGACGTGTATCGACGCGCCTGCGCAGGAACGGGTCGCGCCGACGAGCCATGCGCTCTCTCGTCCACTCATTGCCAAGCCTGTGGTGACAGTCGCCTTCCGCGCAGCCGGCAATCATGACGCCGTCTGCATGGTTGCGTTTCAGGGCGAAGTCTACGAACGAGGGTGGCAACATGCCCACGCAGGGTAATCGAATCACGGCAGTGTCGTCGCCCTCGATACTGTCGGTTACGCTCGTATCGCACGCAAATACAACGATGCGAGCGCTGCCTGCAAGTTCCGCCGTTGCTATGACGAGCTCTTCGCGCAATCCCGCAATAGTGCGGCTCGGCAGCTCAATGCCTGGCGTCAGCGGCCCGGCACGCCGGAATGGAGTCGCGGTCGGGCAGGACCCAACGCAGATGCCACAGCTGGTGCAATTGTTGACGTTTACACGAGGCTGGGTGTCATAAGCCTGCCCGTCGGTGCGTGGCACCATCGTGATGGCGCCGAAAGGACAGTCGTCGAAACAGCGCGTGCAGCCATTGCAGTTATTGAGGTTAACCTCGGAGGCAGGGACCCGTTTGGCCGGTGGCATCCACGGCAGCGCCGCAAGGATCGCAAAGCCCATGAAGAGGTAGAGCCACATCTGGCCGCCCGGGATCACGTCCAGTAGCGGATAGGCGACGAGGTAGTACCAGTCCAGGCCGAGGTCAGTCGGCACGACGTCGAGGTTGGCCGGCCCCTGGCTTACGGCCGGATAGATCAGCGACAACGCAGTCAGTGCCACGAGTGTGCCGATCGCAAGCGGCCTTGGCGGGTTCACCTTGGCCTGGGAATGCCGCTGGATATGCACCCACATCAGCAGCAACATGAACAGCGGCCCGAAGATGTGAATGAACACCATCAGCGTGAAGAACCGTCCGCCGAGCGTCGTGTTGTTGAGGAAGTTGTTGGCGATTGGCTCGCCGAACAGCGGTAGCGTGTCGAGCCACTCTGACGTTGCGAGCGCGATGTACTGGGCGAGCTGGTCCCAAACGAGCCAGTATCCGCTGATACCGCAAATATAGATGAACGCAAGCAACGGCACGCCCGTCAGCCAGGCGAAGAAGCGCCGGCCGCGCAGCCGGTCAAACGCAAACTCCCGGAAGATGTGCAGCACGACAACAATGACCAGCGCGTCCGATGCGTAGCGATGCAGGCTGCGCATGATGCCCGCTGCGTACCATTGATCGTTGGTCATGTATTCGACCGAGGCATAGGCATCCGTAATGCCCGTGTCGAAAAAGATGTAGAGATAGACGCCCGTCGCCGCGACGATCCAGTAGAAGTACCAGCCGAGAGCGCCGAGCCAGACGAACGGGTTGTTGCGTTGGCCGAATGCATACTCGAAGATCGCTTCGCAGCTGTTGAACGCGCGGGCGAGGCCACGCTTGATGAGTGCCATAGCGGTCAGCCTATCGCGCGTGCCGCCATTCCCGGACGATAAACAAGGCTACCAGGCCAAGGCTCAGCACACCGACGATTATCGCCATGAAAATGGAGTAGTCGAAACGATAACGATCGCTGTTCGGATCGTAAACCGTGCAAAACAGTTTGAACGTGCTGACCCAGTGTTCAAGGAAGCCGGCGCTGCGCGGCGTATTGAACACGAGTTCCTCGAGCGGCTCGACCAGCGCTGTTGTTGCGACGTCGACGCCGTAAACCTGGCGGTAGATCTTGCCGTCAGCGTCGACAACGGTTGCCTGCGCAAGGTGATCGAAGCCCTTGGCGCTCGGGTAGAAAATGAAACCGAGATTGTCGCTCAGTCTGTCGACGGCTCCTGCATCGGTAGCGAGAAAGTGCCAGTTCGAGACGTCATCCAGCCCGAGCCCGGCGGCGAACTGGCGCATGCGCTCGGGAGTGTCGACTTTCCAGTCGAAGCCGACAGTGACTACGGTGAAGGCATCCGCGCCCAGCGCCTCCCGGGCAACATCGATGGTCTCGCCAAGATTGCGGGTAATCGCCGGACAGATATGGTGACAGCTCGTGTAGATCATGCTGATGACGAGCGGCTTGCCGCGTAGCCGGTCAAGGTCGAAGGGCTGACCGTCGGTGTCACGCAGGGTGTGACTGGCAAGATCCTGGCCGATGGCGGCCTGGCTGACGTCGAGCGCATCGTCGCGCTCGTAGCCGGTCGCGGCGGCTGCGACACCGGCAAGACCGGCCAGCAGGAAGGCCAGCAGAACCCGGTGGAGTCGGGGACTGCCGGCCTGTCTGCCGTCCTGCCTGGTCAAAGCCGCCATTGTCCGGTTAGCTCAGAGGCCAGATCTCGGACAGGTACTTCCAGTTCACGAAGTAGTACAGCACGAACGCCAGGAAGAAGATGCCGACGAGCATCGTCGTGCCCGGAATTTTCAGCGATGCGGAGCTGCCATGTTCGGCCACTACGGCTGACTGAGGCGGTACCTCCGGATAGCTCGGCCTCTCATCCTTTTCGAGTTTGCGGCCAAAGAACACGGAGCCCACGACCACGACGACGAAGAGAATGCCGCCGAGCGCGGCAAGCACTGCGAACATTCCGTTGAGACCCATCATCAGAAATGCTGCCGACGGGTAGTCGAACGGCAGTATTGCGTCTGCGAACTGCATGTCCCAATGACGTCGCGATACGCCGAGCGTACCGGCGCCCATCATGAACACTGAAATTCCCGCCACGCCGATACCGAAGATGTATGGCTGTATGCGCGCGAGCTTCATCATCATGAGTTCACGACGGAAGATCAGCGGGATCAGGTAGTACGTGATTGCCATAAACGCGAGTGTGGTGCCCGCGACAACCGTGCCGTGGAAGTGGCCCGGAACGTACAGCGTGTTGTGCATGATCAGGTTGATTTGTTCGGTACCCATGACGACGCCGGAGATGCCGCCGATGAAGCCGAAAAACACGAGTGACATGAACATGCCCGAAAATGCCGGGTTGCCCCATGGTGCCTTGCGCAGCCATTCAAACATGCCTTTTTTCAGGCCCCTGGCGCGCTGCGCGGCTTCGATCGATCCTGGCACCGTCATGCCGTGGATCATGCTGCCGAGCACCGCGAGGTACATTGCGTAGCTGGTATTGAAGATCTTCCACTCCGCGCTAAAGCCCGGCTCCACGAGCATGTGATGCGCGCTCGCAATCTGCAGAAACAGGATGTACATCAGGAACGCTGTGCGGCTGACCTTCTCGGAGAGTGGCCGTGCGCCAAACGTCAGTGCCGCGATCGCGTACCAGATGGAGACGTGCGCGGCGACGTTGATCTGCTGCGACGAATGGCCCATGGCCCACCAGATCGTCTTGTAAAGCAACGGGTCGATGTTGCTGACGAGCCCGATCGACCAGAGCAGCGTCGGAATCAGGATGATCGCGCCAGAGGCAATCGTGAACACGGCGATGATGGCCGCGGTCAGGGCGCCGAAGGTCACCAGCGGTATTGAGCCCTCGTAAGTGCGCTCCTTGCGGGCAACGACCAGCGTACCGAAGAACACGAA
>JAAUYD010129204.1_pt1 | contig 10441 bp, 9 predicted proteins | sample 7278101 | NCBI WGS metagenome assembly JAAUYD01 (sample SAMN14350128, study PRJNA611818) | marine sediment metagenome | isolation source: surface marine sediment (0.6m) | place: French Polynesia: Moorea | collected 2018-08
GCGGCGCAAACACCCGATAGCACAGATGGGAGGATTATACATGAGCCTGCGAGAGCAACGGAGCACAGCGCAGTAAGGGAATAACAGTCTTGTAAAGATAAAAACAGCCAGGGGGTCCGGCATCGGGAAAACCAATAGGTCCTCACTTCCCGAGCTGCATAATATCCACTGATATCTTCAGAAATCCCACAACAGTCCCGTTAGAATAGAAGTAGGTAGACATCGATCGCGTGATACAGCTGTTTGAACGGCTCGTTACAAGCAGGGGTTGCTCCTAGGTGTATCGCGCCGGAACCTCATTAAATAGACTGTGTCCCAAATTTTCCAAATTTCCCAAGAAAGCCTGGAGAAGATAGGGCATAGAATTTGAGATTGATATAACTCTAGATCAGGATGTGAGATCCACCATCCGTCGGATGCGATCGTATTCGCTCCGGATGCGGTCTTGTACGCCGTCAATGAGGTCATCGGTTAAGTGACGGAACCGCCCTTGCACCTTGAGATAGTCGCGGATCGGTTGAAAATCTTCTACCTCTTGGGTAATGCGATACTTTCCGTTTTCAACCTCATACATGGGGAAGACACCGGTCTGCACAGCCAGTCGACCGATCTGCACGGCCAGTTCAGGCCGCATTCGCCAGCCTGTGGGGCAGGAGGCATAGGCGTGGAGATACGCCGGGCCCTTTGTCTCAGCTGCCTTTTTCACTTTTTCGAATAGGTCAAACGGGTAGCTCGGGTTGATCGTGGCCACATAGGGAATGTTGTGGGCGACCATGATTTCCGGCACGTTTTTCTTCCAGGTCTGCTGTCCTATGCTCGCCCTGCCAGCCGGGCTCGTAGTGGTGGACGCACCGAGCGGGGTCGAGCTCGACCGTTGAATACCCGTGTTCATGTAGGCTTCGTTGTCGTAGCAGACGTAAACCATGTCGTGGCCGCGCTCCATGGCACCGGAGAGCCACTGGAGGCCGATATCTGCGGTGGCACCGTCCCCGCCGTAGCCCACGATGTTTATCTTTCGCTTTGGATAGCGCCCCTTGCGCATGAGCGCCTTGTACCCAGCCTCGATACCCGAGGCCACGGCTGCTGAGTTCTCAAATGCGACGTGGATCCACGGGATCTTCCAGGCAGATTCCGGGTAGGGGGAGGAGATGATCTCCATGCACCCAGTGGCTGACGCGGCAATGGTGTTCCTGCCGAGTGCCTTGTGAACGAGCCGCATGGCCAGGACTTCACCACACCCCTGACAGGCGCGATGGCCCGAGGCAACGTAATCCTCCTTGGGCAGAAGGCGCGCAGCATAGACATTATATTTTTCCATAGTGGCCTCCTCTTACCTGGATCAGCTCAAATGGCGGCGCAGGCTCACCTTTAACAACGGGAAGCGCCTTTTCGAACATCTGGTCGAAGTCCTGAAAATTGATATCCCGACCGCCGAGGCCGGCGACAAACTCGACAATTGGCACCCGGGTTGGGTCGCCGTACAGCATGTATTTGATTTCTTGGGCCACAGGACCACCCGCACCCCCTGGAGAGAAGTGCCTATCCACGACGACCAGGGCTTTGGCACCGGCAATGGCCTTTTTAAAATCGTCTATGGGCAACGGCCGCCAAAGGCGAAATCGCACGAGGCCCACCTTTTCGCCGGCTTCGCGCTTGGCATCGATCCACGTCATCGCGGTTTCGGAAATGCCGCCCATGGTGACGAAAAGCACATCTGCGTCCTTTGTGCGATAGGTCTCTACTGGTTTATACTGCCGTCCGAATTTCTTCCCAAAGTCATCAAAACACTCGACAACGGGGCCGTAGGCATTCCGGAGGATCGCTTCGGCTGCCATTTTTGCTTCGGTGTACACGGTGGGCATGCCCACTGGTCCCATGGAGATGGGGTTGTCCACGTCGAGGCGCTGCTGGGGCACGTAATCCGGTAAAAAGGATTTGACATCTGAACGGTCGAGTAAGGAGATAGGCTCGATAACATGGCTCAAGATAAATCCGTCAAAATGCACCATCACCGGCAGGAGCACCCGATGGTCTTCGCCCATTTTAAAGGCCTGTACCACCAGGTCAGCGGCTTCCTGACCGTTCTCGGCAAAGACTTGAATCCAGCCCACATCCCGCTCTGTCATGGCGTCTGAGTGGTCGTTCCAAATGTTGATCGGTGCCGAGAGGGCCCGATTGGCCACGACCATCACGATGGGCAGTCTCAGGTTGGCTGCGATGAATAGAATCTCGTGCATCAGGGCGAGGCCCTGACTGGCCGTTGCCGTAAAGGTCCGGGCACCCGCAGCTGAGCAGCCAGCGCATGCACTCATGGCGCCGTGCTCGGATTCCACTGGGATGAACTCGGCGTCGAGCTCCCCGTCTGCGACGATCTCCGACAAGTGCTCGACCACGTGGGTCTGGGGCGTTATCGGATAGGCCGCAATGCAATCCACATCGCAAGCCGAAGCAGCCTCGGCGATGGCGATTGACACTTCCATACCCTTGCGATGCGCCATCACTCCACCTCCTCTTCCATATGAATGCAGCCGGTCCAGCACTCGGTGACGCAGATAGCGCAACCCTTACAAAATTCCATGTCGGAAAGGGGAAATCCGTCTGGTTTCATTGCGATACACCCCTCAGGGCAAAAAACCGTGCAGATACCGCACTTAATGCATTTGTCGTAATTCCAGATAGGTCGGCTCGATCGCCAGTCTCCGGTTCGATTGTACTTGGACGACCCTGGCTCAATAACCGCACACCCAATGGCGAGCTCTTGCCAATTGGGATTGGGGGATTGTTTAGACACGTGAACCTCCTGCTAGCCCTCGATAACACACTCTTCATAGGCCCGCTTGAACGCCTTGATATTGCCCTCGGCAATTCGCCCGAACCGGGTCTTCAGTTCCTGAATGAGGCCATCTACTGCGACGAGTCCAGTGGCGCGGACGAGCGCACCGAGCATTGTCGTGTTCGTGATAACCCGGCCGATTTCTTCGGCCGCGATGTGGTTGGCATTTACCGTGACGAGCTTGCCCTTTAGACCAAATGAGGTCCTAAGTTCGTCAGCTGTGCGGCTCGAATTGACCACCTGAAGGCCGTCTTCCTTTAATCCATCGGAAGTATTTACGATTTTCAAAATTGAGGGATCTAGTACGATGACCACATCCGGGCGCTGCACAGCGGTTCGGTTGCGAATCATGTCTTTTTCGATTCTGGCGAACGCAACGACCGGTGCGCCCCGTCTTTCAGGCCCAAAGCTTGGAAATGCCTGGGCATATTTGCCCTCTGCAATGGCAGCTAATGCCAATAGTTCGGCCGATGTAACAGCGCCTTGGCCACCGCGGCCGTGAAATCGAAGTTCAGCCATTCTTCCTCCTTTGGAATATCCCTCAAGCGCTTCGGCCTCAAGCGAGATACGCCATATTTGATAATCTCCTATCCATGCCAAAAAAAGCGCTTATTAATTAAGCGACTTAAGGAATTGACACAGACTCGTAAGGGTATCAAGCAAAAAATGGCTGTGTCCCTAAGCCCATCCTCTTTTGACATCTTGACAGCATCTTACATTAGCACTATGATGTCATTATGAGAACAACCGTAACACTCGACCCCGATGTGGCAATAAAAGTAAAGAATCTCGCATATATGCGAAAGATATCATTTAAAGTTGCCCTAAACGAGACCCTCCGCCGGGGATTGTCGAGTCAAGTTCATCTGAATGACGGGCAAGAGCCATTTGCGGTTCATCCCCATGAGAGTCGGTTCAAGCCGGGGATTGATCTGGGCAAGCTGGGCCAGATTGCCGATGATCTGGAAGTGGGAGAGGTCCATCGAGGGGCGCATCGCGAATGATTCTGCCCGACGTGAATCTGCTAATTTATGCCTACAACACCGCTGTGCCTTTTCACCGAGAAGCCAAGCATTGGTGGGAGGAGGTTATGAACAGCAGAAAACCAGTCGCCCTGCCCTGGGCGGTCAGCTGTGGATTCATTCGGATCATGACCCATCCGTCTATCTTGGAGATCCCAATGTCGCCGGAACAGGCAGTGGATATCGTAGCTTCGTGGGTGCGCAGATCAAACGTCGACATTATCGACCCCGGTTCCCGCCACCTGGAAATCCTCCGCGATCTCCTGGCGCGACTTGGTACAGCTGGCAGACTGACCACCGACGCCCACCTGGCAGCCATTGCCATCGAGTATCAGTGCGAGCTTTTCTCGAATGATACCGACTTTGGCCGGTTTCCCGGTTTGCGTTGGATCAATCCTCTCAGATAGCTGCGTCCCGACCCAACGTCTCTCTTACTTTTTCAGCAAGTCTGCGAACGGGTTGTAGGTGAATTTTGCTGGGCGCTGCTTTTGAGGCCGCATGGGTTTTTGCGGTCGCTTGGCTTGCTTGGTTGGATGAGAGGCGCCTTTTGGGGGTACTTCGGACTTGGCCGATAAGGAGATGCGCTTTCGAGCCAAATCCACGCCAATCACCCGAACGCTAATTTTGTCTCCTACTTTTACTATTTCAGCCGGGTCCCGAACAAAGCGATCGGCAAGCTCGGACACGTGCACCAGACCGTCTTGGTGTACGCCCACGTCGACGAATGCACCAAAAGCCGTGACGTTGGTAACGATCCCTTCGAGTTTCATCCCCTCCTGCAGATCTTCCATGGTTTGAACATCTTCCCGGAATGCTGGCGGGTTGAATGTGTCTCGTGGGTCAAGGCCTGGTTTCTTGAGCTCGGCAATGATGTCGCGCAGCGTGGGTTCGCCCACGTCATCGCTGACATAGCTCGAAATATCGATGCGATCCGCGAGGGATGCATTGCTGGTCAGCAGGGCTAAATCCACTTGTATGTCCGAGGCCATCTGCTCGACGAGCCCGTATCGCTCTGGATGGACCGCAGATGCATCGAGTGGGTGCTCGCCATTGGGAATCCTGAGAAAACCAGCTGCCTGCTCAAATGCTTTTGGACCGAGCTTGGCAACGCCCAAGAGGTCTTTTCGTCGCTTAAAAGCGCCGTTTACCTCTCGATGGGCCACGATATTTTCAGCCAGCTTGGGTCCGATACCCGCCACCCGAGCCAACAAAGGTGCGCTCGCCGTGTTGAGGGTCACACCGACATGGTTGACGCAGCTCTCCACGACTTCGTCCAACTTGCGCACGAGCAGGGGCTGATGCACATCGTGCTGGTACTGGCCCACGCCAATGGATTTGGGTTCGATCTTAACGAGCTCGGCCAGGGGATCCTGAAGGCGCCTGGCAATGGAGATGGCGCCCCGGACTGTCAGATCCAGGTCTGGAAACTCCTTGCCGGCGAGTTCAGATGCGCTGTACACACTGGCCCCAGCCTCGCTCACTTGGACAACGACGATGTGGCCCAGGCTTGCCTCTCGAAGGGCCTCTCTTGCGAATTTCTCGGCCTCCCGGCCGCCTGTGCCGTTGCCCACAGCAATGGCGCCGGGATCGAACCGCTTGACAAAGGCCGCCAAGTCTTCCTTGCCGCGGGCTGCGCTGTCTTTCCCTTGGACCAGGTTAAAGGTCATGTTTCCCAGGAACTTACCAGTGGCCGAGACAGCAGCGCATTTACAGCCGGTGCGAAGGCCAGGGTCGATGCCGATGCTGGGTTTTGTGCCAAACGGGGGTGCCAGCAGCAGGCTGCGCAAGTTGCTCGCAAAAACCTCTACCGCCGCCCGATCAGCGGCCATTTTGAGGTCTGCCCGAAGATCGGTCTCCACGCTCGGGCTGAGGAGCCGCTGGTAACTGTCATGTATCGCCAGGGTTAGTTCCTCGCTAAAGGGGGAGGTCTCTCGATGGTTCATCACAGTGGCGATTTCAGAGAGGAGCAGGTCATTTTCGACCTGGATGCCCACTTTGAGAACCCCTTCCCGCTCGCCCCGGCGGACAGCTAAAAACCGATGTGAGGGGATCGCACCGATGGATTCACTGTAATCGTAGTAATCCTTGAACTTCTCAGAGGCATCTGCCTTGCCCGGCACCAACTGGGATACGAGAGCACCCTGGTTTGCATTGCGGTTTCGAACCAGGGTCCGAATCTCCGCGTTTTCTGCGATGATTTCTGCTGCAATGTCCCGGGCGCCCTTGAGCGCTGCTGTTACATCTTCAACGCCCTTTTCAGCATCGACAAAGGCCTCGGCCTCTGCCAGAGGATCCCCTGTCTCTGGTTGTTCGAGCATGCGAACCGCCAGGGGTTCCAGTCCCTTTTCCCTGGCAATCGTCGCCCGGGTACGGCGTTTGGGCTTATAGGGCAGGTATAGGTCTTCGAGCTCCGCCTTGGTGGTGGCTGCCTCGATTTTGCTTTTTAATTCATCTGTCAGCTTGCCCTGTTCTTCAATGGTAGTGAGGATGGCCTGGCGCCGCTTGTGGAACTCAGCCAAATATTGATGGCGTTCTTCGATAGTTCTAATTTGTATTTCGTCTAAATTGCCTGTTGCTTCTTTGCGATAGCGAGCGACAAACGGAACCGTATTCCCGTCCGCCAGCAACTGTACGACAGCGCTGACCTTGGCATCGGGTAGGGCGAGCTCGCGCGCGATTAACAGGACCGGATCAAATGGCATCGTTTACACCTCCGAGGGTGCAGATTTACGGGGCTTAAGTCAGATGTCAATGGATTCCCACAAATTAACTTTGGGGACCCGTCTTCCAAAGCCCCCCTCCTGGCCTCCCCCCGGTGGGCAAATGGTCATTGGGGGGAGGGATCGGAAAAGCTCAGCACGCCCTCCCCCAACATCCGAACGTCCACTGGGGGAGGGTTGGGGAGGGGGCCCCCAAGACTGTTAAGCACCCGGCCCCTAAGTCTAGGCTTTACAATGATCAACTTCATCAATACTGTAGCGAGTTGTATAAAAAATAACAGTCGGAAGGCATCTCTTTATGATTCGAAAAAAAATCGAACAAGCGATTGGGATACTCGGTGAATTGGGCATTGATGCGTGGCTGACGTTTGTCCGGGAGTCGTCCAATCTGCACGATCCCTGCCTCGATATTGTGGTCGGCGGGAATGTCACGTGGCAGTCCGCATTCATCCTTACCCGGGATGGACAGCGCATCGCCATCCTCGGATCCCTCGATATGGCTGCCCACGAGACGCTCGGCCACTACACAGAGATCATCCCTTACGTTCAGGGCATTAGCGAGCCCCTGGGCACCGTGCTGAAGCGACTCGATCCGCGGCAGATCGCCATCAATTTTTCAACCAGCGATGAAATGGCCGACGGCCTGACCCACGGTCAATACCTCATTCTCAAAGAACTTCTCGCTGACACGCCCTATGCGGAGCGACTGATATCGTCTGAGGGCATCGTCTCCAGGCTCCGCTCCCGCAAGCTCCCTTTTGAGTGTGACCGCATCGCACTGGCCTGTAAGGAAACGGTTGATCTGTTTTCCAAGCTGGATCAACAATTGTGCGTCGGCCTGACCGAGCGGCAAATCGCCGACATTATGGTCGACATCATGGAGGGCAAGGGACTGACCCGGGCATGGGACGCGGATCACTGTCCAGCGGTCTTCACTGGGCCTGACTCAGCCGGGGCCCACGCTGGTCCGACCGACCGGGTAATGGCCCCAGGGCACCTCATGAACGTGGACTTCGGCATGCGCGTTGAAGGGGGTTACTGTTCTGATCTCCAGCGAACCTGGTACTGCCTCAAACCCGATCAGACCGAGCCGCCCGAGGTGGTGACCCGGGCATTTAACGCGGTCTACGAGGCGATTCATAAGGCCGGGGAATTCCTTAAGCCCGGGGTTCAGGGCAAGGACGTGGACGCGGTGGCCCGCAATCACATCACCGGGCTTGGATTCGACGAATATCCCCACGGCCTGGGGCATCAGATCGGCCGGGAAGCCCACGACGGCGCAGGCCTGCTGTGTCCTGAATGGGAGCGATACGGCGACAAACCCTATGCCGTTGTCGAGGAAGGCCAGTGTTATACCCTGGAGCCGCGGGTGAATGTCCCTGGCTATGGTGTGGCCACCATCGAAGAGATTGTGGTTGTTACAGCGGACGGCGTGCGCTATCTGTCCGAACCCCAGACGAAATTAATGCTCATCAAGAGCGATACATAGACCCTTAGCCAAAGGAGAGACCCATGGCCGATGCCGGCGCGACACCCCCTAAGCGACTTAGCCTGCTGCCTGAGAATGCATATACAAAACTAGAGCCAGACGAGGCATATACGCCGATTGTCCAGGACACGGACACACGGGCCGAAGTCACTCCCTGGTCCATTAGCGTGGGACTGATCATGGTGGTCATCTTTTCGGCCGCCTGTATCTACATCGCACTTCGGGCTGGAAACGGCATAGAGGCCGCGATTCCCATCGCCATTTTAGCCATCTTTTTCGGCAAGATGAAGAAGGTGCGAAGCACCATCTTAGAGAACGTCATCGTTCAATCCGTGGGCCAGGCGTCAGGTGTGGTGGCTGCGGGCGCGGCTTTCCTGGTGCCAGCCATTTATATCAACGACCTCCAGCCCGCCTGGTGGCAGATCTTCCTCGCCTGTTTCATCGGCGGATCCCTCGGCGTGGTGCTGATCATCCCGCTGCGAAAATACTTTGTCCAGGAACTCCACGGCGAGCTGCCCTTTCCAGAAGCAACGGCGGTCAACGAAATCCTGGTCTCCGGCGAATCGAGCGGTCCCACTGCGGGCAAGGTCCTGATCATTGCGTTTTTTATCGGCGCGATTTTCGATTTCTGCATCGAGGGCTGTCACCTGTGGCCCAACATCTTCTCGACCGACCGGCTGCCGTTCGGCATTGGCGAGGCCATGACCAATGCCCGGTTCCACCTATCGAGCTTTGGCTTGGCGGCCATGTTTGGCTTGGGGTACATCATCGGCCTCAAGTACAGTGCCATCATCGCCGCTGGATCGATCCTGGCTTGGCTCGTGCTCGTTCCCCTGATTTATGCGTTTGGATCCAGCGCCCCGTCCTTTGAGATGGCGTCGGTCTCCTATGACGTCGCCAACATGGACGCAGCTGCTATCTTCAACGCCTTTGTGAGGCCCATCGGTATCGGCGCAATTGCCATCTCCGGGCTCATCGGCATCATCCGCATGGGCAAGATCCTAGCCAGCTCCATCTCCCTCGGGTTCAAGGGATTCAAAGGCGATACCAAGGAGCTGGCTGCCCCGAGAACCCAGATCGACATGAGCGCCAAAAATGTGCTGTTGATCCAGCTGGGCATGGTCGCTTTGCTCGCGGCTTTATTCTTTATCGTGGCACTCATCACCACTGACTCGGCCACAGGCCAGACCTACACTGTGGGCCAGGCCATCAAGTACGCTGGTATTGGCGCGCTGGTGGGCTTTTTGCTCTCCTTTTTGTTTACGCCAGTGGCAGCCCAGGCCATTGCCATTGTCGGCGTGAACCCGGTCTCTGGCATGACGTTGATCACGGTGGTGCTCACGATATCCGTACTCGTGATGTTCGGCCTCAAGGGTGAAGGGGGCATGTTCGTGGCCCTCGTCGTGGGTACGGCGGTCTGTACAGCCCTGTCCACGTCAGGCGCGCTGATTTCAGACTTTAAGATCGGCTATTGGATAGGTGCTACCCCGCGCCAGCAGGAGCGGTGGAAGTTCCTTGGCCTGGCCGCGGCCGCCCTTGTGGTGGCGTTTGTCATCCCGCTGATGGACATGAGCTATGGGTTTGTCAAGAAGGACGAGCAGACCGGAGCGCCTATGCGGGACGAAGCGGGCAACCTGGTTTCCAACACCGAAGACCTGCCAGCGCCCCAGGCCAACATGATCGCTGCGGTGAGCCGGGGCCTGCTCTCTGATCCGGAAAAACAGCCCTGGTTGCTCTACGGCATCGGCGCCATTGTGGCAGTGCTGCTCTACATGGCGAGCGTGCCCATGCTGGCCTTTGCCCTGGGCATGTACCTGCCCATATTCATTAACCTGGCCTTGCTGTTCGGGGCGTTTGTGGGCTTCATCATCGGCAAGACCGGGGGCAGTGACCGGGTGCGCAAGGCCCGATCCGGCCAGGGCATTCTCATCGCCTCGGGCTTGATGGCCGGCGCTGCCATCTTTGGGATTATCACTGCGGTGCTCAGGACGCCGGAGATCGGCGGCCCCATTCGCTACATCTCGGTGGGCGTCAAATTCGTCCTAGAAAAAACAGCCACCGGCACGCCCATGCTAAAAGAGGTCGGCCACGCGCATTATTACGAAGAATCCGGTCAAATGTTGAGCTTCCTGGCATTCGTCGTCCTGTCCATTGCCTGCTACCTCCTGGCCAAGTGGGGCGCCAAGGGCACCATCGCAGAAGAAGACGCCCTGGAAAAGAAACGGTAATCGTCGTAGGGGCGCATCGCGATGCGCCCGCTCGGCAGGTATAAATGAACCCGATTACTCTCCGGGCGGTTTTCGAATGGATGCCCCGGGCGGTTTTCGAATGGATGCCCCGGGCGGTTTTCGAATGGATGCCCCGGGCGGTTTTCGAA
>JAAUYD010066934.1_pt1 | contig 10440 bp, 11 predicted proteins | sample 7278101 | NCBI WGS metagenome assembly JAAUYD01 (sample SAMN14350128, study PRJNA611818) | marine sediment metagenome | isolation source: surface marine sediment (0.6m) | place: French Polynesia: Moorea | collected 2018-08
CCCCACGGTCGGTAAGAGACCGCGATCACGCTTCGACGGACCGGCGAAGAGCGATCTTTCGAACCTCTTTCGATCGTTCGATCCGGCGACTTACCCGCGCCCTCGATCGTGGTGATCGTCAACCCCCACCGCCACACCGGCGGCACCCGACTCCAGAAGGAACCAACCATGAAGAAGACACTCACCACCTCGATCGTCGCCATCAGCGTCGCCGGCGCCGGCGCGATCGGCCTCGGAGCCCTCGCCAGCGCTCAGGAGGGCGACGGCGGCCCGACGCTCCAGGACGGCTCGGACACGCCGACCGACGACGCGCCGACCGACGGCGACGGCGAGCGCCGGCGTGACCGGCGGAGCGATCGCCATGGCGGTCGCCACGGCGAGGCGATCGCCGAGGCGCTCGGCATCACCACCGACGATGTGCAGGCCGCCCGCGAGGCTGGCCAGACCCTCGCCGAGGTCGCCGAGGCGCAGGGCATGACCGCCGACGACGTCGTCGCCGCGATCGTCGCCGACGCCGAGGAGCACCTCGCCGATGAAGTCGCCGAGGGCGAGCTCACCGAGGAGGAGGCCGCCGAGCGCGTTGCTCGGATCACCGAGCGGGCGACCGAGATGGTCAACCAGGTCCCCGGTGAGGGCGAACGCGGTCGTGGCGGGCCCCGCGGTCTCCGCGGTGGCAACGTCGAGACGCTCACCGAAGCGCTCGGCGTGACCGCCGATGAGCTCCGGGCCGCCCGCCAGGACGGCCAGAGCATCGCCGACGTGGCCGAAGCGCAGGGCGTCGACATCGACACCGTCGTCTCGGCGATCGTGGCCGACATCGAGGAGCACCTCGCCGAGCACGTCGCCGAGGGCGACCTCACCGAGGACGAGGCCGCCGAGCGCCTCGTCGACGCCACCGAGCGGGTCACCGAGAAGGTCGATCAGGAGCCCGGCGAGGGCGCCGGGTTCCGCAGCCCGCGCGGCGCACGCGGCCCCGGCGGCCCGCAGGAGGAGGCACCCGCAACCGACGCCTGACCGACCCGTCCATCAGATTCCTCCCGGACGGTCCGGGCGGCTCGAACCTGCGGCGAGTCGCCCGGATCCGTTCGCGAGGACGGTGCCCGCACGGAGGTTCAGCCATGATGACGACGATGAACGCGACGACGAACGCGACGACCACGCTGCTCGTCGCCGAGGACGACCTGCAGGTGCGCGAAGCGCTCGAGCGGATCTTGGGCTTCGAGGGCTACGAGGTCGTGAGCGTCACCGACGGCGCGGCCGCGCTCGAGGCGATCGACGCCACCGCTCCCGACGCGATCGTGCTCGACGTCATGATGCCGCTCGTCGACGGTCTCGACGTCTGCCGCCGGCTCCGTGCCCGCGGCGACCGCACGCCCGTTCTCATGCTCACCGCTCGCGACGAGATCAGCGACCGCGTCGCCGGCCTCGACGCCGGCGCCGACGACTACCTCCCCAAACCGTTCGCGCTCGAGGAGCTGCTCGCCCGGCTGCGGGCCCTCCTCCGCCGCTCGCAGTTCGATGGCGACGGTGCCGATGCGGCCGACCGCACCCTGACGTTCGAGGACATCGAGCTCGACCTCGCCGGCCGCGTCGTCCGCCGCGGCGATCGCGTCGTCGAGTTGACACGCACCGAGTTCCAGATCCTCGAGCTGCTGATGCGGCATCCCGGTGTCGTGCTCGACCGGATGACGATGTACACCGAGATCTGGGGCTACGAGGGCGAGACGTCGTCGAAGGCGCTCGACGTCCACACCAGATACGTGCGCCGCAAGCTGGAGGCCGGCGGCGAACCCCGGCTGCTCCACACGGTGCACGGCGTCGGCTACGTGCTGCGCAGGGCCCCGGACGGAGCGTCGTGACCCTGCGCGCCCGCGTCATCGCGATCGTCGCCGGGCTCGTGGTCGCCGGGATCGGCGCCGTCTCGCTCGTTGCCTACACCCTCGCCGACCGCGAGCTCACGGCGGAGGCCGATCGGTTCCTGCGTGACCGCGCCGGGGAGCTCGTCGAGGGCGTTCGGCCCCCACCGGGCGAACGCAATCGCCGCGGCGACGGCGACGGCCGCGACGGCGATGGTCGTGGCGACGACGACGTGATCGACTTCTTCGACGCCGACGCGATCGTCCAGACGCTCGACCGCTCCGGCGACGTCGTCGTCAGTGGCGGCGGCACGCTCCCGGTCGACGCAGACGACGTCGACGTCGCCCAGGGCGGGCGCACGATCATCCGTGACGTCGAGATCGACGGCGAGCCGTTCCGGATGATCACCACCTTCGTCGGGGGTGATGGCGGCGCCGTCCAGGTGGCGCGCAGCACCGACTCGGCCGACTCGGTGCTGTCCGAGCTCGGTTGGCGATTCGCCGTGCTCGGCGCGGTGCTCGCGGCCCTCGCCGCTGTGGCCGGATGGCTGCTCATGCGGCGTGCGACGAAGCCCCTCGAGGACCTCACCGCCGCCACCGAACGGGTCACCGCGACCCGCGACCTCACGCCGCTCCGGCTCGACCGCACCGACGAGGTCGGGCGCCTCGCCGACAGCTTCGACGAGATGCTGCTCGCCCTCTCGGCCAGCCGCGAGCAGCAGCGGCGCCTCGTCCAAGACGCCGGGCACGAACTCCGCACGCCCCTCACGAGTCTGCGCGCCAACATCGAGTTCCTCGAACACGCGCCGACGATGCCCGACCACCAACGCGCCGCCGTGCTGGCAGGTCTTCGCTCGGAGACGGAGGAGCTCGGCCTGCTGGTCACCGAGGTCATCGCGCTGGCGAGCGGCGACGCCGACGACGCCCGCCCCGACACCGAGCTCGACCTCGCCGACGTCGTCACCGAGGCCGTCGAGCGGTTCCGCCGCCGCCACGATCGTGAGGTGACGCTGACCACCGAGCCGACGCCGCTGCTCGGCAACGTCGCCATGCTCGATCGTGCGGTGACCAACCTGCTCGGCAACGCCCACAAGTTCAGTCATCCGGACCGACCGATCGAGGTCGGCTTGACCGACCGCACGCTCAGCGTCCGCGACCACGGCCCCGGGATCGACCCCGCCGAGCTCGACCGGGTCTTCGATCGCTTCTACCGATCCGATGCCGCTCGATCGCAGCCCGGTTCCGGCCTCGGCCTGGCGATCGTCCAGAAGGTCGCCGAGACCCACGGCGGCAGCGCCGGCGCCCGCAACGCGCCCGACGGCGGCGCCATCGTCTCGCTCACCCTCCCCTGACGTCAGCCGCTGGTGCCGACGGTCTGGATCTCGTAGACCTCGATCGGGATCGCCGTCTCCAGCACGATGTCCGGGCGTCGCTCCGAGGCGCCCGTGCTCGTCGTGTTGAGCACCGTCCACGTCGCCCGCAGGATCGCCGTGTGCTCACCGAGCTCGTCGACCGACGTGTAGGTGTAGCCGCACGGCCCCTCGTCGACCACGTCCGACGCGGTGACGGCGAGTGGCGTACCTGCGCCGGCGCACGGGCCGCTCGAACCGCCGGTGCCCGACACGAACTCGATGTGGTCGAGCGTCGCACGGGTCTCGGCCCACACGCCCGGTGCCGGCTCGGCGCGCGCGACGACGTCGTCGGGGTTGTCGACGGCGATCCACAGGCCCAGGTTGACGGCGACGTCGAACGACCCGTCCGGCCGTGTCTCGAACCCCAGGTTCGGCGCCGGCAACGGCACCCGCTTCGTCACCCGCTCGGTCAGCTCGTCCCAGTAGACGGTCGGGTTCGGCGGGCCGACCAGGGTCCAGCGCAGCCGGCCGTTGCTCTCGTGATCAGGGTCGCTGCAGACCCGTTCCTGCAACGCGTACGTCCGCTGCTCGGAGATGAACGTGCGCTGCAGCGTTCCGTTCTCGATGAAGATCAGGACGTCGTCGTAGTGATCGCCGGCATCGATCTGCCGCCAGAACCCCTGCTCGTCGGCGACGTCCTGAGCCGTCGCGTCCTTGCTCGTCCACCAGCACTCCGGCGGCGGAGGGAGGTCGTCGGGCTCGTTCGAGATCGTCTCCTCGGCGTCGATGAGGTCATCGTTCGCGCTGACTCCCGTCGCACCGCACAGGAGGGCGCCGGCGCTCGCAATCGAGGTGACCAGGATCCTCACCCGCACGGTGTCACCACCTCGTCGTCGTCCGGCAGGCTCGCCCGATTGACCTTCCAGGTCGTGCCCTCACGGACGAGCTCCAGTTGCTCGACGCGTTCGGTGACGTCGTCATCGACGATGCGGTCCGTTCCATCGGGGTTGCCGCCGACCTCCACCTTCACGAACGTGTTCAGGTGACACACCTGAACACCGCCGGTGCCGTTGCTCAGGTTCACTTCGACCGAGTTCACGTCGACGTCGTAGCGGGCCGGCATGTCAGGATTCGGAAGGCTGCGGAAGTCGTTCGCACGGTAGTCCTCGATGATGTTCGTCCAGCCCTCGACCAGTCGGGCGGTGAAGACGGTCTCGAGCGCTGCCACCTTGTCATCGTCGAACGGGTCGTTCAACGCCGCGTTGTAGATCTCGAACGATCGCTCGACCGTCTCGATGATGGCAAGCGTGTTGGCGACCACATCGTCCGGGTCGAGTGACGTGCTGGGTTCGGATGACGTCGTCGGCGCGGTGGACGGCGTCGTCGCATCGCTGGTCGACGTCGTCGGCTCGGGTGCCGACGTGGACGGGCTCGTCGTGTCGCTCGATGGCGGTGCGGACGTGGGCGGCGACGTCACCTCGGGCTCGCTGGTGGCCGTCGACGTCGGGCGTTCCTCGGTCGTCGTGGTCGCAGCATCGCCGTCCCCGTTGCACCCGGCCGCGAGCATCGCGACGACGGCCGCGGCCAGGGCGGCTCTCGAACCCATGCCCGGACGATACCGACCTGATCAAGTCGGGCCCATGGGGAGGACTCCCCACTCCCGGCCTCCGACGGCGTGCCGATCCGGTCGTGCAGCCGAATCAGCGGCTCACCCGGCCGATGACCGACGCTCGGTGGCCACCGAGCGACCTCCTTGACCGGCAGCACCGGCACGACATGTGCGGTAGCGGGTTCTCGGGCCTGGAGCGCCCGAGACAGGGGGTTGGCGCTCTGCTCACGGCTGTCGCGACCGTGCTCGCCGTGGCGCTGATCGCGATGCCCACGCTCGGATGATCCATGCGGTCAGCTCCATCTCGCAGCGACCCGCTCGGGTGTGATCTCGGCGAGCTCGGTCGGGGTGAACGGCGGCGGGGTGTCGTCGAGCACGCCGATCACCCTCGCCCCCATGACATGGCCGAGTCGCAGCCGGTCCCGAGGCGACCAACCGAACGAGCCGGCGGCAAGATAGCCGGCGGCGAACGCGTCGCCGGCCCCGGTGGCCTCGACCAGCTCGACGGCGAGCGCGGGTTGCGTCACCTCCCCGTCGCCCGTGACGAGCGTGGCACCACGCGCGCCCTGCTTCAGCACCACCTCCTGATCGTTGCGCCGGAGGATCAGCTCGCCGACCGCCGACGCCGCTGCCGTGCCCCACAGCGCCTCCGCCTCGTCGTCGCCGACGAACACGACGTCCGACCGCTGCGCGAGCTCGAGCAGCACGGCGGCGGCCGTCGCGGTGTCGGGCCACAACACCGGGCGATGGTTCACGTCGAACGAGACCCTGCCCCCGAAGCCGGTCGAGCGGTCGACGATCGCCGCCGCCAGGCCACGCGCACTGGCCGACAGCGCCGGGGTGATGCCGGTGACGTGGATCCGGTCGGCCGGCCCCACCCGGCCCAGATCCTGCACCGAGAGCCGGGAGGCCGCGCTCTCGCTCCGGTAGTACTGCGTGACGGTTCGGGTCTCCACGACGTGCTTCGTCAGCACGCCCGTCGGCGCCGAGCCGTCCCGCTCCACCGCGACGTCGACCCCGCGACCGCCGATCTCGTCCTCGAGGAACCGGCCGAGCGGGTCGTCACCCAGCCGCGACACCCAGCGCACCCGGCAGCCGAGCTGCGCCATGCCGACTGCGACGTTCGACGCGGCGCCCGCCATCGTCGCCGTGAACCGGCGCTGGTCATCGTGCGAGACGAGTCCGACCATCGTCTCACCGATCGACACGAGGTCGAACCGCTCGGACGTCTCGCCATCACGTTCCATCAGCACACCTCCACCAGACGCAGGACTACCACGCTCGCATCGGGCCCGCCGCTAGGGTCACCGGCGATCCCGCCGGGATGCACCGCCGACCGGCAGCTCGGGCGGACGGCGAGGGAGGACGAGGGAGGACGATGCGAATCGCAGTGACCGAGGCCTCTGATCTGCTCGGTCGGAGCCAGGATGCCGGCTGAGCACGATCCGGGCGAGAGCACGCGGACGGTGTTCGACCGGCTCGGCGACGTCGGTCTCGTCCCCGTCGTCACCATCGACGACGCCGAGCACGCCACCTCGCTGGGAGCCGCCCTGCTCGCGGGTGGTCTGCCCTGCGCGGAGATCACCTTCCGGACTGCGGCGGCCGCGGCGTCGATCGAGACCCTGGCCGAGGCCCATCCGGAGATGCTGATCGGCGCCGGCACCGTCCTGACCGTCGAGCACGCAGAGGCCGCGCTTGCCGCAGGCAGCCGGTTCATCGTCACACCCGGCTTCGACGTGACGATCGTCGACTGGTGCCTTGCCCACGGGGTGCCGGTGGCGCCGGGGGTGATGACGCCGACCGAGATCAACCTCGCGGTCCGCAAGGGGCTCGGCTTCCTGAAGTTCTTCCCGGCCGAGGCAGCCGGCGGCGCACGAGCGCTGACCGCGATCGGTGCCGCCTACCCCGACATCGAGTTCATGCCGACGGGCGGCATCGACGGCGACAACCTCGCGACCTACCTCCGGCTCCCCATGGTCTCTGCGTGCGGCGGCAGTTGGGTGGCTCCTCGAACGTCGATCGCGAGGGGCGACTTCGCGGAGATCGAGCGTCGCGCGGCAGCCGCGGCCGACATCGTGCGAGTCGTTCGAGCCGGGGCGTGACAGCGCCTCCGACGCACCCGCTGTTCGTCGGGAGCTACGGCCCCGCGGACGCAGCCACCATCCACGCCTGCAGCTTCGACGCAGCGCGTGGCGAGCTCCGGATGGGCGCCAGCACATCCGGTATCACCAACCCCTCCTTCCTGGTCGTGTCGCCGGACGGCGCACACCTCTACGCGGTGAGCGAGACCGGGGTCGTGAGCGACGGCTCACCCGGCGCCGTGCACGCGTTCCGGATCGCGCAGGAGGCCGGCGCCGTCGCCCTCAACCCGGTGAACGAACGAGCCAGCGGCGGCGACCACCCTTGCCATCTCACCATCCACGCCGACGGGCGGTGGTTGGTGGTCTCGAACTACGGGACCGGCAGCGTCGTAGTGCTCCCGATCCACGCCGACGGCAGCCTCGGCGACGTCACGTCGCACCTCCAGCACGACGGGCGCGGCCCGCATCCCGAACGGCAGGAGGGCCCCCACGCTCACGCCGCGATCTTCACGCCCGACGGCCGGTTCGTGATCGCCGCCGACCTCGGGATCGACCGGCTGCTCGTCTCGGCGTTCGACCCCGACGCGGGAACGCTGCGCCCCCACGGTGAGGTGGCGACCCGACCGGGAGCCGGGCCGCGTCATCTGGCATTCCACCCGTCCGGCAGCCACCTGCTCGTCGTCAACGAGCTCGACAACACCGTGACGCTGTACGACTGGGACGGCACCGGCGGAAGGCTCCGCGAAGTCAGCACGCTGCCGACGCTCGAGCCGGGCGCACCGGAGAACCTCGCGGCGGACATCCGCGTGGCGCCCGACGGCCGCCACCTCTACGTCTCGAATCGCGGCGACGACAGCATCGCAGTGTTCGCATTCGAACGACATCGGCTGATGCGCCTCGCCGTCCGGCCGTGTGGCGGCGCCTGGCCGCGCGGACTCTCCCTCACGCCCGGCGCCTCCCACCTCCTGGCCGCCAACCAGCACACCGGCGAGGTGTCCGTGCTGCCGGTGCTGGCGGACGGTGCGGACGTCGGCGGGCCCGTGGCCCGGGCGCGGATTCCCCGACCGACGTGCGTAGCGCTCGCCTGAGGGCGCGTTCGCGCCCGGCGCCGGACGACGCCACGCGCGAACATCGATCCCGCGCTCGCAGTCAGGAGTCCCTCATGCCCGAACCGTCCGACGTCACGCTCGTCGAGGGAGCGATCCACAATCCCGCCGACCCTCGTCACTTCATGACCGTCACGCCCGCCGACGGCCGGCGGGTCGCCACGATCGCCGATCGCGTGATCGCCGACTCAGCGACAGCCCTCGTCTGCAAGGAGGTCGGGCGCAGTATCTACGACCCCGTCGTGTACTTCCCGCGAGCCGATGTCGACCCAGCGGTCCTGGTGGCCATCGACACGACAACCCACTGCCCGCTCAAGGGCGACACCGAGTACTTCGACGTGGTCGTCGACGGGGAGCGCTACGCAGCGGCAGCCTGGTCGTACGTCGACCTCGTGACCGACAACCCGCTTCGGGGACTCGTCGCGTTCGACGGGTCCCAGGTCTCCGTCGGGTGAGCGACCTGGCCGACCCGGTTCTTGCGATAGCAAGGAATAGTCGCTGTCGGCGCGCAGTTGAGACATGCATGGCAACGATTCCTGACGACTACATCGACCTGCTCGACAAGCGCGTGTTCTGGCACATCGCCACCAGCGGACCCGACGGTGCGCTCCAATCGAGCCCGGTGTGGGGCGGCTTCGACGACGGCCACTTCGTCTTCTCGCTCACGAAGGGCCGCCAGAAGTTCCGCAACCTGCAGGCCGACCCGACGATCGCGGTGTCCGGTACCGACCCCGAGAATCCCTACCGGTACCTCGAGATCCGCGGCAAGGTCGTCCGTGTCGACGACGACTCGTCGAACGCGTTCATCGACTCGATGGCCAAGAAGTACATGGACGTCGACGCCTACCCGTTCCACCAGCCCGGCGACGAGCGCGTCGTGATGCGCGTCGAGCCCACCCACACCACCCAGATGGGCTGACAGCCGGGCCGCCTCGGCCGCAGTTCAGCGCGTCGTGGCGGCGCTCTCGAGGTCGCGCACGGTGAACGGGCCGATGGCACGGTCCTCGGCGACGAAGTGGTACAGCGCCACCCCGAAGACGCCGCGCGTCGCCCCGGCGAACACCGCGGCGGCGACGGCGATCACGATGCCGGCCACGATCAACACGGCCCCGAGGGCCGTGCCGCCGACCGAGCCGGTCGCCAGCGCGTACACGCCGAGGCCGGCGATCACCGCGCCGACGATCATCACGACGGTCGAGATGCCACCGATCACGAGGTTGCCCGTGACCTGCTGACCCCAGCGGCGCTTGAACAGGTTGGCCGAGCGCTTGATCGCAGCGATCGGGCCGATGCCTTCGAGCGCGACCACCGGGATGACGAGGAACGTGACGAGGCCCCAGATCGCCGAGCCGAGGCCGGCGGCGATGCGTCCGGCCGTGCCACCTCGGTCGCGCAGGATCGAGAAGGCGATCGACACCAGTGCCGAGACGAGCGCCCAACCGGCGATCTGCGGGATGCGGTGGCGTGCGATGCCGCGCGCTGCGGCCAGATCGGGTTCGCGCCCCTCGAGCGCGTCGTTGGCGGCAGCGGCCAGGATCACGTTGTAGTAGATGACGATGAACGACGCGAGGTAGGAGCCGGCGGCGATCAATCCGTATCCGACGTACGTGGTGGCGTCGGCGTCGCCGCTCGCGAGGAAGATCCCGGGCCCCCCGAGCAGGACGAACGCGACGAGCGCGAGAATGCCGCCGACCAGCGGGAGGCGAGCCAGCCGGGGGTTCGAGCGCACCACGCTCCACGCCTTCTTGGTGAGCTCCCAACCCTGACGAATTCGCTGGAACATGCTCACAACGTACCGCCGCGCGGCGTGAAGTAGCCGTCGAGGCTCGCCGCGCCCGGCGCGAGGTCGCTCCACTCCGATTCGAAAGAGAGCGTGGCGATCGCACCGGTCGGGAACTTGGCCGCCATCCGCGTTCGTGTCTCGGCGTCGCCGCTGCCGGCGAGTGCGAGCGCGAGGTCGTGCACGCCCGGGTTGTGGCCGACGAGCAGCACGCCACGAACGTCGTCGTCGAGCGACCGCAGCCGGTCGACGAGCATCGACGAGCTCGCGCCGTACAGCGCGTCGTCCACCAGGACCTCGATGTCGCCGGGGAACGCCTCACGGATCTCGTCGAGCGTGTCGACGGTTCGCCGGGCCGACGAGCACAGCACGAGGTCCGGAGGTCGGCCCGCGCCGAGATGATCCCGCATCCGCGCCAGTGCATCGATGCCCCGAGGTGCCAGTGGCCGCTCGTGGTCGGCGAGCGACTCGTCGCTCCAATCGGACTTCGCATGCCGCACGATCACGATCCGACGCACCGGACCATCCTCCGTCGCGGGGTTTGCCTGGGCCAACGCGCGGCGGGGGGTGGTACCGGTGGGAGGAAAGGGTTGGTGGGGCAATGGAAGTCCGATTTGTTCGCCCAGTCGCGCGGCCACCACCAGCGGGCCCAGGGC
>JAAUYD010018959.1_pt1 | contig 10438 bp, 7 predicted proteins | sample 7278101 | NCBI WGS metagenome assembly JAAUYD01 (sample SAMN14350128, study PRJNA611818) | marine sediment metagenome | isolation source: surface marine sediment (0.6m) | place: French Polynesia: Moorea | collected 2018-08
GCCGACTGCACGTCTTCGTTGTCGAGGGTCCAGTAGGTCTTGCCGCGATACTCCACGTCGAAGCGGCTGACGAGTTCTAGCCCGCCATTTAACGATGCGGTGTGCTGCAGTCCGAGGTTCGCCGAAATCACCGGCGCCCCTGGCACTTCGCGACCGACGATCTGGCTCGCGGGAACGAGCACGCCCGGAATGTCCTCATACTCGACGATCTCGCTGGACGTGAATCCGAGTCCGAGATTGAGGAGCAAAGAATCGGCCGGTTGCGCAGTGAGCTCGATCTCACCACCCGCAATCTCGCTCTTCGGTACGTTTATGTTGGCCTGCGTCCCGGTCTGGTCGAACAGAAAGAACTGCTGGTCCTCGTAATCGATAAAGAACAGCGACATCCCTGCCCGCAAGCGACCGCCATACGCGCTGGTCTTCAGTCCGGTCTCGTAACTGACCAGCGACTCGCGATCGAAGCCGGGCTCGAAATTGCTGCCAGGCGCGAGGTTATTGAAGCCGCCAGCGCGGAAGCCCTTCCCTATCGTTACATAGCCGAGCAGGCCCTCGCTGAAACGGTAGGCAAGGCTGGCCTTGGGCTGAAATTCGCTGAACGTCTCGCTTCGCCCTTGCGTGACGTCCTTCGGCGTTTCCTCATCCCAGCGAAATGCCAGTGTCACCTCGAGATCATCATTGATGTCGTAACTGAGGTTGCCAAAGACAGCGAAGTCCTTGAGCTCCAGGTCCTGAGCGGCAGCGGGAACGGGCGTGCCAAGAAACGTGGTCGCGAGCGAGCGGAACCGGTCCTGGCTGAAGTACGAAACACCGGCGACCCAGCGCAGGCGCTGTTCCGACGGCGAGACCAGTCTGAGCTCCTGGGCGAAGGTCTCTGATTCGTCAATGACGATGATGTCGATCGCCTCGACGAAGGTTTGATCGAGATCCTGATCGTTGCCCGAATCGACATCGGTGAACGAACTGACCGATGTCAACGTCGCCCAGCCAAGGTCATAGTCGATCTTCGCCGATATCTCGCCCGACCGGACAATGGACTCGCCAATCCTGTTTGACTGGATCTCGTATTCCGGCACATCCACGACAATCGGCGGATTCGGCGGCGGCAACGGCAGGAAGAAGTCGCTACCGGGCGTGAAGTAACCCGAGCCACCCGTCTGGTCGAGATACTGGCCGCGCAGGTCGACGGAGAGTCGCTCATTCGGCGTGAACAACAGCTTGCCGCGAACGGCAGCGGACTCGGCAAAATCGACATACTGGTTACCGAGATAGGCGTTTCGGAGCTGCCCTTCCCGATCCTGCATGCGAAACGCAAGACGTCCCACGAGGTCATCGCCGGCGACCGGCCCGGATACGCTGCCCGCCAGCGTGTAGTCCTCACCATCCGCGGCTGTGAAGCGCAGACCAAGTTCGGGCGTCGCCGTTGGCTGGCGCGTCGTCACGAGTACCGCACCGCCAATCGCGTTTCGGCCATACAGCGCGCCCTGTGGCCCGCGCAGCACGTCGACGCTCTCGATATCGAACAGCTCCTGCGTGGTCAGCAGGTTGTTGGTGGCGCTGACGCCGTCGACACGGAACGATACGGGCGGCTGGCCGGTCCCGCGGTTCTGGCGCACGCCCCGGATGACGAGCGTGCTTACGCCAACCTCCTGGTCGTCGGAGAAGCGCAGGTTCGGCGTCAGAGACGCCACCCGATTGATGCGCTCGATGCGGTAGCGCTCGATGTCCGCGGCGGTGAATGCCGCGATCGAATCGGGCACATCGGACAGGTTCTCGTCCCGGTAGCGGGAAGAGACGACAATCTCGTCAAAGACAGCGTCTTCGGCGGTTTTCTCGACCGCCCCGGGTGCGTTGGCCGATGCCGCAGACGCACCCAGCAGCAAGGCTGCGCCGGCGGCGCAGGCAAATTGGTATCTCAAGAAACTTCCTTTGTAGTTTTACGTATCGAAAGGGCCGGCGGAGAGGCATAGATTCTGCCTCATGAACACACATAAACACCACACCTGGGCAGAGCCCTACAAGATCAAGATGGTCGAACTCCTGCGCATGACGACGCGCGAGGAGCGCCTCGAGGCTATCCGCGAAGCCGGCTACAACACGTTTCTGACGAAGAGCCGTGATGTCTATATCGACCTCCTGACCGATTCCGGCACGTCCGCAATGAGCGACCGCCAGTGGGCGGGGCTGATGCTCGGCGACGAGGCCTACTCCGGCAGCGAGAATTTCTATCATCTCGAACAGACCGTGCAGGAGTACTACGGCTACAAGTACCTGGTACCGACACACCAGGGGCGCGGTGCCGAGCACCTGATGTCGCAGATCCTGATCAGGGAAGGTGACCGTGTACCGGGCAACATGTATTTCACGACGACGCGTCTGCATCAGGAACTCGCGGGCGGCAAATTCGTGGATGTCATCGTCGATGAGGCACACGATCCGCAGAGCGAATTTCCTTTCAAGGGCAACGTCGACCTCGACAAGCTCGACGCATTGGTTCAGGAAGTCGGTGCCGACCGCGTTCCCTATATCAGCCTCGAAGGCAACGTGAACATGGCCGGCGGGCAGCCGTTCTCGATGGCAAACCTGCGCGAGCTGCGCGCCTACTGTGACACGCACGACATCCCAATCATGCTCGATGCCACGCGCACGATCGAAAACGCGTGGTTCATTCGCGAACGCGAAGAGGGCTACGCCGACAAGTCCGTTCGTGACATCTTGCGAGAAATCTGTGACATGACCGACGGCTGCACGATGTCAGCCAAGAAGGATGCACTCGTAAACATCGGCGGTTTCTTCTGCTGCAACGACGATGAGGTCTTCCGCAAAGCGCAAAACCTCGTGGTCGTCTACGAAGGCCTGCACACTTATGGGGGCCTTGCAGGACGCGACATGGAAGCGATGGCCCAGGGTATCCGCGAAGCCGTGACCGAGGAGCATATGGCAGCCCGCATCGGCCAGGTTCGCTACCTTGGCCGCAAGCTCATGGATGCCGGTATCCCGATCGTCAGGCCAATTGGTTCGCATGCGATCTTCATCGACGCAAGGCGGTTCCTGCCGCATATCGACCAGGACGACTACCCCGCGCAGACGCTCGCCGCTGCACTTTTTATCGAGGCGGGCGTGCGCACGATGGAGCGCGGCAATGTCTCGGCCGGTCGCAGCCCGATCACGGGCGAAAACCGCCGACCGAAGCTCGAGCTGGTAAGGCTGACGATTCCGCGCCGCGTCTACACGCAGGCGCACATGGATGTGGTTGCTGAAGCCGTCTGCGACGTCTACGAGCGCCGGGATGAGATACGAGGACTCAAGATGGTCTACGAGCCCGAGTACCTGCGCTTCTTCCAGGCGCGCTTCGAGCCGTTATAGGGCCTACTCGCCGATCAGGTCCTTGAGACCGTAAAGCACGAGTCGGTAGTAGCTGACCATGCCGATGATCTTGCCGTCTTCTTCAACAGGGGCATGGTTGATACCGAAGTTCTGGAACAACCGCGCACAATAGCGAATGTGCATGTTCGGGCCGACGGTGATCACCGGCTTCGCCATGATCTCGTAGACATTGACGCGCTCCGGCGCGCGGTCTTTGCCTATGACCTTTTTGGCGATGTCGGAAAACAGCACCATGCCGTACTCGTCGTTCTCGTCACGGCGCTTGACGATCAGGCTGGTCACGCTGTCTCTTTTCATGATCTTCAATGCCGACAAAACGTCGATCCGACCATCGACCTCGGTGACTTCGGGCTTCATGCAATCACGCACGCGTCCTTTATCTTCGACGGTCATAGGTTTTCCTCCACAATATCACTGAGTTCCTGGGCCTGGTGAGCGACGCCGACAGCATCGTCGACATCGATCATGACGGCAATACCGGTGCCTGGCGTTGCATCGAATTCGCCAACCTCGCCAATGTGTTCGAGAATGTGACGGCTCAGATGCTTCTCGACGAGCAACATCACCACGTCACGCTGCGTCGTCAACGAGAGGCCGAAGAAGGTCTTGCTCTCCTTGAGGCCCTCCCCGCGCGCGTTGTTGATGACCGTACAACCGGTGGCACCGGCCTCGCGTGCCGCATGCATCACGTCGTCGGTTTTGGTGTCCTCGACGAACGCTATTATGAGTTTAAAGTGCATGTTTATCTTCCTCTGGCAATTCCTCTTCCTCGTCGACGGCGACGGGCTTGGTCTGTCTGATCACCGACAGCTGACCATAGGCAAGCACGGCGATAATCGGAAACAGGCTCGCAAATGCGACCAGGCCAAAACCGTCCAGCAACGGGCTGCGACCGGGCACCGCCTCCGCGAGCCCGAGCCCGAGCGCCGTGATCAGCGGCACCGTTACCGTGGATGTCGTCACCCCGCCTGAATCGTAGGCGAGCGGGATGATCATCTTGGGCGCCATCGCGGTTTGCACGATGACGACCACATAGCCTGCCGCAATGAAATACTGCAGCGGCAGGCCCGTAATAATTCGATAACAGCCGAGGCTGACACCCACACCGACGCCGATCGCGACGGCAACGCGCAGACCCCAGACACCGATCGCGCCGCCCGAGACGGAGTTGGCCTTTATTGACACAGCCATCAGCGCCGGTTCGGCGAGCGTCGTGCTGAAACCGATCGCCGCGGCAAACAGGTACACCCAGTAGAAGTCCTGCCAGACCAGCGTGTCACCGATATGGCCGGTCAATTCGAACAGGAACTCGGGGTTCGTCAACTGCTGCGCCATGAGCCTGCCAAGCGGGAACAAGGTCTGTTCGAGCCCGACCAGGAACAGGCCGAGGCCGACCGTGACGAAGACGAAACCGACGAGCACCTGCTGCACGTTGCGAATGCGTTCACGCATTACGAACAGCTGGAACACGAACAGGAAGAACACGATCGGCGCAACGTCGAGCGCGCTGTTGAAGACAAACAGGAATGCGTTGACGATCAGATCCATTGCATCACGATTCCGTAAACGAGCACGAACAGAATGGGCGTCAACGAGGCAAACGCGATGAGACCAAAGCCGTCGGTCATCGGGTTGCGCCCTTTGAGCGAGCTGGCAAGGCCAACGCCAAGCGCAGTGACGAGCGGAACAGTAACCGTGGATGTCGTGACGCCGCCCGAGTCGTACGCAATGCCAACAATCTCAGCCGGCGCAATCGTCGTGACGATGACGACAAGGATGTACCCGCCGATGATCATGATCGGCAGTGACCAGTTTGTGATGATGCGAAGTACGCCGAGTATGAGCGCAACACCGACAGACAAAGCGACCACAAGACGAAGGCCCATCGCATAGTTCGAGATCGCCTCTTCGGTATCGGCGATGACGCCGGCGCCGACGGCTACTTCGGCAGCCTCCTCGGCCACGGCCAGCAGCGCCGGCTCCGCGATCGTCGTGCCGAAGCCGAGTACGAAGGCGAAGGTAAACAGCCAGAAAGCGCTGCCCTTGTGGGCCAGCGAGTGGGCGAGGTCCTCGCCGATTGGAAACAGCGCAATACGCAGCCCGAAGATGAAGAAGGTCAGACCTGCAACGACGAGTAGCCCACCGAAGACGATGGACAGGAATCCCGAGACAGGTTGCTGGATGACGAAGGCCTGGAACACCGCGATGACCAGGACAATCGGCGCAAGGTCACGCAGGCTCGACAGCGCGTCCTTCGACAGTGCAATCAACGAATCTTTCAAGCGCGGCGCTACCCTCTGGAATAGCCGAAAGCATAGTAAAGCACCGGTATAACAACAAGGGTAAGGAGCGTCGATACGAAAATGCCGAAGATCAGCGTGACGGCAAGTCCGTTGAAGATCGGGTCATCCAGGATAAAGAATGCGCCAAGCATTGCTGCAAAGGCCGTCAGCGCAATCGGTTTCGCTCGAACCGCGCCCGCTCGAATCACGGCTTCCTCGAAGTCCACGCCCGCAGCGACTTCCTGGTTAATAAAGTCGACGAGCAGGATCGAGTTGCGCACGATAATGCCAGCGAGCGCAATCATGCCGATCATGGACGTCGCCGTGAACTGCGCGCCGAGCAGCGCGTGGCCGGGCATTACGCCGATGATCGTCAATGGAATCGGCGCCATGATGATCAAGGGCACAGCGTACGACCGAAACTGGCCCACCACGAGCAGGTAGATCAGGACCAGGCCAACCGCGTAGGCCATGCCCATGTCGCGGAACGTTTCGTAGGTGATCTGCCATTCTCCGTCCCACTTGATGCTGTAGTCGTAGGTGTTCTCGGGCTGGCTGATGAAATGCTGCTCCAGTTCGATATCACCGACCATTGAGAACATGCCATACAGCGGCGAATCGAAGCGGCCTGCCATATCGCCGGTTACGAAGACCACGGGCAACAGGTCCTTGTGATAGATCGTCTGCTCCCATTGACCCTCTTCGACCGAGACGATTTCGGCAAGCGGAACGAGATTGCCATCCCGACCTGCGACACGAAGCATCATCAGACTGTCGAGCTCGGCCTTCTCGGCCACGGGCAGTTCCAGACGAATCGGCACCGGGTACTTCTGATTGCCGTCCCGGATATAACTGACGTCCTCGCCGTTCAGGGCCATGTTCAGTGTCTGAACGACCGCGGCCTGCGACACGCCAAGGATTGCCGCTTTATTGCGGTCGACCGAAACGACCATGCGCGGTGCAGCTGATTCCACACTATCGTCGATGTCGACAATATCGGGCGTACTCGCAAACACGTCGCGAATCTGCTTGGCGACCGCCTGTTGGCCGGCATAGTCCGGGCCATACACCTCCGCGACGAGCGGTGCCTGCACCGGCGGACCCGGAGGCACTTCAACGACTTTCACGGATCCGCCGAAACGTTTGCCGATGGCATCGAGTGCAGGTCGCGCTGCACTCGCGATCTCGTGACTCTTGCGGTCGCGGTCCGATTTATCGAGCAGGTTGACCTGGATGTCGCCGACGTCAGGTCCCTCGCGCAGGTAGTACTGGCGCACGAGGCCGTTGAAATTGATTGGCGCAGCAGTGCCGACATACACCTGGTAGTCCGTGACCTCGGGAATCGTCTCGAGGTACGCCGCCATTTCATCGAGAACACGCCCCGTATGCTCGACGGTCGTCCCCTCCGGCATGTCGAGTACGACCTGGAACTCCGACTTGTTGTCGAACGGCAGCATTTTCATGATGACCGCGTTGACCGCAGCAAGACTCATCGCCAGGAGAATCGCGACGATGATGCCGCCGCCCAGCCAGCGCCGCGCCGGTCGTCCTTCCTGGCCGCGGAGGAACGGTCCGACCAGGCGACGGAACAGCCGATCGAGCCAGTCCGCCGACGTGTCTTCGGGCGCTTGATGTGTATCGGGCAGGAGCTTCTGGCTGGCCCAGGGCGTGATGATGAGCGCCACACCCAGAGACAGCAGCATACCGATGCTCGCGTTGATCGGGATCGGACTCATGTACGGCCCCATAAGCCCGCTCACGAAGGCCATCGGCAACAGTGCCGCAATGACAGTGAACGTCGCGAGAATCGTGGGACCGCCAACCTCGTCGACAGCGGGTGGGATCGCTTCGAGCAGGGTCTTGTTGCCCATGCCCATGTGACGATGAATGTTCTCGACAACGACGATGGCATCGTCAACGAGAATGCCGATGGAGAAGATCAGCGCGAACAGGGACACGCGGTTGATCGTGAAGCCCCATGCCCACGACGCGAACAGTGTCAGCATCAGCGTAATGATCACCGCGGAACCGACGACGACCGCCTCCCGCCATCCCAGCGTGACGAGAATCAGGACAATGACCGAGATCGTCGCAAACGCGAGCTTCTGGATGAGCTTCTTTGCTTTGTCGTCAGCGGTTTTTCCGTAGTCACGAGTGACCGCGTACTCGACGCCGTCCGGAATCGCGATGCCGCGCAGTGCTTCAATCCGATCGATGACTTCGCTCGATACGCGCGCCGCGTTCGTACCGGGCTTCTTGGCAACGGCGAGCGTCACGGCCGGGGAATCGCCATAGCGAACGTACTGTTCAGGCTGGTCGGGACCTGCCCGCACTATCGCGACGTCATCCAGGTAGATAGCTTTGCCATCAATAACGCCGACCACGAGCTCGGCAACGTCGTCGGCGCTGGCCAGGAATTCGCCTGCCGTGACGGGGACGTTGCGATTACCTGCGACGACAGCCCCCGCATGCGTAGCTACATTGCTTGCCTGCAGGGCCATGCGCAGCGCATCGAGCGACAGCCCATAGGCCGCGAGACGCTGCGGGTCGAGTTCGACGTGCACGACATTGTCGGGCCCGCCAATCGTATAGACGTCGCGCGTGCCGGGCACGCGCTTGATCTCGGCTTCCAGTGCATGCGCAACGCGCTGCAGTTCATGCGCGCCGCGTCTTTCGTCATCCGTCCACAGCGTGATCGTGACGGTCGGTACGTCATCGATGCCTTTTGGCTTGATCAGTGGCTGCAGAACGCCGCTGTCGGGCGGCAACCAGTCCTGGTGGGAATACACGGCGTTGTACAAACGCACAATGGCCGAGGTGCGATCCTCCCCGACTTCATACTGGATCGTCAGCACGGCCATCCCGGGTCGCGATACCGAGTAGGTGTGCTTGACGCCCTCGATTTCTGCCAGGACCTGCTCGAGCGGAATCGCGACGACGTTTTCAACGTCGGTGGCGCTGGCGCCGGGATACGCTACGAAGATATTCGCAAACGTCACGTTGATCTGTGGCTCTTCCTCGCGCGGCGTGACCGCGATCGCGAAGAAGCCCATCAGCAGGCCGGTCAGCGCCAGGAGCGGCGTGATCTTCGATGCCTGGAAACGGCGGGCAAGCGCCCCCGATATGCCGAGCTTGTCACTCATTGGCGCGACTCTTTGAGGTAAATCGCTGCGTCAACCGGATTCGTGGCGACCTGCTCGCCCTCGGCAAGTCCGGCCAGGATCTCGACCTGATCGCCGTAGCGTCGTCCAACGCGCACCTGGCGAAGCGTCACTCTCTCACCGTCCACGACGTAGACGGCGCTGAGCTCGCTGCGCCGCGCGACTGCGTCCGCCGGGACCAGCAGGCGCTTGGTCTCGCCAACAACGAAGCCGACCTTGATGAACATTCCCGGGTACAACGGGCCCGCGCCGTCCGGCAGGTTTACCCGAACACGAAACGTGTTGGCTGCCGAGTCGGCAACCGGGAAGTAGGTGATGCTTTCTGCGACGATGCGCTCATCGCCCACGTAGGCAAATGCCTTGCCGATCTTGCGGACGGTGTCGAACATACTCTGGGGAACATCCACGTTGATGCGCAGCTGCTGCAGTGACAAACCGGATATCAACGGCTGACCCGGCCGCACCAGCTCGCCAAGCTCAACGTGTCGTTCCGCCACGATACCGGCGTAAGGCGCGCGCACGACCGTGTACTCGAGCTGCTCACGTGCCGCGGCAACGCCGGACTGTGCCGCATTGACGCGTGCCTGAGCAGCATCCCGGTTAGCTTTGGACTGATCGAATCGCGCCTGCGAAATTGTCTGGTTCTCGATCATCGTCGAGAAGCGCTCGAATTCCTGGCTCGCCTCGGCCAACCGGGCGTTGGCCTCCTCGAGCGCCGCCAGCGCGCTGGCAAGCGCCGCCTGCTGCTCCGTATCCGTAAAACGCATCACCACGGCACCGGCATCAACGAAGTCATTGACGTCGAAAGGCAGTTCGGCGATACGCCCGGATGTCTGCGCCGAAATGGTCGCCCGGTTTACAGCTTCGACGCGGCCGTCCCAGATGCGCTCCCGGGCAGCGTCTTCGAGCGATGCGGCAACGGACTCGACGTGATCCGCGGCGAGCACCGCGCTGGCGATGAATATCATGCCTAGGCCGAGAATTGATCTCATGGTAGAGCCTCTATATATTAGGATTTGCTACATTATACTTTTCTAAATTTCAATATCAAACCCTCCCTCCGGGCTCCGTGCTAGCCTCCGCCTATGTTCCTGCCGATCAAAGCCGATTTCCCTCTGCCGCGATTCCCGTGGCTGACGGTGCTAGTCTGCCTCATCTGCATTGGAGTGTTCGTCAAACAGCAGAGCGACTGGCGCGAGTTCGGCATGGCACTCGAGCGATTCTGCAACAGCAGCCGCAGCCACCTCGAGCAAATCGTGTTCGATCGCATTGCGGCTGCCCAGGGCACCGACAACTGCATCCAGATCATGTACACGATCGCCAACGATCCCGAGCGCAGTGAACAGGAAGTCATTGCCGACATGACCAGCAGGATGAAACCCGTCAGCGGCTTCATCTTGCGCGCCATGTCCGCGATTACTTCCTGTTCGCTGCGTTCCGGGTCATTGGCGATCGTGTACATGATCTGGATGCAGTTATCGGTGCCTTCGGCCGCCGCGATGCGGTCGAACACGATTTGCTCCAGGTGGCTTCGGTTGGCATTGCAAAAGCGCTCGATTGCCATGCCGAATTCGTGCCAGTCGCTCTGCTGCTTGACGAACACGCCGACGC
>JAAUYD010141782.1_pt1 | contig 10438 bp, 9 predicted proteins | sample 7278101 | NCBI WGS metagenome assembly JAAUYD01 (sample SAMN14350128, study PRJNA611818) | marine sediment metagenome | isolation source: surface marine sediment (0.6m) | place: French Polynesia: Moorea | collected 2018-08
CGGAACAAAGCGACGATAGCAGCCCTGGACCACCGGATCGATGCGGGCGTAGTCCTCTTCGATGTAGCGGTCGACCCAATCGGGCGAATAGGTCAGGGCCGCGTATTGCTCGCCCGTAGAATTGACCGAATGATAAACGATATGCTCGACGTTCAGCGCATCCCGCAGCGTCCCTATGCGGTCGCTGAGCTGGTCAAGCGTCCTGACGTTCGACAGCCCTTCCAGAAAGGGTTCCACCGGCCCCTTCATTACGCGTAGCTCCTTCGGCCGCTTGCGCTGCCGCTGTACGAAGCTCGTCACGTGCCACCCTGCGGACCCGCGACAATTCCGCCGCCAGCCCTGGCATATCGTTCAGATCAGCGAATTGACGCAGATCGGCGAGTACGTCCAGCATCCAGTCATTTGTCATCGGAGCCTCGCTATAGAATCTTAAGAAAGTGTTAACCCAAGTTTACTACAGGTTGCATTGTGATCGACAGTCGCAAAAAACAACTCCCCCAAAATGGCGAACGACGGAAGCCCAATCCCCTGAAATATTTGATTTGACCGACTGGATGGATCGCGCGTCCCGGCAACAGGGTCCGCACGCCTAACGTGTCAGAGAGAATCGACACTTTCAGATATTGCGGGATGGGGGCGGGGCGGCCCCGCCCTCGTTACCCCCTAGCGCGCCGGACCCGCTTCCAACACATCCTCAAGCGTCCGAAGCCCCGTGACCGGCGCCTGGACCAGAACGCTCATGTTCCCTGGCTTGTGCTCATTGCGCATCATCTTCATGTGCGCCTCGGGCAACTGAGCCCAGGGGAAGACCTCGGACATGCAGGGGTCCAGCCGACGCTCCAGCATCAGTTGGTTGGCGGCACTCGCTTGCTTGAGATGCGCAAAATGGCTGCCCTGAAGCCGCTTCTGGTGCATCCACATGTAGCGCACGTCGAAGGTCAGGTTGAAACCGGTGGTGCCGGCGCAGATCACCACCATGCCGCCTTTCTTCACTACGAAGGTCGATACCGGGAATGTCGCCTCGCCCGGATGCTCAAACACCATATCAACGTTCACGCCCTTGCCGGTGATGTCCCAGATCGCCTTGCCGAACTTGCGCGCTTCCTTGAACCATTCACCGTATTCGGGGCTGCCCACCTTGGGCAACTGGCCCCAGCAATTGAAATCCTTGCGGTTGATGACGCCCTTGGCCCCAAGGCTCATCACGAAATCACGCTTGTCCTCGACCGAGATCACGCCGATCGCGTTGGCGCCCGCGGTGTTGATCAGCTGGATCGCGTAGGACCCAAGGCCACCCGATGCGCCCCAGACCAGGACGTTCTGGCCGGGCTTCAGGTCATGCGGTTCGTGACCAAACAGCATGCGGTAGGCGGTGGCCAGCGTCAGCGTGTAGCAGGCCGCCTCTTCCCAGGTCAGATGTTTGGGGCGCGGCATCAACTGTTGCGCCTGCACGTTGGTGAACTGGGCAAAGCTGCCATCGGGCGTTTCGTAGCCCCAGATCCGCTGGCTGGGCGAATACATCGGATCGCCGCCATTGCAGTGTTCGTCGTCGCCGTCATCCTGGTTGCAGTGGATCACAACCTCGTCGCCAACCTTCCAGCGCTTCACCTTGTCGCCGACCGCCCAGACAATGCCCGAGGCATCGGAGCCTGCGATGTGGAACGGCTGGCCGTGCCCGTCAAAGGGGCTGATCGGCTGGCCCAGCGCGGCCCAGACACCGTTGTAGTTCACGCCCGCGGCCATCACCAGGACCAGCACCTCGTGCGAATCGATCTCGGGGACATTGACGACCTCTTCAAGCATCGCCGTCGTCGGCTCTCCGTGACGCTCACGGCGGATCGCCCAGGCGTGCATTTGTTTTGGTACGTGACCAAGGGGCGGCATCTCGCCCAGAGCGTAGAGATCCTTCTTAGGCGCGTCATACGTCGTCATATCGGGTGCTTTCGTGTCCAGGGCCATCACCTTCATCCTCAGCAAATACTGTGCCGCAGCGCAGAATTGCGCCAGTCCGTTTGGAGTGGTTAATGATACAAAAGTAATATTGCAACACCAATCGCTAATCTGACGAAATTTTATGTCGCGGCGGCGCCCGTCGGCTCGTCTGTTTCTGCATTTGCAACGCGGCAGGGCGGAATCGACGCAGCATAGTATGAAATCAACGGTGCCTTCCCGGGCGCGACCGTCAGCCCGGCTTCGTCCTCGGACACGATTCGCCGCACCGAAAGCGCCCGTATCGCGGCATCGAGCGTGGCCTGCACACCGCCTTCCTCCAGAAGCAGTACCGCGCCTTGCGCAGTAAGCCCGGCAATCCTGTCCTCCATCGCAGAGAAAAGCGCGGGCCGCGTGACCGGCCCCTCGGCCTGATCCAGAATGGATGCCAGAAGCGGCACCGGCATCACCGGCATCGCCCGCGCGATCCGGCCCATCAATGCGCCAGCAATCGCCTCGACCTCGTGCGGGCCATCCCATTCAGAAAGCACAAGCGGTTCCCCGAAACTCACGCCCGCCGCCCCGAACTTCTGCGCCCGCCGGGTCAGCCGCCGCCAGACATAGCGCAGAGAAAACGCGGTGGCCGATGGGATCGTGCCGCGAAACCGGCGTTCGCCCTTGGCGCGCGCCTCGATCAGGATGTTGTCTTCGATCACCCGATCATAGTTCAGCGCCACGGGGACAAATATCAGGTCACGCACCTGCGGGTCGAACCCGTCCACCAGATAGCTCAGAAGCCCCACCTTGGGCCTACCCAGCGCCCCAGTCTGGCTAAGCCCGCCTTCGGGGAAGATCGCCTGCGTCACCCCGCCCGAGGTGGCAAGCTGCACGTAGCGGGCCAGGACCTTGCGGTAAAGCGCGTTGCGTGTCCGGCGCCGGATGAAATACCCGCCCAGCGCCCGGATCAGGGGGCCCAGGGGCCAGATCCGCGCCCATTCGCCCACCGCGTAGGCAATCGGGGATTGCGGCGCGATAAGGTAGGTCACCAGAACGTAATCCATGTTCGATCGGTGGTTGATTACATAGACGACCGTTGCGGGCCCCTCTGCGGAATGCAGTTCGGCACTGTGGGGCTGGCCAAGCCGAATTTCGTACATCCGGGTCGACAGCCATTTCGCGGCCCGCGTGGCAAAGCCGAAATAGGCGCTGGCGCTGAAGCCCGGCACGATCTCGCGCGCGTAGCGGCGGGCCTGTTCAAACGCCACATCCTCGCGCACACCCGTGGCGCGGGCGTGTTCCGTCACCGCCTCGGCAACCGCGGGGTCATAGATCAGCCGCTGGATCATGTCTGTCCGCCGCGCCAGCTTGAAGGGCTCGATCGGCCGCGCAAGCCGTTCGTTCAGACGGGCGATCACCCGCTCGGCCCTGCGGCGCAGGAACCAGCGCACGGACGGAAACAGGAAGTGCGACGCGAAGGTGACGGCTGCAAAAAGCAGGATGACAATCAGAAGCCAGAGCGGCAGTTCCACGGTGCGCGTCATAGCGCGAACCTGACAGCGTTGCAGGCGACGGTAAATGTTTGTGCAACCGTCTGGCGTCGAAACTCACAGTTTCGCCACAATCTTATTGTGGAAGCAGCGACATGACAGACGTGCAAGAAGACGCCCGCGCAGCTCTTTCGGACGAAACGCACGTGTTCCATTTGGACGCGCGCAAGGTGCTTCGGGTCTGGATTTTTATTTTCGTCTTTCTGGGCGGAGCGGCGATTTACGAACTCGTCAAAGCGGCGCAAGGGCAACCGCCTGACGCGGGAAAGGCCAACACTCTGTTCTGGATGGGCTTCTTTGCTGCTTTGCTTGTTGCGCCCATGGTCGGGGCATACGTTCGCAACGACGCAGAATTCGTGGTGGGCCCAGACGGAATCGCGTTCCCGAGCAGGGGAATACCGAGAACGCCCTGGGATAACGTCTTGGAGGTTTCGACTTTCCACCGCTTCCGTCGCGGGTCCAGAAGTAGGTATGTCCGAGTTCAATTTGTCCCGGGGACGGTCCGACAGAACAGGTGGCCCCGTTGGCGTCTGAGCAAGCTGGACATCGAAGTCCATCACAACAGCACGTATCTCGGCGAGATGTCTAGGCTATCGGCGCCTGGCATGAATGTTGTCGAGAGCATTGGTCGCTTCATCCGGGTGAAGTGGATCAATTGAACTCGGCTGCGCATGCCCGAACGCCCCGCGCGTGATATAGGACCATTGTGGAAGCTGGACTCTACGCGAACGACTCGCTCTTTACACTGGCGCCCCCTCAGGTCGCAGGGGTTGTGGTTCTCGCGGCTTTGCTGGTCGCGTTTGCCCTCTGGGCGTCTTGGCGGATGATGCGCGGGCGGCGCTGGCCTGTACGGCTGGGCTTAGGGGCTATTGCCTTCTGGCTGTTCGAATGGCTGTCGCCGCAGATGTTCTACACCTACTACCGTCTGATTGTCCCCGGACTACCTGCCCAATGGGTGATCGGATGGCCGCCTGGGCCTGGCGCACTCGCGGAGCTTCTGGCGTTTCAGGGACAGGCCAGCCTATCGGCGCATGGACGCGGGGCGCTGGGGTGGCTGCTGATCGCCGCCGCGCTCTGGCCTCGCTGCGATGCAGCGAATTGACAGCGCCATATTGTTACGCTTATGTAGCGTCTTGAGTAACAAAATTACCGGACAAGAGTCGCATGTCGCAGACGCAGAAAGATCGCCCCTGGCTGTTTCGTACCTATGCGGGCCATTCCACCGCCAAGGCGTCGAACGCGCTCTATCGAACGAACTTGGCCAAAGGGCAGACCGGCCTGTCTGTCGCCTTCGATCTGCCGACGCAGACAGGCTATGACAGCGACCATATTCTGGCGCGCGGCGAGGTTGGCAAGGTCGGCGTACCGATCGCGCATCTGGGCGACATGCGGACCCTGTTCGACGCGATCCCGCTTCAGGACATGAACACCTCGATGACGATCAACGCGACAGCGCCGTGGCTGCTGGCGCTGTATATCGCGGTGGCCGAGGAGCAGGGCGCAGATGTCACCGCCCTTCAGGGCACCGTCCAGAACGACATCATCAAGGAATATCTGTCACGCGGCACCTATGTCTGCCCGCCCGAACCCAGCCTGCGGATGATCACAGACGTCGCCGCGTATACGCGCGCGCACCTGCCCAAGTGGAACCCGATGAACGTCTGTTCCTACCATTTGCAGGAAGCGGGTGCGACGCCGGAGCAGGAACTGGCCTTCGCGCTGGCCACCGCATGCGCGGTTCTGGACGATTTGCAGGGCAAGGTCCCGGCCGAGCACTTCCCGGCTATGGTTGGCCGGATTTCATTCTTCGTGAACGCCGGCATCCGGTTTGTCACCGAGATGTGCAAGATGCGCGCCTTCGTCGATCTCTGGGACGAGATCTGCCGCGACCGTTACGGCGTCGAAGACCCGAAGTTCCGCCGCTTCCGCTACGGTGTGCAGGTCAACTCGCTGGGGCTGACCGAGCAGCAGCCGGAAAACAACGTCTACCGCATCCTGCTGGAAATGCTTGCGGTGACGCTGTCCAAGAAGGCGCGGGCGCGGGCCGTGCAGCTTCCGGCCTGGAACGAGGCCTTGGGCCTACCCCGCCCCTGGGATCAGCAATGGTCCTTGCGCATGCAGCAGATCCTGGCATTTGAAACGGACCTTCTGGAATACGAAGACCTCTTTGACGGAAATCCGGCGGTCGACGCCAAGGTCGAAGCGCTGAAGGATGGCGCGCGGGCAGAGCTTGGCCATATCGACGGGATGGGCGGAGCGATCGGCGCGATCGAATACATGAAATCGCGGCTGGTCGAAGCCAATGCCGAGCGGATCGCCGGGATCGAAAGCGGGGAGACTTCCGTGGTGGGCGTGAACCGCTACCGCGAGGCCGAACCCAGCCCCCTGACCTCCGGTCCCGAAGCCATCATGGTCGCCGACCCCGAAGCAGAGGCCGATCAGATCGCCCGGCTTGAGGCCTGGCGCGATGCGCGCGATGCGCCCCGCGTCGCCGCAGCACTTGCCGCGCTGGAAACGGCTGCGCGGGAAGGGACAAACATCATGCCACCGTCGATCGAGGCAGCCAAAGCGGGCGCCACGACGGGCGAGTGGGGGGACGTCCTGCGCCGGGTGTTCGGACAATTCCGGGCGCCGACGGGTGTTGCTTCCACTCCTTCGAACCGCAACGAAGGACTGGACGAGGTGCGCGCCGCCGTCGATGCCGCGACCCGCAGTCTTGGCCGCCGGATATCCTTCGTGATGGGCAAGCCCGGCCTCGACGGCCATTCGAACGGCGCCGAACAGATCGCCGCCCGGGCCCGCGATTGCGGAATGGACATTACCTATGACGGTATCCGCATGACGCCGGCTGAAATCGCGGAACGTGCGAAATCCGCGAAGGCCGATGTCGTTGGCTTGTCCATCCTTTCCGGCAGCCACATTCCGCTGGTGCGCGAACTTCTGAATGAAATGCGAAATGCGGGCCTGCCGGAAACTCCAGTGGTTGTCGGCGGCATCATTCCCGATCAGGACGCGGCCGAGCTTCTTTCGATGGGTGTTGCCAAGGTCTATTCACCGAAAGATTTCGAATTGAACCGGATTATGATCGATATTGTCGGGCTGGTGACGCCGGGCGCAATCGCGGCCGAGTAATTAGCAACTGCGCAAATAATTTGCATTATGAGGGCATCGCGTCTACGTCTTTCTCATCTGTGGCAGAAAGACTGGAACACCTATGGCAATCGACCTTTCTAAGATGAGCGAAAAAGAACTCGTCAAGCTTCGCGGTGAAATCGAAAAGAAGCTCACAGGATTGGAAAAGCAAAAGCGCGAAGATGCGCGCAAGGCCGCAGAAGCGGCAGCAAAGAAACACGGGTTTTCGCTGACCGACCTGCTGGGTGCTCCGAAACCTGCCAGAAAGGCAGCCGTCGCGAAGTACCGTGATCCGGCAAACCCGTCGCAGACGTGGAGCGGCCGGGGACGGCAGCCGGCATGGTTCAAGGATGCCGTCGCGAAGGGGACTGACCCGAGCGATCTGGAAGTCTGACCCAGACCTATTCGTCCGCCGACCTGCACGCGGGACGGCGGACGGAGTCTAACCCGAATCGCTTTTCTTATCGGCGGTCCTTTCTATGATCCGCAAAAAGCGGAGTTCCCATGACAATCCATATTGGCGCGAAACCCGGCGAGATTGCCGAAACCGTTCTGCTGCCTGGCGACCCTTACCGCGCCAGATGGGCGGCTGAAACGTTTCTGGAAAGCGCGGAATGCATCAACGAAGTACGCGGCATGCTTGGTTTTACGGGCACCTGGCGCGGACACCGGGTAACGATCCAAGGATCGGGCATGGGGATGCCCAGCCTGTCGATCTACGTCAATGAATTGATACGCGATTACGGCGCCAAGACACTCATCCGGATCGGATCGTGCGGGGCAATGCAGGAAGATGTCGGGATCAGGGACATCATTCTGGCCATGACATCCTCGACCCTATCCACCCCGTCGCGCGGAATCTTCAAAGAGCTCAATTACGCCCCTTGTGCGGATTGGGGCCTGCTGCATGCCGCGTATCAGGCGGCCGGCGCAAAAAGCTCTTCCATTCATGTGGGCGGTATCTATTCGTCGGATGTCTTTTATGACGAACGCCCGGATCTGAATGAACAGATGACGCGCCACGGCATTCTGGGTGTCGAGATGGAAGCGGCAGAGCTTTATACGCTTGCCGCCCGCCACGGGGTGCGTGCGCTGGCGGTTCTGACCGTTTCCGACCACCTGATCACGGGCGAGGCGCTGCCCAGCGGGGACAGAGAGGCGAGCTTTGGCGACATGGTGGAGATCGCGCTGGAAGCCGCTTTCACCTGAGCCACCTAGCCGGACGATGTCGGGCCGCGCCCGTGCCGCAGGCAGCGGCGCGGCGGCCCCGTATCGGTTTGCGCGCCGCAAAAGGCGCAGCGCCAGGTGCCGTTGTCGCGATGCTCGCGCCAGCTGCAATCGCGGGTCAGCGTGGTAAAGCGCCAGCGCCACCATAAGTAAGCGATAACGCCAAGCGCGATTAGAACAAGAAGCGGCATTGTCCCCTCCGGCCAGCGGGCGCCGTGACAGATTAACCTCGGAAGCCACAGGGTGTAAGGGCAAGACAGCCCGCATTAACCCTACATTCACCCTAGATCCGCAGTGTCGCGCCCATGACACGCGCCAACGAGTTCTCCGATGTATCCCCGTCGCTCTTCAGCGCCGACGCCGCCCCCGTCCAAACGCCGGGCAAGCTGCCATCCTACCTGCGCGATCATCGAAAGCGCCTGCGTGAGAGGTTCATGGCCGGCGGGGCCGAGGCGATGCCGGACTACGAACTTCTGGAACTCGTTCTGTTCCGCGCCATCCCGCGCGCCGATGTCAAACCGCTGGCCCGCCGGCTGATCGAAACCTTCGGCGATTTCAACCATGTCCTTGCTGCGCCGCCCACGCGACTGGTCGAGGTCGAGGGCGCCGGGGACGCCGTTGTGCAGGAACTCAAGATCGTCGAGGCGGCAGCCCACCGCATGGCGCGGTCCAAGGTCATCCAGAAGCCGGCCCTGTCCTGCTGGCAGTCCGTCCTGAACTATTGCCGGACCGCGCTGGCCCATCGCACGGTCGAAGAGTTCAGGGTCCTCTACCTCGACCGCAAGAACATCCTGATCGCCGACGAACCTCAGGGGCGCGGCACGGTGGATCATGTGCCGGTCTATCCCCGCGAGGTGGTGAAGCGGGCGCTGGAACTGTCGGCGTCCGCACTGATCCTGGTGCACAACCATCCCTCGGGCGACGCGACGCCTTCGGATGCCGACATCACCGTCACCCGGCAGATCGAAGAGGCCGCGCGCATTCTTGGCCTGACGTTGCATGACCACATCATCGTGGGCAAATCCGGCGAAACGTCGTTCCGGGCCGATGGCTATCTTTGACGCCACCAAAGTTCAACGCGCCGGTTGACTGACCTGCCCCAGTCATCCTCGTCGCAAGACAGGGGCGAGGTCTCGCCAAACCCCTGATCGACGAAGGTGACCTTGTCCCGTTCAGCCTCGGACAGCGCGCCTTCCAGTGCGGCGCGCACCGCCGCGGCCCGCTCACGCGACAAGGCAAGGTTCGCCGCCGCGCCCCCCTGCCCGTCACTGAAACCCGCGACCAGCAGTTCGCCGCCGTCGAACGCCCCGCCCGAAACGGCGTGCGCCACAAGCGCCACGTTCGCCCGGCTTGGGGCATCAAGATCGGCCGAACCATCCTCGAACCGGAACGTCGGGGTCAGCCGGACCGCGCCGGACAATGCGCCGAGCATGGACCGCAGCGCGCCCGCCCCCACCTCTTCCCCCGTCGCCAGAATGGCGCGGGCCAGCCGGTCGCCCTGCACCGAAAGAGGCGTGTACTCGATGGTCTGGTCGATGAACCCAGCCCCACGCACTGCGGCCTGCGCCGGGTCCGAGGCAAGGAACGTCACAAACTCACGGGCGAGCGCCGGCATCCGCCGCCGCGGCAGGTAGAGGTAATGGCCCACCGTCAGCGGATAATCCTCGGTCTTGATCTGCTGCGCCTCGACGGGCGAACGCGCACCGCATGAGCCGTCGATCGCGAGGGGGCGCAGCGAACCGGCTTCGGACAGAAGCATCAAGCCAAGCGCACCTGGCTCGCCTACCACTGCCCGGGCAATGCCCTCTGCGTCAGAATGCCGGGTGGCGCTGTCAGCCGCAGAGACGCCCCTGGGCACCAGAAGCCGCGATGCCAGCGTGTCAGCGGCCGCCGAACCTGACACCGGCAGGTGCAGGGATGTCTCGCCCGGCCGTGCGACCAACCGGACAAGATCATCCATCGCGATAGCATCCTGCCCTGCCCCGTCCGCCACCACCGCGACAAGCGCATCGAGCGCCAGAAGCCGCGACTGCGCTGGGTCTGCCAATCGGCCCAGCCCCGCCTCAATCGCCCTGTCCTGTTCGGAGCCATCCGGCTGGCGCGTCGCGACGACCATGTCGGTCGCGCCCGAAACCAGATCGTCGAACCCTCGCGCCGTGCGCGCGGTGCGCAGGCCAATCCGCGCCACCGTGGCACTTCTGTCAGGTGCGGCCAGCACATAGGTTGCCACGCCCGCATCGCCGTCCTCACGGGCGAGGGTCAGGCCCCGGTCCACCGCAAAGGCCTGAAGCAGCGCCGGCAGCAGAACATCCGTTCCGGAGCGTGCACCCGTAATCGTCCATTCCGCCACGAAACTCCCTGCCACGGGGCAACCCACGCCCGCGCAGAGGGCGGCATCGGCAGACACGGTGAGCGTACCAAACGCGGTTTCGATTTCGTAGACATCGCCGTCGTAGCTCGACAGCGTGCCGGAAACCTCAAGCGCCCCGTCATTCGACGTCAGCGTCACGTCGTTGGCCTGCGCGGCGGTCGCGTGTGACAGAAGCGCTGTTGCCACCAAAGCGGCGGCGCAAGACAGTCTCATCGGATTGGCTGAACTCGTC
>JAAUYD010158168.1_pt1 | contig 10438 bp, 7 predicted proteins | sample 7278101 | NCBI WGS metagenome assembly JAAUYD01 (sample SAMN14350128, study PRJNA611818) | marine sediment metagenome | isolation source: surface marine sediment (0.6m) | place: French Polynesia: Moorea | collected 2018-08
CTGAACAATTTAACTTCATCTGCATTCAATGGCACTAATATTAATCCTTCACTGTTTCTGAATATTTTAGTAAACAGTGAAGGATTTTCCCTTAGCCGTGGCTCGATACTAAACTGTACAATATGATAAAAATGCTTGGGATCTCCTCGAAGAAATGGCAGGAACTTATGAAGCACCTAACAACTGGTTAAGTCAACATAATCATTTTTAATCTCTTTTCAAAAACTTATGGAACCCAGACAAGAACTTAATTCCATTGTTGTTACCGCCGAACAAATGGCCAACATTGAGGGGAAAATTTTTGAGGCCGGTATGCCTGTGGCTGCTTTAATGGAAAAAGCAGCGTTGATGATGTACCAACGCATTCAACAGCTTTATCCTCTCCACACTGTCTCAAAAGTTGGGGTCTTAGTGGGACCGGGTCATAATGGGGGGGATGCTTTGGTCATTGCTAGGGAATTACATCTACAAGGTTACGATGTCTGTCTTTATCGTCCCTTTCCCCAGTTAAAAGAGTTAACCCAAAAACACGCTAATTATGCCCATAGTTTAGGCATTCCTTACTATAACGATCTCGAATCTTTAAACCATTGTCAATTAATCATTGATGGTTTATTCGGGTTTGGACTAAAGCGATCGCTGTCTGGTAATCTGGCTATAGATATTGATCGTCTTAATCAGTGGTCGACTCCTGTGGTGAGTATTGATATTCCTTCTGGGTTACACACCGATACCGGAGAAATATTAGGAACCGCCGTGAAAGCGACTCATAGTCTCTGCTTAGGGTTATGGAAACCGGTTTATTTTCAGGATCAAGCTTTAGCCTATACCGGTATTGCAGAACGAATTGATTTTGGCATTTCCTTACGAGATGTTTACTCAATTATTCCTCAACCTATCCCCCTACAACTTTTAAACAAAACCCTAGCACTAGAGTTTTTACCCTTACCTCGTCCCCAACTTACCCATAAATATCAACAGGGCCATTTATTGCTCATCGCTGGTTCCCATCGCTACGGGGGGGCGAGTATTTTAAGTGGTTTAGGGGCGAAAGCAAGCGGTGTGGGAATGTTATCCGTTGCGGTTCCTGAGTCCCTCAAATCTTTGTTAGTCGGTCAAATTCCTGATGGCTTAGTGATTGATTGTCCAGTTTCAGAAAAGGGGGCGATTGCTTTATTACCCCCACTTGCAACAGACTTTGCCTCTTATGATATCATCGCCTGTGGTCCAGGGTTAACTACCGAAGCGACAAAGGTGGTAGCTAGGGTTTTAGAAGCAAAATGTCCTTTAATTTTAGATGCCGATGCACTCAATATCCTAGCCCAACTCGGAACAGTGAAAAGTTTATCCCAACGCCAGAGTGCCACGGTTTTGACTCCCCATTTAGGAGAGTTTAAACGTCTGTTTCCTGATATCAATAACCCTGAAAAGGATAGAATGAGTGCAGCTAAACAGGCCGCTAGTCAAACTGGGGCGATTATATTATTAAAAGGAGCAAGAACCATTATTGCTAATCCTCAAGGTAAAATTTGGCTTATTCCTGAAAGTAGCCCCGCTTTAGCGAGAGGGGGAAGTGGAGATGTGTTGACTGGATTAATTGGAGGGCTATTGGCCCAAAATAGGGTGATGAAGCACCCTGTAGACGCTATGGTGGCAACCGCTGCTTGGTGGCACGCTCAATCCGCTATTTTGGCGGCCAAAGAGCGCAGTGAATTGGGGGTTGATGCTCAAACCCTTAGCCAATATCTTCATCGTATTTATGAACTACGCTTATCCGCTTCGCTGAGATAAGCGTTTCTGACGCTTCTTCGCCCCTAGTTGCCTCATACTTCCGCATTCGGTAGAGCTAGACGACTCTGCATCTAAAGAGGACAGTTCCTGCCCCCTTGCCCTTACGGGTTCGCCAGTTGCTCTACTTTTTTCCATCGCCTTGATGCGGAGACTCCTTTTTTGGGATTACGTTTACGTCTTGCTTTTTTAGCAGCTTGATTAATTTTTTGCTGATTTTGCTTCAAGAATTTAGGATTTTCAACAACAGTTCCATCATCAAAAGCTAGTGCATGATGAGTTCCAAAATCAATACCTACTGCACCATTTCCAGTTTTTCTAATAGGAAGACAATTTACAGTTATTGAAGCGTACCATTTACCCTGTTGAAAGATAATAGTACAAGTTTTCGGAGTCCCCCAGTCTCTTGCTTTTCCTCGAATCTTTATTGTACCTAGGTTAGATAAAGTCAATTGACCATGATGCCCATTACTCTTTATTTTCCATCCAGATTTACAAGGATAAGTCCATCCTTTATATTTTCTAGATGATTTGAGTTTTGGGTATCCTGATTTGAGCTTAAAAAATCTTTGGAAAGCAAAATCAACTCGTTTTACAGTTGCTTGAAGTGCATGACTACCAAGTTCTTTATATTCGGTCCAAACCTCTTTAAAATCTGGTAAACAATTCTGTTGCTCAAAATAATCAACAGAATTACCAAACTTTTTATACTGAGTTCTTCGATTAACTACACAGGCATTATAAAGATCCTTATGAAGTCTTCTCCAATAGTGTAATTTTTCGTTTTGCTCCTGATTGGGGTAAAGTCTAAAAGTAATTCTTTTAGTAGCCATGTTGTCGACCTCAACAAACTGATATGATTATTTTACTGATAAGAGAAATGGTTTGGCAAGTTTCTCGAAAAATGGATTGTGAATTGATTGAGTTTTCAGGTGAGATTGAAAAGTTAAAAGAATAGACATCTCCAAGAATTAACCTGGAACCTTTATATACCGAGGTTAAAATTTAATTTCTGGAGATGTCTAATATATTAAAAATCAAGACGCTCCAAAAAGTTGATTTGACAATTTTTCAGACATCGAGTCCTCAAATTGTCGCGCTTTCCTTCCCTAGTCCGCTACGCTGAGACTAGGGACTGACGCGCATTTGTTCAACCCTGCGTAGGTTTTGAAAATTGATCTGTTAAGGAGAGAGGGAGAAGAGAGGGAATTAAGAATTAAGAAACATAAAAATTCTAAATTCTACATTCTAAATTCTCAATTTGCTTCCATCTCCCCACTTTCTTCCTTAGTTTCGATTCCTAGTGGGGTTTATTTTGTTCTAGCATTCCCACGCTGGAGTAACCGTTATAGGATAAATTAGGCTTGGGGGTTTTTTGAATATCCTCTTTGATTTGATCGAGATCGATGTAGCGATCGGCGACATTGATTAAACTGTCACTGGTCATGGATCTTAAGCTAACCACTTCAATGCGGGCCCCACGATAACTGACTGAGTCAGCAGCATAGGCTAAGTCTCCGTCTCCACTAACGATAATGGCCGTATCATAAGACCCGACTAACGCCATCAAGTCGACAGCTATTTCTACGTCTAAATTGGCTTTTTTTGACCCATCGGGTAATTGCACTAAGTCCTTGGCAATAACGCGGTAACCGTTGCGTCTCATCCACAACAAGAACCCCTGTTGCTTTTCGTTGGTACGATCAACCCCAGTATAGAAAAAGGCTCTTAAGAGGCGAGATCCTTCGGTTAAACGATAAAGTAGCTTGGTATAATCAATTTCAATACCTAATTGTAATGCAGCGTAAAATAGATTCGAGCCATCGATGAAAATAGCAACTCTACCTCGATTTTCTAAGACTTGTTCTGGAGAAAAAATGGAATCATCGTCAAACTCATCATACATTGTTGTTAAGCCTCGCTGCTCGTCAAAAAAGGACGGAGTTGGAAAATTATTTGTCAGTTCGGGTTTGTATTTCATCGTAAAATAGTGGTTGTTTTCAATAGAAAAATAGAAAAAATGTTAATTTTTTCAGTTTTAAGGGTTGTCTTCTGAGGGAAGATCAAGTTTAGCGAAAATGGGTTGAGGTTTGGTTAACTCTTGATTAACCGCTAACTTTCCCCATTGACTATGGTGAGTAAAAGGAATAACTTGATTCAGGCGATCGCTTTGATTAAAGTCCACAGAAAAACCAAGTTGTTGGTAGATTTTGCTACTCAGATTAGGAATAATAGGAGCTAATAAATAAGCAGCAAGACGCACTGATTCTAACACTGCATACAAAATCTTTTCTACTTCAGCTTGTTTTTCTTCTTTAAACAAACGCCAGGGGGCTTGTTCATCGATGAATTTATTCCCTGCTCGAATTAAGGTTAAAATCTCCTCACATCCCTCATTAAATTTGAGGGTTTCATAGGCTTTCATTACCTTCTCCCCTAGAGTTAAGCCTATGGTTTTTAGGGGATGTTCTTGGGGTAATTCTGTTGCTGTAATCGAAGGTAATGACCCTTGACAATATTTTTGAGTCATTCCTAAGGTTCGGTTGAGCAAATTCCCTAAATCGTTAGCGAGATCGGCGTTAAGAATGTTAACAAAACGAGTCTCGTTAAAGTCACCATCTTTTCCACATTCTATCTCTTTTAAGAAATAGTAGCGCACCGCGTCCGCACCATATTTATCCACTAATGCAAAGGGATCTAATGTGTTTCCTAAGCTTTTGCCCATTTTCTGCCCATCTTTTGTCAAAAAACCATGACCAAAAATTTTCCGAGGCAAAGGTAATTTTGCTGACATTAACATGGCTGGCCAATAGATGGCATGGAAGCGCAAAATATCTTTACCAATTAAATGTAAATTAATTGGCCACCAAGTGGATAAGGCATTGTTTAGGGTGGGTTCCTCCTCAGGTTCGAGCAGGGCTGTCACATAGCCTAACAGGGCATCAAACCACACATAAATGGTATGATTGGGGTCGTTGGGAATGGGAAAGCCCCACTCGACATTGACGCGGGATATGGAAAAGTCTTGTAAGCCTTGATTAATAAAGTTAAGAATTTCGTTGCGGCGGCTGTCTGGTTCGACAAATTGAGGATTTTTTTGGTAGAGTTCTTCTAATTTTGTTTGATATTGGGACAATTTAAAGAAATAGTTTTCCTCGTCCCGCCATTCTGCTTTTTTATTCGGATGAAGCGGACAACAACCATTTTCTAATAGTTCTCTTTTTTCTTTAAATTCTTCACAAGCCACACAATACCAACCTTGTTGTTGGGCTAGATAAATATCTCCGTTATCCCAAACTTTCCCGAAAAATTCTTTAACAATGATTTCATGTTTCCTTGCGGTTGTGCGACTAAAGCGATCGTATTGAATATCTAGTTTCTGCCATAATTCCTCAAAACTGGTAACAATTTCATCGCAATGCTTTTGGGGTGGTAGTCCTTTCTCTTCGGCGGTTCGCTGTATTTTCTGGCCATGTTCATCCGTTCCCGTAATTAAAAGAACTTCTTCCCCAATTAATCGTTTATAACGAGCAATGACATCGGCAATAATAGTGGTATAGGCACTACCAATATGGGGGACACCGTTAACATAATATAAGGGCGTAGTTAAAGCAAATTTTTTAGGCTTTGTTGTTTCTGAAGTCATTTAAGGTAAGGGGTTTTCAATCAAGAGTATCCTTAAAGTCTGATCTAACTGAGGACAATATTTGCTAAGGATTAATTTTAGCTATTTTTTTCTGTATCATTCTTTAATTATTAACTCAATTATATCTCTAATTCCAATAAAAATAATCTTAAGACCACTATATGAAGACATTTTAAGTAATAGTAAACTCTAGTTACAATTAGCGTTTATAATTTATTATTGTGTTATTTTTTTTAAAAAAAGAGCTTTTTCTAATCCACCGATCTGGTCTTGGATGTCTTTGTTTTATCCTAATATCGCCAGAATACTCTAACTTTCAGAAAATTAGGGTATTTTGCTGAAGTCTTCTGACAATTTCTTCTGGGAAGATTTCTCGATATTCAGGGAGAATTTCGTCGAGATAGGCTCGAAATTTGACGGTATCATCAACAATTTCAAGATAAAAAGATTCATCAACTATAGGAAGACAAATGCTTTTTTCTCCTCTAGGTCTTGATTTTTTTGACTCTTCTTTCATGTTAGCTGGGTTGAACGAGCATTTTTACTCATGATCTTATACCCATACCTCCCAGAGTCTTTCTTTTTATCCGCGATCCCCAATTTTACCCAATTTCTGAAGTAAATTATACCACAAAAACACTTCAACAGAAAGCGTTAGAACCAGGTATGAAATTATGCTAGAACTAACCTGAGTGTCAACAGACCATCGCTAAAATCATGTTAAAATGGGGAGTGAATTAAGGAGAGGTGGCAGAGTGGTCGAACGCGCCCGACTTGAAATCGGGTTTGGTGTAAAAGCCAACGTGGGTTCGAATCCCACCCTCTCCGTTGCTTTCAGTCCTCAGTGAACAGTTATAAGTTTGGTGTTATGGCATGGAAACAGGGGGATGAGGAAAATTTTAGGATAATTCTCCTGACTCCCCCACCTAACTAAACAGTTTGAGGTTGACCTTGGGGTTGGAACTGGAAGAGTGAATAAACCACATTGCGACGAATATCGATCATCATCTCTAGGAACATTTCATACCCTTCCTGTTTATATTCAATGAGAGGGTCTTTTTGTCCATACCCTCGTAAACCAATGGACTCCCGCAAAGCGTCCATTGATTGTAAATGTTCGCGCCATAAGGTATCAATTTGTTGCAGTATAAAGAAACGTTCTGCTTCTCGCATTAAACCAGGACGAACCTTATCTACTTCATTTTCTTTAATATCATAGGCTTTACGAACTTCTTCGTGGAGAAAGATTTTCATCTCCCCGACGGTCATGTCTTCCATGTCTTTAGCGGTGATATCTTCGAGGAGATAGACAAACTCTTTGACCTTACTCACCAAGTTTTCTACATCCCATTCTTCGGGGGGTAACTCCGGATTAACATAAGCGTCGACAATTTCATCCATCGTTTTCTCGGCGTATTGTAGCACTTGTTCTTTGAGGTCTAACCCTTCGAGTACCCGTCGACGCTCAGCATAAATAGCCCGTCTTTGGTTATTCATTACCTCATCATACTCAAACACCTGTTTACGGGTGTCGTAGTAGAAGGTTTCCACTTTTTTCTGGGCCCCTTCTAAGGAACGGGTCAACATTTTGGACTCGATAGGCATATCTTCTTCGACACGGAAAGCATTCATCAACCCGGCCACGCGATCGCCGCCAAAAATCCTTAATAAGTTATCTTCTAAACTTAAGAAAAATTTAGTTGATCCAGGGTCTCCTTGTCGTCCGGCTCGTCCCCGTAACTGGTTATCGATACGACGGGACTCGTGACGTTCTGTGGCAATGACATGAAGTCCCCCTAAGTCGATCACTTCTTCGTGTTCTTTGTCGGTGAATGCGTCGTATTGTTGGCGAATGAGTTTATAAACTTCCCGTAATTTTTGGATCACAGGGTCATCGGTAGGGGCATTTTCAGAGGCGATGGCGATCTTTTCTTCGGCTTCTAGTTCTGAGAGACTTTGCTGTCCGTATTGATCTACCGCAAATTTGACCGCCTCTTTAATCATATTTTCGGTTTCTGGGGAGAGAACCGTAGGGAAAATATCGGCTGAGGGTTGCCATTTTTTCTTTTTACTGTCTTGACCAAACCCTTGAGGACGACGACTATTTCCTCCCATCCCTCCTGCCATGAGGTTATCATCTTCTGGCATAACAATTTGAGGCATGAGGTATTCCCGAATTTTTAGACGGGCCATATAGTCGGAGTTACCTCCTAAGATAATGTCGGTTCCTCGTCCTGCCATGTTAGTGGCAATAGTCACGGCTTCTTTTCGTCCGGCTTGGGCAACAATTTCTGATTCCCGTTCCACGTTTTCCGGTCGTGCATTGAGGATATTATGGGGAATCTTACTTTGTTGTAGTAACTGTGAGATCACTTCTGATTTTTCAACACTGGTGGTTCCCACGAGAATGGGACGACCCTGTTGGTGCAGTTCTTCCACTTCTTGAGCAACGGCGTTCCATTTAGCGGGTTCGGTCTTATAAACCACATCAGGATAGTCGTAGCGTTGGGAAGGACGGTTCGTGGGAACGATGGTAACTTGCAGGTTATAGACCTTTTCAAGTTCGGTTTCTTCGGTTTTAGCGGTTCCGGTCATCCCTGAAAGTTTGTTGTATAACAGGAAGAAGTTTTGATAGGTAATGGTGGCTAGGGTTTGGGTTTCTCGTTGAATGGGAACCCCTTCTTTAGCTTCGATCGCTTGATGCAGTCCATCACTCCAGCGTCTTCCGGCTAAGACTCGACCGGTAAATTCATCGACGATGACCACTTCTTTATTCTTAACGATGTAATTAACGTCTTTGGTGAATAATTCTTTGGCTTTGATGGCATTGAATATGTAATGGGCCCAAGGGTTTTCTTGATCATATAAGTCACCTACACCTAACAATTGTTCTGCTTTTTCAAACCCTTGATCGGTCATTAAAACGTTGCGGGCTTTTTCGTCTACTTCATAATCTTTGGGATCGTCTTCTGATGCTTGTATTTCTAATTTTTTGGCAATTTCCGCTGCTTTAATATATTTTTCGGTGGGTCTTTCTACTTGACCGGAAATAATTAAAGGGGTACGGGCTTCATCGATTAAAATAGAGTCTACTTCGTCAATGATGCAATAATTAGGGGGACGTTGTACCACTTCGGCCATGGCGGTGGCCATATTATCCCGTAGATAATCAAATCCTAGTTCACTGTTGGTGGTATAGGTAACGTCACAAGCATAATTTTTCTTCCGTTCTTCTGGGTTCATTCCTGACTGAATCAGTCCCACAGTTAACCCTAGAAAACGATGCACTTGTCCCATCCATTCTGCGTCCCGACGGGCTAAGTAATCGTTGACGGTAACAATATGAACCCCTTTTCCTGTGAGTCCATTCAGGTAAGCTGGAAGGGTGGCTACGAGGGTTTTTCCTTCCCCTGTCTTCATCTCGGCAATTTGTCCTTGATGGAGTACCATTCCCCCCATTAACTGTACGTCAAAATGACGCATTCCTAGAACCCGCTTTCCTGCTTCTCGGACAACGGCAAAGGCTTCTGGGAGAATTTCCTCTAAAATATCTTCTAATTCTTCATCGTTGTTAGCTTTATCCAACATTTCCCGAAATTCAACGGTTTTTTGCTTGAGTTGTTCATCGGATAACTGCTGGATGTCCTCTTCGAGTAAGTTGATTTCAGCGACGATGGGTTGTAATTTTTTGATTTTGCGGGTATTAGGATCACCAAATAGGGCTTTAAGCATAGGATATCATTTTAGTCTTTATTCTAGTTTATCTTTAATCCCGAAAGAAGACCCTGACGGGATGAATTTCGGGGCAGCCGTTTAATGTAATCGCGGATAACCTCTGTCAAAGTATACTCTTTTGAGTGGGCATAATTTTCTAGTCGTTCCCATTATCAGCACATTAACAATAATTAAGAGATGATGATTAATGATTCAACCAATTAATTAAATCATCAAGATTAGAAAAGTTTAATGATGCTTCTCCTAATGCCTCTATTTGCTCTATATTTAAAGTATTAATCTCTGTTTTTACAGTAGGAGGAATGTCTCCTATTTTTCGTTGAAGAAGACGAAGGACTAAGGCTTTTTCCCGTTCAATTCCTTGTTTAATTCCTTGTTCAATTCCTTGACGCATCCAGCTAGTGGTAATTTGCATAACTTTCTCCTGTGTAGGTTGACTAAAGGTGTTAAGCTCTTGTTGAAAGTCTCTTTCTTCTGATGGGTTTAAGGTTAGATAAGTATCGATAAAGCCAGAAATTAATTGCATTCTAGCCGGATCTAGTTTCAATGTTACCAGTAGGCGAAGACATTCTGCTTTGACTTTGGCTCTTTCTTTAGTAGCCATGTCCATTTTAGCCATTAAAGCAGACGCAACGGGGTTAGATTGAGTTAAAAAATCTCGCCAATGTAAACGGTTTAATTGAATGACTTGATAGTTAAATTCTAAGACTTTAAAATCAGGAAATTTGACTTGATGTTGATTGCTAGCTGCTTTTTGGGGACGCTCATAAGAAAAGATAACAATGGGATAAATAGGTAAGGAAAATTTTTCATAAAAGCGAGCAAAATAGGTGAACATTCGTTTACCAAAGTTAGTATCAGGACTTGATTGTGCTTCTACATGGATGAGGAAATAGGTATCTTTTCCTTGGAATTTTGCTTGTACAATTAAGTCACTTTCATATTTTTCTCCTTGGGTAACGTCGGTAAAAATTTCTTTGTCAAGGAAGGTAATAGAATTGATATCTAGATAGTTGATGACAGAAGGAAAAAATAGGTCAATAAATTCAACAAAAAAGGTGCTAATTAGTTCTTTGAATAAGCGATCATGATCAATGGGATCTGATGTCATTTTGGGGGTTTATTTTTATTATAGTTTATCCTAATGTCGTCATTCATCCCCATCCGTCTACACGGTGGGGATGAATGACGACCAGAAAATCAACCTCGAAGCGTCCATTAAAAATCATCACGCTCTATATCTTACTGAGATGTTATAATATGAGTAAG
>JAAUYD010206062.1_pt1 | contig 10438 bp, 7 predicted proteins | sample 7278101 | NCBI WGS metagenome assembly JAAUYD01 (sample SAMN14350128, study PRJNA611818) | marine sediment metagenome | isolation source: surface marine sediment (0.6m) | place: French Polynesia: Moorea | collected 2018-08
GATTAAACCAATTACCACACCAAAAGGTGTGTATTTAATTTGGGTCGAAGAAATAATTCAACCTGAATTAGATCAGGCATTAAGAGAAAAAATTATTTCCGAATCATTTGAAAATTGGTTAAAGAAAGAGGTGAAATTTTTAGATATCGCCATTCATCTAGATCCAAGTAATATTGAACAGCAAGATGAAATTATCAATCAAGCTTAGTTCTATTACAATTTGTTTGATAGCTATAAATAGCTATTTATAATCAATAGCATTTAGACTATCACTGGTCATAATAGATGGGGTGCATTGACTATTTTATTTATTAATAAAAGCAAAAACAAGATACTAGTATATATAGATGCAAGGCGAAGAAAAATATATAAATAGCCTGTAAATATATATATTGCATATTCTCAATAAGGACAAGAATATCATTATATAGCTACGGTAAATCAGTACCTCAGGTTCTATTTTTATCAATAGTCTTATGGTACAAGATTTAAATAAATCCTGAGCAGTATGAAAATAAAGCTCTTGGACACATAAAAATACCACTTAAATATAAATTAATTGATGGCATATATGACGTATCGCCATCATTTTTTTTGTTATATATTTCTGTATGTTAGTTATAGCAAGCATCGCGTTGTTTTGAAAAATAAAAATGTTTCTAATTGTAAATAACGCAAAAAAGGGGTTGACTTTTTAAATTAAATTCTCTATATTATAAATGTGAGCAAAAACAAATGACTCACAAACAAAAACCCAAACAAACATTAAGTAATTCTCAGGAGAGAAAACCAATGATTATTAACGATCTAAACTACTTAGAAATTTCCAACGAAGAAGTTGTTGGTGGTTACTACGATGCTTACGCTAACAAAGATGCTGATATCGATTTAGATGTAGACCAAGACTTCGACGTTGACATCGACCTTGACATCGACAAGAATGTTACTATCGATGCAGACTCTACTGTAGACGCTACTGGTAACTTCGGTTCCTTGACCTTTGACGTAACCGTTATCGGTAACAACGGTTTCGGTGAAGCTGACGTTGCTTTAACCATCACCGACGGTTTAGTTGAAGCTGGTGGTACCTTAAGTGGTGGTGTTGCTTAATCCAAGTTAGGAATTGGTTGTTGCCCTTAGAAGGGCGACAATCACTGAGTCTTTGCCTAGCTTATAAAATAAAGCCTGCTTGATTTTAATAATTAAGCAGGCTTTATATCAACACTTGTGGAACTATGAGTCAATATTTTTAGTTTTAGTTATTCTAAAGTGACTAACTATGCCGCACGTAAGTTTTCAACTATTCTAACTACCTACATAATTTATTCTCAATGTGGCTGGTGTAAGGGTTAGTAAACAACCTAAATAATTAGGTCTTGCTGTTAGCTTTAAAGGCTTTGGGTAAAGCCAGAGAGCAGGAAACTCTTAACAGTTTCACCATCTTTTTTTATCTTATTTTTAAGCTGTTAAGCGTCTAAATTGTATACATAAAGCGTGCAGGATGACCGCACTACAATCACCTGTTTTTTACTTTATACAATTTAGCTGCGTATTAACTTACCAGAAAAATTATAAATGCCAGGTTTTTAAGTCTTATATCCTTATTATCTTGCACTTTTTTCTTCAATTAAAACCCGAAAAATATAAGAATTTTCAAGCTATTCAGCAGACCTTAATTATTAATAGAACTTTAGTACTTGACATTATAGGAGATAAATGAGATGGCTTTTGTTCCTGGAACCAATGGCAATGATACACTAGAAGGCACTTCCATAGCTGATACTATCTTAGCTCGTCGTGGAGATGACCTGCTGAGAGGTCTTGGGGGCAATGATCAGTTATTTGGCGACGACGGCAATGACACTATCGAGGGGGGAGAGGGAAATGACGTTTTAAATGGCGGAAACGGTGATGATCTCCTCCAAGGAGGTGATGGTGATGATACCCTCTCCGGCGGCGCTAATACTCGAGACCCTATAACTAGAGAATTTATTGGCGTTGAGACTCTCGACGGAGGGGCGGGGAACGACGTTATTGTTGGTGGATTTGGTGCTGACCTTATAGTTGGGGGCGATGGCAATGACGTAGCTACAGGTGGTATCGGTAATGATACGATTTTCGGAGGCACTGGTAATGACGAACTCACAGGAGGGGGTGGTGACGACCAAATCTCTGGAGAAAACGGTGATGATGTGATTGCAGCTTCCAGTGGTAACGATACAATTTTTGGGGACAATCAAGTCTTTGGAGCCACTGCTGACGGTAATGACCAGATATTTGCAGGTTCGGGAGATGATAGAGTATTTGCTGGCGGTGGCAGCGATACTGTCTTCGGAAGTACTGGTAATGATTTCATTGATGGAAGTGACGGTGGTCGAACTACTCTAGATTTTAACGGTAATGACGAGTTATTTGGAGGTAATGGTGACGATACTCTCGTCGGAGGTTTCGGTAATGATACCCTTCAAGGGGGCGGTACACAAGCTGGTGAGTTCGATATACTAGTTGGTGGTTTATTTGTTGATATTAATGGTGATGGTACAGCAGATCCAGTCCCTGAGAGTGCATTTGGTGTTGCTGGTGCAGACGTATTCGTTCTCGGAAATGCAGAAGCTATTTTCTACGTCGGCGGTAGTGGTACATTAGGCTCACTGGATCGGGCGCTAATTCTTGACTTTGAAAGAGGTATCGATAAAATTCAGGTGAATGAATCATTGTTGGGAGGAGGACAAGTGACTCTTGCTGTTGGCAATGTGATACCAGGTAGCACAACAATTTTAGTTGGTAACGAAATCATTGGAGAGGTGCGTGGTGTGGGCATTGATCGCTCTGATTTAATCATTGTCTAAAAATTATTTGGCTAAGTAAAAAATACACCAATGCATCTATAAAGTTTTAGGTGGGCATTGCCCACCTAAATACAAAATACAAGGCCATGAATCAAAAAAAGGGTGTTGCACAATATAAGGAGGGATGAAGTAATGAGCCGCATTAAACGGGTAGCAGGTTCCTTTCAGCTAGGTGACAAACAGGCTAAGAAAGGATTTTCTGCTAGGGATAAAAAGGAAAATCATCCCGCAAACACGCAACACCGCAAAAAGAAATCTAGTAATATCCAATCTCTGATCAAAATCGCTTTACAAAAGCATCATTCCGGTCAATTGGAAGCAGCCATTAGTTACTACGAACAAATATTAACAATCAAGGCCGATTTTGCTGAAGTTCATGCCAGTTTAGCAGATGCACTTGAAAAACGGGGTAATTCATCAGCAGCGATTGATTCTTACCAACAAGCTTTAAAGTTCAAGCCTGACAATGCTGAGGCTTATTGTAATTTAGGAATTATATTTAGTAAACAAGGTAACTTTGCAGCTGCTGTAGAGAATTATCAAAAGGCCTTAAAAATCAAACCACAGTTGGTTGAAGTCTATTGTAATTTGGGTAATGCACTCAAAAAGCAAGGTAAGCTAGAAGCTGCTGTGGAGAGTTATCAACAAGCTTTAAAAATCAAACCAGATTTGGATAGAGCCAAATTTTTTATTTGTATAAATCAACTACCAATTATTTATACAAGTTCTGCAGAAATAGAACTCAGACGCAACAATTATCAACGCCACCTGGAAGATTTAGCTCAACATTATCAACAAGCTAGTCTCCAAGAATTAAAAAAGGCGACAGATGCAGTAGGAGTATCTCAACCTTTTTATCTGGCTTATCAAGGCTTAAATGACCGCGATTTGCAGAAAATCTATGGGGAAATGCTCGTTCACCTGATGTCAAATACCTATCCCCAATGGAGTCAGGACATTTCCTTACCTGATTTACAACCAAACGAGAAAATTCGCATCGGCTTTGTCTCTACACATTTTTACAGGCATTCCGTTTGGAAAATTCCCACTAAAGGTTGGGTAGAAAATCTTGATCGCAGTCGGTTTGAACTATTTGGTTACTATACAAACAGTACCTTAAAACAGGATGAGGAAACTGTCAAAGCAGCCAAAGCATTTGACAAATTTACTCAAGGTCCTTTACCACTGGAACAATGGGCTGAGGCGATTCAAAAAGACAAGTTACACGTCCTCATTTTTCCTGAGTTTGGTATGGACCCTACAACAGTGAAGTTAGGGTGCCTCAAACTAGCTCCTACTCAAGTTGTTTTTGGAGGACATCCAGAAACAAGTGGCTTCCCCACCATTGACTATCACTTGAGCAGCGATTTCATGGAACCGGAGAATGCTCAGGAGCATTATACTGAAAAGTTAGTTAGATTACCGAATCTAGCAATTCATTACACACCTTTGGAAATTCCTCCAAAACCTGTATCTAAAGCGGATATTGGCATGGCAGAAGACGATCTCATGTTCTGGAGTTGCCAATCCTTATACAAATATCTACCCGAGAATGATGATGTTTTTCCCAGAATTGCTCGGGATGTAGATAAATGCAAATTTGTGTTTATCGAAAATGAAGGTGAAGGTGTAACGGAAATATTCCAGCAACGGTTAAAACAGTCTTTTGAGGAGTTTGGACTCAATTATGAAGACTACTGCATCTTTTTACCACGCTTAAAAGGTGGGAAATTTGCTGGAGTTACAGCCCTTGCAGATGTCTTCTTGGATAATATTGGTTGGTCCGGAAATAATACAACCATGGAATCCACCGCTTTCAATGTTCCAATTGTTACTTATCCACAGGAAATGATGCGGGGGCGACATGTGTTAGGCATCCTGAAGATGATGGGCATTGAAGAGACCATCGCCTCTAGTAAGGAAGAATATGTGCAAATTGCCATCCGTCTGGGGACAGATGCTGAATATCGCCAACACATATCCCAGTTAATTGCCGAGAACAAGCACAAATTATATAACGATCTCAAACCAGTTCGAGCTTTAGAAGAATTTTTGATTGACGTTGTTGGCAAGCCAAAGGCATCTACCGCAGATAATGTTGCTGACACCTTACGCTTGGCAATTAAAGAACATAGAGCTAATAATCTAGAGTCAGCCGAGTCAGCTTACCAACAAATTTTGGCAATCCAACCAAACCACCCAGAAGCATTATACGGTTTGGGTATGGTGGCACAACAGAAAGGTGAACTACAACAAGCAGAGGAATTTTTAAGTTGTGCTGCGCGGGAGCAACCAGAATCAGTGAAGATGTGGTTTGCTTTGGGTAATCTCTACCAACTTCAAGAACAATTACCACAGGCTGAAGATGCTTACAAAAAAGCGATCGCTCTGCGGTCAGATGCGGCATCAATTTATAATAATTTGGGCTATACTTTGGAACAACAAGGTAAATGGTCTCAAGCAATCAGCTGCTATCAAAAAGCTTTGCAAATTCAGCCTAATTGTGTAGAAGCTGATATCAACTTAGGGAATATACTTCATGCCCAATCTAAGCTATCCTCTGACAAAAAGATTTATTATGCAAAACTAAATTATAAATTGGGTATTGCTCGGAAGAAAGCAAAAGATTTAAAAAATGCGGAGGTTTATTTCCAAAAATCTTTAGAGTTGAACCCGGACGATAAAGAAGTTCGTAGGTATTTGGAAAAGATTGGCGAAACTCAGTCAACAAAAGCTTAACCAACTTTTCACTCAGGGCAATGTCCACCCATTGCCCACCATATTTTTTTATATAAATAAACATAGTGGCAGTATAGGACTATGTAATTAAGGTCGAATATCGTTGAGTCCTCAAACCTATAAACAGTAAGTTTTTAAATGCGTAAATTTTTACTAGTGTGTAGGACTACATATTTTTGTGCTTGTCAAATCGTTATTTAGGAAAGCTTTATATCATGGCAATAAATAATCAATATTACCTGGATAATCAAGACTTAAATTCAACATTTAACTTACTTTATTCGCCGATTATAGTTATTAGATATACTCATCAATAAAATCGTTCAAAAAGTTGATTTTTATTTTAAACAAAGTATAATATAAAAGTAGGCAATTAAATAAATAATTGCCTACTTATAAAATTCCCAAAACAAGTTAGTAATTCCTGGGAGAACCTCCCATTTTCCATATCTGAGCCATAAAGTCGCTGGGAAGGTAATCATGTAAATTTCATTTACTTTATTCCTTCCTTGCCCTCACTTTCACAAATTTAATGCGCCAACATTAAATTAAATCGGGACTGAACCTGGCTCTTTGTCTATCACGGTTAAATGGTTGGTATTACCAGACATTCATATTTTATGCAAAACAAAAAATATTGTCAAGTTAATTGATGGCGGTGGCTTTCTGGAGTCGCCTGAATGCGGTGGTTTTCTGAAGCCGCATGAGGGCGATCGCAATTATATGGGCTATTTTGTTTCTGTGAATATGTTGTCTGGCAATAGTTCTAGGGACTGTTTTCAAGCTCCAACTGCACAAACAAAGTCCACGTATGTGGGGTTCGCGCAGGCAGTCTAGTGCTTGGTATGTATAGCCGCATCCTTCCAGGGTGACGGCGACTTGGAAAATATGCCCTAGGAGTTATATAAAATCTAACCCTAGTTGTATTTTTGGTAGCGTTCAGCACCATTTTCATCAAAATCGGCTTAGTTTGGGTTGTACTTTGCTTCCCCTGAATGGGTGAAATGTAGGCTTACCACAAGCAGAGTTTGCAGGATAGTCTTCAATGCAGGGTGACCCAACAATAGCGCGAATTTGTTGGATGTCACTTTCACTCTCCCCACACTGCATTATTAATTAGCTTGAGTTTCAGGAGAAGCATCATGTCAAACAAGCGGCTAAAAATTGAGAATCTGGAAAATTTGCAAGAACTAAACGGTGAGGAAGTTTTTTCCATCCAAGGGGGACTATCCTTAGCAGCGGAGGTTCAGGTTGAAAGCATCGAAACTGATCAACTCATTTATGTAGATCCAGAAAAACCTGTATATAAGCCTCATCCTTGGCCTCCTTATCCCTATCCTTGTTATCCCCATTATCCTGTCAAACCTCAGATAAAACCATCGGATGATAGTGGTATAATCGCTTACCCTTGTTATTGTTACGTCATCCTCTAACCTTCTATACACATATCTTGCACTCTCTACATCAGGGCTAGGGCGTGTTTTCAGACCCAAAATTTGCATAAATTGTAGGTTCGGTTGACCCACAGAATCATTTATTTCCAGGTGGGAATGTGGGCTAAACCACATTGTTGCAAGTTGTCAGTTGGATATTACTTTCACTCTCCTCACCCTGCATAGTTTTCAATGCAGGGCAACCCAACAATAGCGCGAATTGGTTGGATATTACTTTCACTCTCCCCACACTCCATTCATTAATTAATTAGCTTGAATTTCAGGAGAAGCATCATGTCAAACAAACGGTTAAAAATTGAGAATCTAGAAAATCTGCAAGAGATAACTACTGAAGAATTTTCTGCGATTCAGGGTGGTATGTTAGCAGTACAAGAGTATTCCATAGCAATTGATTGGGATGATTGGGAACCACACCCACTTCCTTACGATCCCTATCCCCTACCCGGAGAATGCAAAGCACCCATAACAGTCAACTATATTGAAGTTGAAGATGGACAAAACCAGAGAATCATCGTTGGTGAAGTAAAACTATCCCCCAGCTGGTGTTATGCCATACTGTAACTTTCATATGCATACATTTTACACGGAAGTATTCCAAGTTTCAATAAATACTTCTATCGAGACTTAGACAAAAACTAGTGTTCCGCCACATGAGTTCTGAAGGGTAAAACAATCGTAGTGAGAGCGTCTCGTTCCCTGCTGTAAAGAAGTGGGCAAGATGCCCGCACTACAGCTGCCTATCAAAATTAATGTGGTGGAGTACTAGTTGATAAAAGTCTCAAATGTATACGCAAATAGGGTTTGACATAGTTTTACATAATTGATGCTTCAGGCATTTTCGTGTATTTACTTACCACTTTCATGCTTGGTGGTTAAAAAAAATCATCGGCACTGCCTAGAAACCAATTAGGGGAGGCTCTGCCTCCAGAATTAACGGCAGGCAAAGCTTCCCTAAATGCATTGCAAGGTAGAACCTTGTAGCAAGGGTATTAGCTAGAGTTTCAGGAGAAACATTATGGCAAACAAGGGTCTAAAAATTGAGAATCTGGAAAATCTGCAAGAACTAACTACTGAAGAATTTTCTTCTATTCAAGGTGGTTTACTGGCAATGTCTGGAGAAGCAGAAAAAGAAGATAATTCCGAACTAACTTCGTTTCTAGAGCGATCTGATTGCCGTCGTAATCCCCTGCCAGCTCCAGAACCCCAACCGTTGCCATGTAAAACTTATGTCTTCAATTATAACGGAGAAGAAATCCATTTTGTGTGGTGCCCTGTCATTCTGTAACTTTTGTCATCTTATAACCTGGATACAAGTAGTCACTCTATAAGGGCTAGGTGAGCAGCAGTGTCCACCCTGCCAACCTACCAAACATTTTTCTCAATCATCTTGTGGTGCAAGATGTGAATCCGGACAAAGAACAGTAAACAATGTTCATTTCCTTATTACATCAGGGATTTAGCCAATGTCCAAATATACAGTTGCTCATACTAAGGAAAGTATTCCAGATGGCATCTCCTCAGATTTAGAACCGGAGTTGCTAGAGTTAGATGTTGAGGAAACAAATCGGCAATGGGCGACAGTGATGTTTCCTCGACTAGTTTGTAAAGTAAATATTTATCAAGATCGAATTATTTGTTCTCAGGATGGTCGAGAATTTAGTTTTCCTGCCAACCCTCAATCGAGTCAGGGGTTGCAGAAACTCTTCTTAATGATGGATGGTACTAGGAGTATAGGCGAGCTTCAACAAATATGCGCTCCTAAGAATCCTGAGGCGATTAATACTATTGTGCGCGATTTAGATGAACGGGGATTGGTTGATGATGCTGCCCCGTTGCAGGTTAATTCAGGGATTGAGACTCTATTAGAATTAGAAGAGTTAACCCGCGAATTGCTCGGCCAAAGTGTTGAGGAAAATCTGTTGTGGCAATTAATTAATCCCACATCTCCAAAGCCACCCATTGGGGTTTTATACGGCTTTGCCATAGAGCATTATCACTTATTTTCCCGAAGATGCTGTTTTCAGTCTCCCGTACTTAGTTTCCCAGCTTCCACAAAAGTGAGACAATCCATTGATGAGTTCTACTCTCAAGCATATGGACAAGATGGGTTATTAATGTCAGCACTTAATGCCATTGGCATTAGTGGCGAGGAACTCACAGATACCATGCCACTGCCAGAAACTATGGCTATGTGCAATGGTTTGACATTTTGGGCAAACTATGATCAACTTTTTTACCTGAGTATTTTGGGGGTATTAGCAGACAGTACCTTTAAAAACTTTGAGCTTTATCTTGCAGCCAGTGAATGGCTGGAACTAAACCCTGGTTTTATTGAGCCAATTAGAAAACTGGTTAATACCAAACTTAAAAACCAACAGGGAACCTTCAGCCACCACATCTTTGAAAACATACCCCATATTGACCGAGAAACGAGACAGCGGTTTGAGCAGCAAACTCACTTGTTTGTAGAAATGTATCACAACTTTTATAGAGCGATCGCTCGTTACTATTCATCTGCCCCCAATCTACTGCGGCGAGTTTCGGTAATCTAACAACTACCAGGGAGGGAGTTATGCCATTAACAAAGGTTTCATACCAGCAGCCCACATTTAAAGATGGGGTAATGTGTGAGTTTAAGGACACTAGGATTGAAATTCGCTATGGAGATCGGGGATGTGCGATCGCTATTTTGCCAGAAGATGGACAAGAAATAAACAAACTATTAAGACTTTTACAGATTGGTGGCTTTTCGTCAGAACAATTAGCTCAATGGTGTCCAGGGATTCAAGAACAGATTCCAGAACTGCTGAGTGAGTTCGAGGAGCGGGGTTTACTAGCAGATAAGCAACGGCAAATAAACCCCCAAGGAGTGACTGGGCAACAGTTCTATCGGGAATTATGCCGCTTCGTGGTGCGATTCAAGCAGAAATTTCCTCCTTCTCCTTTTTCCCTAAAGATGGCTGATGGCACCCTCTCCAGAAATCAGGTAATTGGCTATGCTTTAGAGTCATATCACATCACCCATCTCTGTCCCAGGTTGTTGGCACCATCCCTAGCTCATCATGAATCGCCAACCACCCAAAAACACCTCCAAGAATTCTTTACCTCTGAGTTATACCACGATCGTTTGCTTGAGAAGTCTTTGAAGAGTGTAGGCATCGCTGGAGAGCAGCTGAAACAGATGCAGCCCTTGCCCATGACATTTGCTATTTGCTCTGCCCTTGGGGTTTTTGCCAATCAGCATCCCCTGAGTTTTAAGGCTGCCCTGATGCTATTTGAAGAAGACGATCATCATTTCCAAGAAATATTTAAACAGCATTGCCAGACTTTAAAACTACCGTCTGAATTTTATCAACCTATCCTGCTCCATTCTCGGATTAATGAGGATGGAGCTCA
>JAAUYD010269509.1_pt1 | contig 10438 bp, 12 predicted proteins | sample 7278101 | NCBI WGS metagenome assembly JAAUYD01 (sample SAMN14350128, study PRJNA611818) | marine sediment metagenome | isolation source: surface marine sediment (0.6m) | place: French Polynesia: Moorea | collected 2018-08
CCCAGGGCAGAAAATGGATTTTATCACCGGTTCCTACGTCCAGATCGACATCCCCGAATACGAGCGTTCCTATGAAGAGATTCAGGTGGGAGAAACCTACAAAAAGGTCTGGGACCGCTTTGATTTCTGGGGGCTGAAGGCACGCGGCGAAGAACCGGTCTACCGGGCTTATTCCATGGCCAATACCCCGGCCGAAGAGGAGCTGCGGTTTACCATCCGGGTCGCCACGCCCCCCCCGGGGGCCACCGACATACCGCCTGGCGTGGCTTCGTCTTACCTGTTTACGCTCAAGCCGGGTGATCGGGTGAGTCTGAGCGGTCCTTATGGAGATTTCTTCGTCAAAGACACCCAGCGTGAAATGTGTTTCATCGGCGGCGGTGCTGGTATGGCCCCTTTGCGGGCGCATATCTTTCACAACCTATTGACCGAAAAAACCGATCGTAAGATAACGTTCTGGTATGGTGCCCGTTCCAAAAGCGAAATGTTTTACGACGAGGAATTTAAGGAATTGGAAAAAAGCTTCGAAAATTTTTCATATTACGTGGCTTTGTCCGATCCCCAACCCGAAGATGACTGGCAAGGGTTGGTCGGTTTCATTCACCAAGTGGCCTACGATGAGTATCTCAACGATCACCCGGATCCCGCTGAAATCGAATACTATCTCTGCGGACCGCCCCTGATGCTTGCGGCAGTCGAAACCATGCTCGACAGTTTGGGCGTAGAACCGGAGATGATTGCCTTCGATGATTTTGGGGGATAATTATTTTTTCTTCTTACGACCCCATTTCCAGTTCTCATAATAATCCCAGCCGACCAAGGAATTAATCTCTTTAAACTGGCGATCTTTTTGAAGTAAACCGGCTCTGAGCACATCGCCGATCGAAATAAAACCGATAAAATGGCCCTCTTTTTCGACAACTAAATGCCGAACAAACAGTCCCAGAAACATTTCTTCAAGTTTATAATTGGGCGTGTTATGGGGTGCGGTGAGAAGCGGGGAGGACATGTAGCTGCCGACCTTGGCGGTCTTGGGATCAAAGCCTTTGTTTGTAGTATTGCGCAACAGATCACGCTCTGTCCAAACTCCGACATATTCTTCATCTTTTTCAACCAGCACGGCACCGATTTTATTTTCCACCATGAATTCACAGGCCTTCTGAACGGTATCATCGAAGGAAACAGTGAGTATTTGCTGATTTTTGTCATTAACGATATCTTCAGCGGTATTCATATCTTCCTCCTTGTGCGATTTTTAGCAATAAGACAAGAGGCAGGTCCAGGCAAGCGGCGATGAGACTGCTGAGCTAAACATCGGACCAGTTCCACTTGGTTTTATTTATCAGACATAACATAAGCGTCAAAAAAATATTCTCAATATGTTAACGTAAATCCTGATTCGATTTCTGGGTGGGTTGTGAAATTACTTTGAAAATAATTGGCATCAAATAATTTTTAAGTCGCAATCGGTTTTACTTTCTGAACGGCATTTATCAGGCACTTGCGATCGTACCTTCCCGATCCGTGATTAAAAAATTTACTTTCCCTTCAAACTCAAGTTTGCTAAACATATATTTTTTTAGCATTCGATGGGATTGCAATACTTGGTAAGAAACCCGATGCAAGCTAATCGAGGTTGTCAGGTTTCATCGGGAAGGCATTGTTATTAATCAGAAAAATACATCAAAAGATTGAATTGAGGAGGTAGGTCTATGGAAAAGAAAGTTATGGTTGCTGTTGATGACTCCCGGCATTCCAAAAATGCCGTTCGGTATGCGGCCGGGATCCGTGAAGTGCTGAAGGGCATTGAATTTACTTTGCTGCATGTTCAACCCACCATTTCACAATATCTGCTGGATGAGGCCAAAAAAAGCCCCAAAGCCTATGCTGAGCTCGAAAAGGTCAACCGCAAAAATGCCGAAACCGCCAATCATCTCCTTGAAAACTACCGGGAACAAATGATGGCGCTGGGTATTGCGGAGACAGATATTCAGCTGTATACCCAGCCCCGTATGCTCGGTGTGGCCAAGGATATATTGGAATTCAGTATGGCGGGAAATTTCGATGCTATCATCATGGGCAGGCGGGGGCTTTCAGGCCTTCAAGACGTCTTTATTGGCAGTGTGAGTGCCAATGTTGTGGGCCATTCGACCGACACCCCCATTTGGTTGATTGATGAACAAGGGACCTTACAGGATATTTTGATCGCTGTCGACGGGTCCGAAAATTCTCTGAAAGCCGTCGACCACCTGGCGCTGATGACGGCTAAAAATGCCGATGTAAAGATATCCTTTTTTCATGTGACGCCCAAGCTGAAAGATTTTTGCCCGGTTGACTTCGAGGAAACTCAGACCGAAGCACTCGAAGAAATCATTCGAAAAGGAGACAAAGAATGTATCGACCAGTTTTTTTCCCACGCCAAAAAAAGACTCAAAGAAGCAGGGATCCAAGAAAACCAGATTACCTTCAAAGTCAGCGAGGGTTTGTTCAGAGTCGGCAAAGCGGTGCTGGATGAATATCGACAGGGCAATTTCGGCACGCTCATTGTTGGAAGTCGGGGAATGAATAGAAAGTATTTTACCGGAAGCGTCAGCCGGTATCTTATTAACGAGTTCTCCGATGGTGCCCTATGGGTTGTCCCCTGAACGTCGTGGGTGTATGGGGAACGTATCCGTCATAACCCCAGAGACAAGGCAAATAGACAAGCGATCAGTATCACAAATATCAGACTTGCCGTTTGCCAGTCGGTCAAACGGTTTTCTATCCAAAGCGCAAGCTTTTGAAGTGCCTGCAATCCTGGTCGTTGGTTCGGAAGACGCTTCAAAATAGCAAACCCAAATTGCCGTATTCGTTTCAAGGGCACCGAGCAAAGATGAAGAAATAAATGAAACAAGGCGCTGAAACCGTATAAAAGATCACCCTGCGGTATGGACAGCGATAAGCGCCATTTTTTCCGGATGACCTTCGACCATACGCTGCCGGAAATCAGTATACCCGCTGCAACCGGCCAGAGCGCTTGCCACAGCGAAGGCAGTTGAAGCGTATTTGAGACTGCTTTTTGAGCCACCGGTAGTAACCAAACCGCAGCGGTCATCAGCAGGATCGTGAATATCCACGACAGCCACATGCCGACCCTCGGCCGGTCGTGAGCAGACGGGTGTCGAGTTATCACAAATAGAAACTTGGCCATGAGAAGCGTTGTACCGATGGCGGCCAGGGGCAACAACAGATTCAGGCCGGCGACCCAGGTTCCTTGAATGTCATTGAGCGGCAACTTCAGAGCGATTTTGGATAGTGCCCCGCTAGTAAAAGGTGCACCGGCCAAAGCAAGTGATGCCCATACCAAACCGCCGACGGCAAGTCGGTCTGGTCTTCGGCTGCCTTCTTTGGCCGGCAGGGCACCCACCCCCAAAAAAAGAGCGCCCTTAGCAAATCCATGATGAACGGCGTAGATTCCGATGGCCGGAAGCATCACCGGAACGGTTTGCGGCCATCCGATGGCCAAGCCGACCCCCACCGTCATCAGACCCATTTGGCTAATGCTCGAATACGCTAAAATCGTTTTCGGATTTCGCTGGGTCAATCCAACGGTGACCGCGTAATAGGCCGCCAGCAGCCCGGCGATGATGCAGAGGGTTCCCCAGCCAGGCATCGCCCATAAGCCGATCGGCAGAAATCGCAACCATCCCAGCAAGCCAGCTTTGATCATGGCGCCGCTCAGAACGGCGCTGGCCGGCGTCGGCGCCGCCGGATGTGCCAACGGCAGCCACACATGGACCGGCAGTGCACCGGCCTTGATGCCGAATCCAACTAAGATCAGAGCAATGGTGATCGCTTTGGGCCGTATGTTTGAAAAGTCCTTCAACAGCAAAGAATCAACGGTCCAGGCCTGCAAAAGGAAGGCCGAAAGGAGCAGGACTTCACCAATGACCACCAAATAGAGGTAAATACGACCGGCCTGCAAGGCATCGGTATCGCCGTTGTGAACCACCAGGCCGTAGGATGCGAAGCTCATTAGGGCAAAAAATACATAGAAGCTGATGACATCTTGCGATACGATCAAACCGAAGTTGCCGGTCATGCTCAGTAAAAAGAAAAAGAAGAATTGCCCCCGTCGCGGATCCGATGCCAGATAGCTTTGGGCGTATATTGCCGACAACAACCACAGTAGCGAAGTAAACAGTAAAAAGAGACGTCCGGTCGGGTCCATTGCCAGATGCATCTCAAGCAGGATCCAAGGTATTAATATTATCTCGCCTGACGGCACCCATATGACCGCTGCCAAAGCCGGGAAGGCCGACCAGGAAGCCAAGCGGATGATTGTAGGCTGCCATCGCTTGATCGACAGACCGATACCCAACGCCAGCGGTAGACCAAAGACAGCGACCATCAGAAATGTTTGGATTGATAATCTGGTCGTAATCATGGATGGTACTCCAGGGCGGCAATCAAGCGGGCCCATTCAAGTGGGCTGAAGGGCGCATTGGCCAACAAGCCTGCCAGTAGGGCCAATAGGGCCGTCACTAGGGGGGGGAACAGCAGCATCCAATGGGTTTCCAACTTACCCAAAGACGGCCCGTTGGACCCGGATTCAGCCGGTTCCAGGAACCAACCACGATAGATGATCGGCAGGAAGTAAGCGGCATTTAAGAGGCTGCTGGTAACCAGGATTGCGATAACCCATGGTTTACCGGCGGCCAATCCACCGGTTCCCAGATACCATTTACTGATAAAGCCGGCCAGCGGCGGGACACCGATCATGCCGAGCGAACCCAACGTAAAGGCCGCCATGGTCAAGGGCATGCGTCGACCGACACCATTCATCTGGCTGATGTGGTGGACGCCCATGGTTTCGGCAAAATTACCAGCACAGAAAAACAGTGTAATTTTCATCAGCCCTTGATGAACCAGATGCACCACACCCCCGATGGTGGCAACCGGACCCACAATAGCAGCGCCTAAGGCAATATAGGATACTTGGCTGACCGTCGAGAACGCCAGGCGTTTTTTCAGCTCATCCTGGAACAGCGCACGGACCGATCCATATACGATCGTAAAGGCGGCGACGGCAGCCAGTGGCTGGAGCAAGCCGAGTTTGGCACTGAACTCGATACCGTAAACATCATAAACGACGCGCACAATGCCGAAAGCGCCGGCTTTTACGACGGCAACGGCGTGCAGCAGCGCACTGACCGGGGCTGGTGCCACCATAGCGTTCGGCAACCATCCGTGAAGCGGAACCAGGGCGGCTTTGACGCCCAATCCCGTGATCATCAGAAAAAAAATAAACCGCAGCTGAGTTGCGTAGGCATCAAGATAGGGGGCCAGCATACCGCCTTGGGTAAAGGCCACCGAGCCTACCAGCGCTTTGAGCCAGGCGACGCCGATTAAAAATGCCGCCCCGCCGCCGAAGGTGTAGATGATATAAATACGACCGGCGCGCATGCTCTCCGGTGTGCCTCGATGGACCACGAGCGGGTAGGTGGACAACGTCAACATTTCATAAAACATGAGAAACGTCACCAAATTACCTGCCAAAGCGATGCCGGTGGTGGAACTGACGCATAGGCTAAAAAAGCCGAAAAACCGGCTGCGTGACTGGGATGATGTTTCGAGATAGGCGATGGCATACAAGGTTGTCAGAAACCAGAGCACACCGGAAAGCGTGGTCATCATTACCGACATGGCATCGGCCTTGAGCACCAGGTCGATATTCGGCAGAATGGGCAGACGGGTTTCATAGACATGTTCGTGGTGTATCCCCCAGATCATGACACCGATAAACGCCAGTTTCAGGCCGGCTCCTCCCAGGTTCAAGGTCGTACGCAACCGGAGCCGATTTTCGGGCAAAACAAAAATGACGATCCCCGGCAGCAGGGATGTCAACAGTGTCAGCAAGGGTAGCCAATTGTCGAACGTCACTTTAACTCCTGCAACTAAAAAGGTTTGCCCGCGATGAGCAGCTCGGTTACCGCCGGTGCAATCAGCCCTAAAATAATTGCGCACAAGGCCAGGCTGAGGGCTGTCCACTCCATGACTTTAGGTACCGGGCGCCCTACGGCAACTTCCGGTGAATAGCTGAAAGCGCGCGAAAAAAATCGAAATATATAGGCGGTTGCCAGCAGGCCTCCGAGGATAATGAGACCACACCACCACCACTGACCGCCGGACAAGGCGGCATTTAGATAAAGCCATTTGGCAATGAAGCCGCCGCTTGGCGGCAGACCGATCAGGCTGACGCCCGCCAGGGCGAAGGCAAACATGGAGATCGGCATGCGGCGGACGATCCCGTGAAGTTCATGGATGCGGTCATGGCCGAAGGCGTAAATAACGGAGCCGGCTGCTAAAAAAACAGCTGCTTTGGCGCAGGCATGACTGAATACAAAATAGAGACCTCCCCGCCAGGCGGCATGAGCCGTCTGGGGGATCGAACTCAACGGAAAAATCAGGAAAAGGTAGCCGATCTGGGCCACCGTTGAATAGGCCACCAGCAGTTTAAGGCGCTTTGCCAGCAGGGCTTGCACCGATCCCCAGATAACGGCGAATGCGCCCAGCATCCCCACCAGCTGAGCAGTTGCCGGGTTGATGAATGGTCCGAAAATCATCAACCACAGTCGTAGCAGGATGTAAAAGGAAGCTTTGACAACCAGGGCAGAGAGTGCGGCGCTGACCGGTGCCGGTGCATTGGCGTGCGCCGGCGGCAGCCAGAAATGCATCGGGAAAAGGGCGCTTTTCATGATCAGGCCGGCCGCCATCAACGCGAAGGCAGTCGACAGGGATGGTGACGCCGGTCCGACAGTTGCCAACATTTTTATGCTAAGAGTACCATTGGCAGCATAAAGAAGGGCAACTCCCATCAGATAACTCAAGGAACCCGTGAGACTGACCAGAAGATACCGCATGGCGGCCGTCAGGGCGTCCGCCGTTTGGGACAACGCAACCAGTGCAACGGCGGATAGGCCCAACAGCTCTAAGGTGACATAGAGATTGAAGATGTCTCCGGATAGAAAGAGCGCATTGAGGGCCGCCCACAGAAACATCCACAGCGGCCAGAAAAAGCGCGACACTGTTTTGCCGGTAAAATAGCTGCTGGCATAAAAGGTGCTGCAAGCCAAGACAATGGCGCTAATTGCCAGTATGGCGGCACTGAGGCCATCTATGTACAGCTGTATGCCCAAAGGGACCTGCCATCCGCCGACCTGCAGTTGCAGTGCGCCATGGATCAGAATCTCAACGCAAAGCAGAAAAACGACCAGGGGGGTGATAATGGCAATGAAGATGCCGACCCAGCGGCCGGTCCGCGGCAAAACAACGGCAACTACGGCCGCCAGCAGCGGCAGTGAAATGATCCAGGCGGGCAAATTCATGGGTCGTAAAATGTCATTCAGGCTCATTATCGGTTAATTGCGCGGTTCCGCTGATCTGATGGATGCGGCATGCCAGTGCAAGGGCCAGAGCGGTTGCGCTGACCGCGACCACAATGCCGGTCAGCACCATGGCATGGGGAACCGGGTCCGGCAGCGGGCCGGATGTCCGATCTGCAGCTGCAACCAGAAACAAAAAGACACCGGCGCCGGACACATTCAAAGCCAGTATTTTCCGGAAAAGATGGGAATAAATTACCAGGCTGTATAATCCCATCCCCAACAAAATGACCCCAACCAGCTCATATAAAAGCGGAATATTCATTTGATCTTATTTTCCTCCTCGAAAATTACGGTTTTGCTGTCCTGGCCCGATGACGGAGGGCCCGCATCTGATTTTACGCCGACAAACAACCGGACCAAAACGGCTGCGATCGATAGGGTGGCAGCGGCCTCAATTACCAGAATCAAGGTTCCCGCCAGCGCCACCGGATACTGCAGAAAATTGCCGCGCACCATCATCGTTGTCAAGCCCACCAAAAGAAATATCAGCAATCCGATTCCTGTGGCCAACGGCATGGCCTTGCTGGCGGATAGATTAAAACGGACAGCTGCAGTTGCCAGCAGAATGCCGCCGGCTGCCAGAACAGCACCGGCCTGGAATGCCCCTCCCGGCGCGTATGTGCCGATCCAGAGAATATATCCGCCGACCAGAATGATAAACGGTAGCATCAAACGCAAAAGGAGGACAAGAATCGGAGACGGGGTTGAATCGGTGCGCCTAACCGCTGAAGGGGCCACGGATAAGACACTTACTGCAGCGAGCAGCAGGACGCCGATTTCCAGAAGGGTGTCATACCCTCTGAAGTTCAGCAATACGGCCGTCACCGGGTTCTCTACGCCGCTAATCGACATATTTGAGGATACCAGGGTTGACATTTGATTGGAAAAGGGCGGAAGGGTCCATACGGTCCAGCCCAAGATACCGGTCAATGCCAGCACTCCGATGGCAGCAACTGCCTGCCCCGAACGTGAAAAAAGATGGTCTCCATTTTTTCTGATCATCGCATCTAACCTCTAATCGGAAGACTTGGATTTAATTGGGGGGGGTCCATTTTGAGAGCTGCGGGAGGCGTCCTGCCCGTCTCGGTCAGATGCTCGATTGTGCTGCAATCTGTCAAGTGCCGTCAAAAACAGTGCACCGGTTAAGCCGGCACCAATGGCCGCTTCAGCCAGGGCAATATCGACAGCTTTTAAACGGACCCAAGCTAACGACAGCATCAAGCCAAAGCTGATAAACAGGACCACGGCCTTAAACAGGTTCGGGGAGCGTAGTGTCTGCCAGGCCAAAACCAGCAGAACCAGAGCCAAAACGCCATCAAAGGCAATGGCGGCGTAATTCAGGGAATTTTCCATGGGTTTATTTTCCGCTTACGGGCCGCATTTGCGATCAGGTAGCATGATATGGTGCTGGCCATCAATACAGCCAGCCAGATTAAAAGTAGCTTTACACCAACCGTCCATTCTTTGGCCATCAGAATCGATCCGGCGACCACCAATCCGAGACCCAAATTATCGGCCTTGGTCAGTGCATGCAGGCGGGTATAAATATCCGGAAAACGCAGCAAACCAAGGCTGCCGCCCCAAAAAAATGGAATTGCCAACAATATCAAAAATGTTCCAAGCAGGTCAGTGAGACTCATCCCTCATCTCCTCTGTGCTTTCATGGCTTCCCCATTGGCGACGGACAAATACGACCATCGTGACGGCTGCCAAAAGGGCATATATAAGGGCGACATCCACCAAAGACGGCATCTGCATGGCCTGCGCGAGGATCAGCAGTATCGCCACCCCTCCGGTACCAAAAAGTTGGGCAGCCAACATGCGGTCAGCCGCGGTCGGCCCCTTTAAAATTCGAATTAGACCCACAACGACACTGATCAGAATCAACAGCGCCGGCCATAAATAATGATTCACTCTAATCGGTCTCCGCCATGTGATCATCGAGCTGTTGCGGGTGCCGAAATACCGCCGCGACCCGATCCTCGATGAGTTTAAGTTCCTGCTTAAAGGGACGGTCAATATCCAATACATGAACGACCAAGCTTTGCGTGCCAAGCTCGGCACTCAGGGTTCCCGGCAGCAGACTGACTGTGCAAACAAACAAATTACGAGCGGCTGGAAAAGTTAATTTCAGTGGGTACTCAACCATGGCTGGATTCAGGGGCAGCCGTGGATGGTAAATGCGCCGGACAACGTCAACGCCGCTGGTAACCGATAATTTAAGAAAGAAAAGAGCGAAAACAATGAATCCACCCAATGACCAGCGGTTGGTTTGGGGTCGAAAAAGACGATAGTCAATGTAGATGGCCGCTAGTATGGCCGGTATGCCAACCTGCCAAGAGTCATGGGCGCCCTTGGCAAGCACCCACCAGAGGAAAGCAAGGATTGCTATGCGGGATATTACCCACCTTGTCGACATCGGTCATTCCCTTCGATTATAATTGAGTTTAGGGGTCGCTGTCTTTGGGTAGATCGCCCGTTACAAAGCGATCTTTTAATTGATCAATCCATGTTTTATGCCACAATCTGATCCCGCTATAATAGGCCGCGCGCCCAATGAGATGGGCGGCCACCGGGGCGGTCAGCAACAAAAAAGAAATTGCCGCCAATGCCCGCAGGGTAATGCCCAACTCGGCATAAAAGAATGCTTCGCCGATCAGAATGAGCCCGGCGCCCAGTGTACCGGCTTTTGTGGCTGCATGCATCCGTATGACCGTGTCTGGCAGACGGAGCATTCCCAGGGCGGCTACGAAACAGAAAAGGCTGCCTAATACCAGGAATATAGCCGTGAGAATGTCATTCATTGTTCGCCGTTTTATCCTGTATTTTTTTTATGTTGCCAGGTTTTTGCTGTGCCGAGCGCATCAGAAAACGTGCCAAGGCCACGGTACCCAAAAAAGCAATCAACGCATATGCGATGGCCACATCCAGAAAAGATGTTTCGCCGCCATAAATTGATTGGGTAGCCAAAAAAGCAACAATCAGCATCGACATCAAATCCAGCGCGACGATCC
>JAAUYD010000169.1_pt1 | contig 10437 bp, 15 predicted proteins | sample 7278101 | NCBI WGS metagenome assembly JAAUYD01 (sample SAMN14350128, study PRJNA611818) | marine sediment metagenome | isolation source: surface marine sediment (0.6m) | place: French Polynesia: Moorea | collected 2018-08
CCTCGCGCGGCATGCGGATCGAACGACGGGATCGCGGACGACGCGGCGCGCGCCGCGCGCCGCGCGACCGGGGGCTGCGGTGCTGCTTGAGCTCGAGCAGGAGATTCGCACCCGAGGGGGTGGCGGGGAGGTTCTTGTACTCGGCGAGCAGCCGGCAGCGCGTGACCTGCGCGCTTCCGGGCGAACCCATCTTGATGCGCATCTTGCCGTTGGCGCTCTGGTTCAGGCGCTCGATCACGGCTTCCCAATTGCGAGGCTTCGACACCTTGACGTTCTCCTGTCGGCGGCGGGGAGGGAGGTAGCACACGATCCGCCGTCCGGTGACGCGCGTGCTATTCGGAAATGGCTCGGAATCGGAGCCGGCCCGAGAATCACGCACCCGGAGATTCTCGAGCGCCCGGAGTGGGGACGGTGCGGCTTCGGACGTGGCCATGGTGCGCCACGTCACAAGATCCACGGCAGGGTTTCGTAGGGGACCGCGGAGCCTAACGTCTCGGCCGGAGGCTTCCAGGGCCGATCGGGGTGTCGAACGTCTACTCGTACCAGATCTCGATGACGTGCCCGTCCGGGTCTTCGACATAGAGGTAGGGCTGGCTGGGGCCGAACTCCCCTTGCCGCAGGATCTTCGCGCCGGCGGCTTCGGCAGCCCGCCTCGCGTGCTCGACGTCGTTCGGGCGCACGAGGCGGAAGCCGAAGTGATCGATGCCGCCCTTCTCGCGTCCGGGCTCGCGGCGGTCGAACGCGAGCACGTCGTGGGGCCCGGGCCCGAGCGCCTGGATGCCGTTCTCGTCGCGAAAGGACTCCCGCACGCCGAGCAGCCGCTCGTAGAAGCGCAGTGAGACCTCGGGATCCGCCACGCAGAGCGAAACGTGGTTCAGGCCGAAGGTCGGAACGGGGCCGTCCGCGTTCGCTCCCCCTTCGCCCGGCTCGGACCAGTAGGCCGCCATGAGCTCGTGCGACCAGACCGGCTGGAAGACGGGGCCACGGGGCAGGAACTCCTTCATGACCGGCTTCAGATCGATCACGGGCGTGCCGTCGATCGCGTCGAGCTCCGCCACGACGAGGCGCGGGCCTTCGGCTCGCACGACGCGGCAGATCGTGCTGCCGATCCGGTTCGGTCGGTTCTTGCCGCGCTGCGCGAAGATGCCGACGGCGGGCCACTCCGTGCGGCCCCGAGGGTGGCGCGCGCCGCGCTCGATCTTCTCGTCGGGCACCCGGTCGAACACGAAGAGCACCTCGACGTGCGAGAAGCTCTCGATCTCGGCGAGCGCCGATGCCTCGAAGCCCGGCGCGAGGCGGATGCTCGCCTCGCTGCCACCCCACTCGTCGTCCGTGGGCTCCGCGCGGGCCGCCTCGACGACGCCGATCGGCTCGATCTCGAAGCTCATGGAGACGGTACCTCGGTCGCGTCCGGAGGGTCGGTCTCCTCCGCGCGCCACGGGAAGGCCAGCAGCACGAGCCCCGCCACGAGCGCGACGTCGGCCAGATTGAAGATGCCCGTCTGCACGGGGCCGAGAGCGATGCGCACGAAGTCCGTGACGGCGGCCTGCTCCGACAAGCGATCGACCCAGTTGCCGAGACCGCCGCCCAGGATCATGGCGAGGCCCAGCGTCTGCGCACGAGAGGAGCCGCTCCACGCGCCGAAGGCCAGCACGATCAGCAGACCCGGCACGAGCCAGCGGAAGATCGCCAGCCGGAGGGGCTCGGGCATGCGATCGCCGAGACTCAGGAAGCCGCCTCGATTCTCGACCAGGTGCAGCTCGACCAGACCGCCCGCGTAGCTCGTCGGCGCGTAGGGCACGAGTGCGCTTCGGGCCAGGTCCTTCGTGAGCTGGTCGCAGCCCGCGACGGCGAGCGTCAGGAAGATCAGCACCAGCAGATGCGCGGCGCGTTGGGACATCCGGGGGCCTCTCGGTTCGGACCGCGAGCGTAGCGCCGGGGCGCGCTCCTCACCGATCGCCGGACCCCGCGGATTGCCGCGGCCACCAGAAGCGGCTGGCCGCCCAGACGAGGCCGAGCAGTACCGCGAAGTGCACGGGCGCCCAGAGCGGGTGCCAGAAGGGCCGAGGGGCATCGGACGACGCGGGGGCCAGCACGGTGCACAGGTGCGCATTCCCGAGGGTGGCCGCTTCGAAGAAGGGCAGCACCTCGGCCGCGGCCAGTGGCGCGAGTGCCAGCAGCGGAAGCGTGAACCCCTTGAAGATGAGCTCCAGGCCCGCGACGCGCCGACCCATGGGAATCAACGGCACGAAGACCGCGGAGAGCCCCGCGAACACGAGCGCGTCGCGCCCGAAGCGCGGTCTGAGCGCCACACAGTCGAGCTCCGCCACCACGGCGAGCATGAGGCAGTAGCCGTAGGCGAGCATCCACCCCACCAGCGTGCACCCGATCCGGAGGAAGATCTCCGCGAGGCTCACGCCGGGACCCTACCCGGCGCGCGCGGCGCGTCGCATCGGAAACATCACGGGCGAGCCGGGCACCTGGATCTCGCCCACGACCTCGAAGCCGTGGCGTTCGTAGAGGGGCAGGTTCGCCGGGCTCGAGGATTCGAGGTGGGCGACGAGGCCCTGCTCGTCGCAGGCCGCGAGCGCGTGGCGCAGCAGGGCGCTGCCGTGGCCGCGGCCCTGAGCGGTCGGGTCCACGCCCGTCATCGGCAGGTACCAGTGCGGCTCCTCGGGATGGAAGGACGGCGCCTGCCCCATGAACGCGAACACCTCGCCGTGGCGCGCCTCGGGAATGGAGCTCGCGAGGTGACGTCCCAGCCGCTCGGAGTCGGCCTCGACACCGACGGGGAACCACAGCGCACCCCCTTCGAGCTCCCCGCTCAGGTAGCCCGTACCCGACTCGATCGCCGGCTCGATGAACGCGCGCGCGAGCTCGGGCAGATGGGAGAGATAGTCGGTCGGATCGGGATAGACCCAACGCCAGACCGGGTCCTTCGCGAAGGCCAGACTCATGAGACCGACGATCGAATCGGTCTCCGAGACCTCGGCGGCACGAATGAAGGGGGAACTCATGCGGGGCTTCCTTGCAGGACATGGTGACCCGCCGAGAGACGCGCCGCGACCTGCGCGGTGAGGGCGTCCGGGGAGAGGCCGTCTGCCTCGATCACGAACCGCTCGTGCGGGCCGAGATCGCGGAAGGCCGCGACCATCTGGCGAACGCCCGTGGCGGTGCTCCCGCCCGGCCCGTCCCTCTCGCGCACCCGGCGTACGGCCTCCTCCTCCTCGACGCGCAGGACCACGTAGGCGAGCTCGACGTCGGAGCAGCGCTCGTGGAAGACGTCCAGCCACCACGGGCCGATCACGCCGTCCAGGACCACGGTGTAGCCGTCCTGGGCGAAGGACCGTGCCGCCGCGGCGAGCGCCCGCATGATGGCCGCGTTCTGGTCGTGCGAGGCGGGATCGGCGGGCGGGATCAGTGCGGGGAAGAACTCGTAGAAGCGATCCGAGACGAAGTGGATCGCACGGTCGGACGCAGCCGCGAGCCCACGCGCCACGGTCGTCTTGCCGCAGCCCGGACTCCCCGAGACGAGAATGATCTGGCTCATCGGGACCTCGAATCCTACTTGACTTCGCCCCGCCGCGAGCTGCAGAATGCGCCGTCCCTTCGCAGAGGAGGCTCGATGACGACCCTTGTGACCTGCCACAGCTCGTGCATCGACCCTCGCGTGCGAGGCCAGGCGTAGGAGTCCACCCGGTTCCGGGTCGCGCTCCGCCATCCCACTCCGCCTCCCTGTCGCACGAGAGGTCCGGTCCGGCTGCCGATGCATCGGCCGCCGCGCACCGCTTCGATCCTTCGTGGGACCGGAAAGATCCGTCGTGGAACGACGACGACGCGGCCGAGACGCGCCGCGTGACTTCTTCTGCCGGCGCTGCCGGCGCGAGGTGTCCGGCTTCGCCGCGGGCACCCGACACCGCAACCACTGCCCGCAGTGCCTGTGGAGCCGACACCTCGACGAGGCGCCGGGCGACCGGCGCTCGGCCTGCGGCGGGGGCATGGAGCCCATCGCCATCTGGGTCCGACCCTCGGGCGAATGGGCCCTCGTGCACCGCTGCGGCACCTGCAAGACCGTGCGCGTGAACCGCATCGCGGGCGACGACAACGAGCACGCCCTCATGTCGCTCGCCGCGCGACCGATCGCGGCACCGCCCTTCCCCGTCGACCGATGGCCGGACTCGTGAGGGCGAGCCGCGCGGCGCCGAGCGCGAACGCGCTACGCGCGCGCGAGCCGCCGATCGATGCGGCGCAGCAGCTCGGCGCGTTGACGCTCCGTGTTCACGGCGAAGCGGTCGAACTCCTCGCGCAGCCGCACGTCCGCGAACAGGCCCTTCGGATCCTCGTGGAAGTGCAGGAACGCGCGCGACCCGAGCGTGAAGTTCCCGCGCTTCCGCTCGCGCAGCCGGCCGCGAAGGCGCAGCTCGCGAAGCAGCGGCTCGAGCCGATCGAGTGCGTCGGGGCCCACGTGCTTCACGGGGCCTCCTACTCGATCGTGAAGTGCGGGTTCCAGGCCACCTCCCAGAGGAAGCCGTCGGGGTCCTCGAAGTAGCCGGAGTATCCGCCCCAGAACACCTTCTGGCCCGGCTTCAGCAGCTTCGCACCGGCCTGCACCGCCTGCTCGAGCACGCGATCGACCTCGTCGGTCGAGGCCACGTTGTGCGCGAGCGCGAAGCCGCGGAAGCCGGCGCCCTCCGACGACACGGTCGCGTCCTCGGCGAGCGCCTCGCGCGGATAGAGCGAGAGCCAGGTCCCGTTCGTCTCGAAGAACGCGATCCCGTCGGAGCCGTCGCGCATCGGCAGACCGAGCCCGTCCCGGTAGAAGTGGACCGACCGCTCGAGGTCCGAGACGCCCAGCGTGATCAGCGAGATGCGGGGTTCCATGGCGATCCTCCGTCGCGGCGCTGTCTCCGCACCCTACCACGCCCCACTGACGCGGGCGGTCAGCAGCCTGCGCGCCCAGCAGCGCAGGAGTCAGGAACGCGGGCGGCCGCGGAGCCAGTCGGTCAGCGTGCGGAGCGCCAGCCGCAGGGGCGGCATCACGACCCGTTGGAACGCGGGCCCCTCGTAGTGCGCCCTGTAGCGCGCGAGACGCGCGTCGAGATCGGCGCGCGTGTAGAGACGCCCGTCGCGAACGACGCCGAGCAGAGTGCGGAGCGCCGCGAGGTCCTCGGTCGGATCGTCGCGGTAGATCACGAAGTCGGCGGGCGCTCCCTCGACGAGGGTTCCGGCCCCTTCGATGCCCAGGAAGGCTGGGGAGCGCCGCGTCGACGCAGACAACGCGTCGGAGACCGGGATTCCCGCCGCGACCCAAAGCTCGAGCTCGCGGTGCAGGCTCACGCCGGGTACGAGGTTGGGCGCGTTCGCGTCCGTCCCCGTGTGCAGCGGGATGCCGGCCTCGTGCAACGCGCGGGCGGTGCGCGCCATCTGCACGGTCGCCTCGCGAACCATCTCGATGTCGGCATCCGAGGCGAAGCGCGCGGGCCCGAACCCGACCTCCCCGCTCCAGACGCCGTCCCGCAGATGGGGCGGCCACAGCTGCATCCCCGGCGTCGCGCGCCACGAGGACCAGTCCCGCGACACGACCGTGCCTTCGATTGCCACGAGCGTGGGCGTGTGCGCGATGCCGTGGGCCCGACTCACACGGGTCACGTGCGCGAGCCAGTCGTCGTCGAGTCTGCGCCACGCGCCCAGGAAGTGCGGGTAGCTCAGGTCCTCGCCCTCGAAGGGAGGATGGACGCCGCGCAGATGCTGCACGTCGTCGAGGCGCGCAGCCTCGAACGAGAGCGCCTGCGGCGTGTGGCCGATCAAGGGCAGGCCGTGCCGGTGCGCCGCGCTGCGGATCGCCTCGAGCGTGACCTGGTCGAGCTGGTCGTAGGCCTTGATGCAGTCGGCCCCCTGGGCGGCGAGCTCGTCGACGAGGGCCGCGGCCTCGGCGGGCGTCCCCACCGAGCGGGCAATCGGCACGACCGGGTTCGGTCCATCGATGATGGGGCCGCAGGTGAACAGGCGGGGCCCGGGGAGCTCGCCCGCCTCGATCCGCGCGCGCAGTCGGGCGACCTCGGCCGGCGCCGCACCTCCCGTGAGCCGGACGGCCGTCACACCGTGGGCGAGCATCAGCAGAGCGGTGTACTCCTCGTCACCGGGAAGTCCCGTCGCGGGGAAGTGCGCGTGCATGTCGGTCAGACCGGGGAGCACGGTCGCTCCCGCGAAGGCGTCGAGAGGTGCCGAGGCGGGGCCGATCGTCGCGATCCGCCCGTCCTGTGTCTCGATGCGCACCGGACCGCGGCGCAGGCCCCCGGGCTCCACGAGGGTGACGCTCCCGAGCGACACGCCGCGCGCGGGCGCGGGCAGCGGCCCGGGTGGACGCACGGCCCAGACGATGAGCGCCGCCGCGACGGCGGCCAGCACCGCGAGGAGCAGCGCGAGGCGCGCCAGGATCCTCCGCAGCCGCATCCCCCGCCCTCCTCCGGTTCCCGTTCGACCCGCGCCCGGGGCCCACGGACGCGTGCCCCAGGGCGCGGCGGGCGGCCCCGGGCCGGTCCCGAGCCGATGGTTGCCCAGATCCCGCCGCGCCGCCCCGGCGCGAGGAAGGCCGTGGGGAGAGCGCGCCCGACGCGCCACACTGAGACCATGCATCGCCCGCGCACGCTCGTCCTGGCCCTCGCCGCCCTGGTCGGCGGAGGATTCGCGATTCCCGAGCCGGTCCGTACGGCCGAGGCCTACGTCGCGCCGCGCGGGCCCGGGGGCAAGCCGGACCTGAACGGCATCTGGCAGGCCATGAACCGCGCCTACATCGACCTCGAGGATCACGCCGCGCGCCCCGCGCTCGCGCTCCGCGAGGGGCCGCATGGGCCCGTGCCGGCCAAGGAGGTCGTCGCGCTCGGTGCCGTCGGTGCGGTGCCGGCCGGGCGCAGCGTCGTCGTGTAGGGGAGGATCCCGTACACGGACGAGGCGCGCGCGAAGCGGATCGAGAACCAGGAGCACTGGCTCGAACGCGATCCCGAGATCAAGTGCTACATGCCGGGCATTCCGCGCGCGACCTACATGCCCTTCCCGTTCCAGATCTTCCACAACGAGGACGCGCTCTTCTTCGCCTACGAGTACGCGGGCGCGGTGCGCAACATCCATCTGGAGGATCCCGGCCCGGCGCCGCTCGACTCGTGGATGGGGCAGTCGGTCGGGCGCTGGGAAGGTGACACGCTCGTCATCGTGACCACGGGGCAGAACGCCGAGACCTGGTTCGACCGCGCCGGCAACCATCACACCGAGGCGCTGGTCGTGACGGAGCGCTTCACGCCGACGAGCGCGAACACGCTGCGCTACGAGGCGACGATGGAGGATCCGGGCGTGTTCACGAAGCCGTGGACGATCCGCATGCCGCTCTACCGCAAGGTCGAGGGCGACGCGATCCTCCAGCAGTTCAACTGCGTCGAGTTCGTCGAGGAGCTCATGTACGGGCACCTGCGCAAGGAGCCGCTGCCGTGACGCGCGGACCCCTGGCCATCGCGTTCTGCCTGCTGGGCCTGGCCGCGCTCGGCCATGCGCAGGCCGAGGCGCCGGCCTCCGATGGGACCTGGACTCCGCCCCGCATGGCCTGGGGGGATCCGGATCTCCAGGGCACCTGGACCAACGCCACGATCACGGGGCTCGAACGCGCCGACGAGATCGAGGAGCTCGTGCTCACGCCCGAGCAGGCGCGGCAGATCGAGGGCCTCACGGAGCAGTTCGTGCAGAGCATCGACGAGCTGCCGGAGGGGGAGCTCGAGGCGGGCCAGGGCGTCGGCGGCTACAACGCGTTCTGGATCGACCCCGGCAAGCGCATGGCCGTCGTGAACGGAGAGATCCGCAGCTCGCTGCTCGTCGACCCGCCCGACGGCAAGCTGCCCTACTCCTGGCGTGGCCGCGCGCGGCTGCTGCGGCGCTACTGGTCGCTGCGGAATGCGGACGACCCGGAGACGCGCCTGCTCGGCGAGCGCTGCCTGGTCGGCTTCGGCTCGACGGGCGGCCCGCCGATGCTGCCCGTCCTCTACAACAACCACTACCAGATCGTGCAGTCGCCCGGACACGTGATGATCCTCGTGGAGATGAATCACGACGCGCGCATCATCCGGATCGGGGGCGAGCACCAGCCGCCCGTGATCCGGCGGTGGCTCGGAGACTCGGTCGGGCGCTGGGAGGGCGAGACGCTCGTCGTGGAGACCCGGAACTTCCATCCCGGGCAGAGCTTCCGCGGCTCGCTGCGCCACCAGATCTACATGTCGCCCGAGACGAAGGTCACCGAGCGGTTCACGCGCCAGGGGCCCACGGAGATCCTCTACGAGTTCGCGGTCGACGACCCCACGACCTACACGCAGGTCTGGCGCGGCGAGATCCCGATGCTCGCCGCCGAGGGCCGGATCTACGAGTACGCGTGCCACGAAGGCAACTACTCGCTCACGAACATCCTGTCGGGCGCCCGTCAGCAGGACTAGCACGGACCCAGGAGCCAGCATGCGATCCCTTCGACGACTCGCCGCCGCGGCCGCTCTCTTCCTCACGCCCGCCAGCGTCGGAGCGCATCACGCCTTCTCGGCCGAGTTCGACGCGAACGCACCCGTCATGCTCGAGGGCAAGGTGTCCAAGGTGGAGTGGATCAATCCCCACGCCTGGATCCACCTCGACGTGCCCGGCGACGAGGAGGGCGAGACGGTCACCTGGATGGTCGAGGGCGGCACCCCGAACACGCTGCTGCGCCGTGGGTTCACGAAGCACACGCTCGCAATCGGCACGCCGATCGTCGTGCGCGGCTACCAGGCCAAGGACAAGACCTGCAAGCCCGCCTGCAAGGCCAACGGACGCGACGTGACCTTCACGGACGGCCGCAAGATCTTCATGGGATCCTCGGGTACGGGCGCTCCGCGCGACGGGTCGGATCCCCGCGAGCCCGCGCGCAGGTAGCGGCGGCCGGGCAGCGGCTCAGGAGAAGCCGATCCAGCGCCCCGCTGCGGCGACCGTGACCCAGAGCGAGATCGACGCGAGCCCCAGCAGACGCGCCGGCCAGACCGCGGCTGCGTCGAGACGCGGCGCGATGCGGTCGCGCACCGCGAAGGTGAAGACGAGCGCCGCCACGAGCCCGCCCATCTTCACCCAGAAGGCCGTGCTGAAGTAGCACTTGACCGCTTCGGAGAGGAAGAGCGGCACGCCCGTGCCGATCAGTACCACGAGCGCGGCGAGCAGCCACGGCTTCGACTGCGCGACGAGGAAGCCTGCCGAGCGTTCGCGCAGCCCGAAGCCGATCAGCCGCAGATCGACGAGCAGCACCGCACCGCCCAGCAGCGAGAGTCCGAGCAGGTGCACGGCCTCGATCACGGGAAACAGCCACGACGAGTCGCGGATCAGCGCCCCGATCGCGGTCTGCTCGAGCGCGTCGAAGACCTCGAAGAACGTCATTCGACGACGCAGCCCGCGGCCCAGATCACGAAGTCGGACTGCGGCCGATCACAGTCGAACCAGTTGTAGGCGATCATGCGACCCATCGCGATCACGAGCGCCCACGAGGTCAGCGAGACGGCGCCCGCCATGCGCACGTGGAGCGGCGGCCGCGGCGCCGCATCCCACGCCCCAGCGTCACGCTTCGTGCGCAGGTGGAAGAGCGCGATGTTGATCGCCGCCACGACGAGCATGATCACCTTGACGCGGAAGAAGATGCTCTGGTAGGTGCGCACCGGGATCGCGTAGAAGAGCAGCGCCCCGGTCACGAACGCGATCGCGAAGCCCGCGACCGTCCAGGGCAGGATCCGACTCGTGACCTCCGAGACGGGGACCTCCCGGAGCGTCCAGCCGAGCAGGCGGAAGTCCACGAAGACGACGGTCCCGACGAAAAGCATCAGCGAGAGCACGTGCGTGGTCTCGATGAGCGGGTAGGCGTAGAGCGACTCGAGGAGCGCAACGCTCCCGGGCGTCGACGCGAGCCATTCGCAGAAGCCGAGCAGCGACATCAGGCGGCCGCCCGGCTCACGGCTGCGTGGCCTCGCCCTCGTCGTCGTCGATCAGGAACTGCGCATGGCAGCCCCGGCAGACCACGTACATCTCACCGCCCGCAGCGAAGAGCGCGTCACGATCCTGCGCGGCCGCGGCTTCGGCCGCGTGCTCGCCCGCGACGACCAGGGCCGCCGCAAAGGCGTCCCAGGCCGGCCCCTGCGATCTCCCCGGAACGAGCAGCAGGTTCCCCGACTCCGCGACGACCAGCGCGTGGCGGCGCACCTCCTCCCATCCTTCGTCCGTGGTCGGCGAAAGGTCGCGTTCGCCCTCGGCCGTGATGATGGTGCCCGCGGACGCCCAGATGACGTCGGTCGAGGGATCGAGGATCGCGTTCATCGTGTCGCGCACGTCGGCCACGGCGCGGTAGGCCGGCGCCTGCGAAGCGGGGTCGGGCGCGACGGGAGCGGGATCGCTCGC
>JAAUYD010160749.1_pt1 | contig 10436 bp, 10 predicted proteins | sample 7278101 | NCBI WGS metagenome assembly JAAUYD01 (sample SAMN14350128, study PRJNA611818) | marine sediment metagenome | isolation source: surface marine sediment (0.6m) | place: French Polynesia: Moorea | collected 2018-08
CTTAATGGTAGACTTTAACCCAGGAGAAACCAGCAAAACCCTAGAAATAGAAGTCCCTGATGACTGGAATTTAGAAGGAACAGAAAGTTTCCAATTACAGTTAGTAGATGATCCTTACAATACAGACATTGAATTAGGAGAAAACGCCACCACTACCATTGATATTTTAGATCCTTCCTCCTTTGCAATGATTGTAGATAATTCACCCACCGTTGAATTTGAGTCAGCTACCTACACCGTTAACGAAGACGAAGGACTGTCGGTCGCAGTTACCCTCACCCGTAGTGGAGACACCAGTTTTGATTCCTTTGTTCACCTTGAGACAGTCGGAGGAACCGCTACACTCGGAAATGATTATAGTTTCAATGACCTAATTTTCTTTGCAGCAGGGGAAACCAGTCAAGTTGTTGAGGTATTTGTCTCTAATGATCCTGAAATTGAAGGAACCGAAACCATTGATTTCCAACTACTTCCGAGTGAAGGAAATGATAATTATGTCATCGGGACTCAAAATACTACCACTGTTGAGATTGTAGATAGTTCACCTACCGTCGAATTTGAGTCAGCTACCTACACCGTTAACGAAGACGAAGGACTGTCGGTCGCAGTTACCCTCACTCGTACTGGAGACACCAGTTTTGACTCCTCGGTTTACCTCGAAGCAGTCGGAGGAACCGCTACACTCGGAAATGATTATGGTTTCAATAACCTCATTTATTTTGCACCAGGGGAAACCAGTCAAGTTGTTGAGGTATTTGTCTCTAATGATCCTGAAATTGAAGGAACCGAAACCATTGAGTTCCAACTGCTTCCAGGGGAAGGAAATGATAATTATATCATCGGGACTCAAAATACTACCACTGTTGAGATTGTTGAAAATAGTCCTAATAATGCTGTCATTGCTGAAATTGGTGAAGTTACCAATCTAAACCATGAAAGTCAAACTATTCTTCTCAACCATAACTTTATCAATCCCGTCATTTTTGCTCAACCTTTATCTCGCAATGGTACTCATCCTTCTACTGTCAGAATTACTGATATTCAAAGCGATCGCTTCTCAGTTTATCTTCAAGAACCTGCTTTAATTAATGGTAATTCCCATAGTGGCGAGCATTTTATAGAAAGCTTTAGCTTTTTAGTGGTTGAACAGGGAATATGGGAACTATCTGATGGCAGTATTCTTGAAGTTGGCAACGTTACCACTGATGCCATTACAACTTCAACTTGGGAAAACATTGACTTTAATTCTACCTTCACCAACACCCCAATGGTGTTAACCCAAGTTCAAACAAATAATGATGCAACCTTTGTACGAACTCGCCAAAATAATGCAACTAATAGTGGATTTGAGGTTGCTTTAGAAGAAGAAGAAGCATTTAAGTCTAGTGGACATGATTCAGAAACTATTGCTTGGTTAGCTATTTCTTCTGGTCAAGGAAATTGGGATGGTAATGAGTTTATTGCAGGTAATACTGGGGATCAAGTTACCCATAATTGGCATACCATTGACTTCGGGAATACCTTTATCAATGCTCCTAAATTCTTAGGAAATCTTGCAACTTTCGATGGTCCAGATCCTTCTGGTTTAAGGTATCAAAATCTCACTAACGGTAATGTTGAAATCATGATTGAAGAAGATACCAGTAATGATAGTGAAACCAATCATACCACTGAAGATATTAATTTCTTCGCTATTGAAGGTAACGGAAATTTAACAGGATCTGCTGATGCTTTGACGGGATTGGTTGATTCTCAAACAGGAACTGTTAATGCAGATATTTTTGCTCTAGGTGATACAGTGGAATCATTTTATGATAACTATGGGCAACAAGATTATGCAGAAATTTCTGACTTTGATCTTGCTCAAGATATCATTCAATTACATGGTGTAGCTGATGACTATTATCTGGGTTCTTCTCCTTCTGGAAATAATGACCAAGGAATTTTCCTCAGAGTTGCTGGTATGGAAGATGAATTAGTCGGTATTGTTAAGAATACAACTAATCTAGATATAAACAGCAGTAACTTTGCCTTTGTTTAATGTCAACCTCTTTAAGTTAAAGTTAACAATGCTAAGCCCGTATCAACGGGCTTTTTTTATAAAAAAAGTGATTTTTAATATAAATAGATCGTGAATATAAAAACTGTGCGATCGCTTAAATATAACTATTGAATTGAATTCTTGCAGTCGGTTTTCAAATATTCTTTAAAAACAGGAGACAATGTAAACAAGATTTGGTCTTCTTCTATTTTTTTGACTAAGTACCGTTGTTGTAAAGATTGAAGTCCATTGATCAAATCACTTGAGGATAATGATAAATTCTTTGTTAATTCTTCTCTAGGTAAAGCTCTATTAGCTTGACTCAATTCTAACCCTATTTTTTGTTCAATATTAGAACATCTATCAAAAATTTGTTTTAATTGAAATTGCATTTTCTTAGTGATCAATAGATTATTTTCTTGCAAAAAATCTGTAACTTTACCACCAAAAATATCTTTGATTAACATAGCAATATCGTTTAAATAGGCAGGGTTACCTTCATATAACTGAATTAACTCTAACCAGCAATCTTCATCTTGTAAACCTTTATTTCTAAGAATTTCAATTGTTTTAATCTCCGATAATTCTAAACATTGAAGTGGATATTGTTCTTTATTGAGACAGTGCATTTCTATACATTTTTCTTGACTGATTAAAATTAAATGACTTTGGTTTTGGATTTCTGTTATTAGCTTAAAAAGATTTTGATAATCGCTATATTCGGATTTATAATGTCCAGCAAAGTAACCTATGGCAAAAAGATTTTGAATATCATCTAGTATGATTAAAGATTTTTTATGAGTCAGTAAATTTAAAAATTGACTTAGTTTATCTTCGGCATTTTTAGAATAGTTTTGTTGACAAATATTTAATATATTATCTAAAAGTAAGTCAACAGAATTAGGGGAGCTTAAACTTCTCCAAATAATTACTTCAAATTGTTGTTTATGCTGTTACTGATTTTATCAATGAACACTCATCAATTTTAGATTCTGTTGGTACTTTCTTTGGATTAGATCAAATTCCAAAATTTCTAGAAACACTAACAAAATACTGGAAAACCTTTTATGTAGGAGGACACAAATTCCTAGACGATTGGTATTCTAGATTAGATTAAGGGTAAAAGATGATCGCTCTTTTTGGGAAGGTGCATTAACTATAGTCTAATGCACCTTCCTTTATTACAAAAACCAATTAGACTAAATCTACCGATCATAGGCTACTAATGAAAATAAGCAAAAGGCAAGAGATAATAGCTTATAATCAACTTATAATTGAAAATCATTTAATATCATGAATTACCAAGATATTATCACTATAGAACCTGGAAAACGTGGTGGAAAACCTTGCATTAGAGGCATGAGCATTACTGTTTATGATGTTCTTTCTTATCTTGCTTCAGGAATGACTTGTGAAGAGATTTTAGAGGAATTTCCCTACCTAACAAAAAAAGATATTTTAGCTTGTATTAGTTATGAGAAATAATAACTTGATCTTAAACCATGACTTAAGTGCGATCGCCTATAATAAACCTATCCTCTAAAATAGTTACAAGGAAACAATATTACCCAATCTAAACTACTTACAGGAGAAGGACAAGTCGGGACGTACGGCAACTTGTTAAAATTAGGTCGTAGAGGAGACAATTTAACCCCTCATCATGTTCCTTCCAATGCGTACATGAAAGCTAAAGTCAAGGATTATACAACCAATCAAGGAATTGCTATCATGATGGAACATTTATCACCAGGAAAAGGGGGTCGTCATCGCCAAACTTCCTCCTATGGTAAAAGTCCAGACTTAACCCTTTCGCCTCGGCAAATTCTAGCACAAGAAGTGTGGAATGTTCGTTCTATTTATCTTAGTCAAAGACTGTATAACTCAAACATCAGAAAAAGTTTACAAGCACTTATTAAACTAAATCAAGAAACTTGGTCAACTGTTTTTTATAAAGGAGTAATCTAATGATTGATTTACTAAAAACTTTAAAAGAAAATCGCTTAATGAAAAATCCTGAAGAAGTAATTATTTTTGAAGAAACCTTAGAAAAGATTGCGGAAGAACCTGATGATGAATATTTAAAAGACTTACATCTTATTTTAGATGATAATTGTGAGAAAGCTGACGTTATGTTTGGGTTAGTACATTTTTTAGAATCTTTTGACCTACAAAAACAAATTGAAGCTTTTATTGCAGTTATTCCACAATTAATTATTACTGCACCAGAATGGACAAAAATAATTCATTATCGAATAGTAAATGATGAATTAGCTTGTGGGATTTATCAAAAAAATTTAGAATTAGCTAATAAAAAAACACCTCATTTTCTCTATCAACTCTTAAATGAAAGCGTTAAGAATTATATTAACTCAAAACAAATATTAGTAATCAGTTAAAGAGGTAATTACAAAATGGATAAACTAGCACATTATTGCTCAATAATCAAGAAAATTTTAACAGAATATCATAAACTGTCACCGGATCATCACTCTGAAACTTGTTTAGTATTTGATGACAACCATGATCATTATCTTTGGTTAACCGTTGATTGGCAAGAAGATAAACGTCTAAAATCAACTCATGTACATATCCGCCTTAAAAATAATAAAATCTATATAGAAGAAGATTGGACAGAAGAAGGTATCGCTACGGAATTATTAAGAGAAGGAGTTCCCAAAGAAGATATTGTGTTAGCTTTTCATGATCCCGAAACTCGTAAATATACAGACTTTGCCATCGCTTAATCTTTCTAATAGTTTAAAACATAATTAAATTTATATCTGGAATTGTTAACTTAAGTAAACTCAATTGTTAACCGAATCAAAAGATTGGGAAAAGTTCCTAAAAATTCACACACAAATCAGAAACCCTTCAGTAGAATCTGACTAGCTCTGTTTTTAAAGAGACGAAATTTTGTAGCAAAGTCAACACTTTGTTAACAACAAAATGTGTTAAATAAAGTAATAGGATGCTATGACAGAATCTGTTCTTACAGGACAAATAACCCCCTCACGCGATCGCCCAAAAGTCCAAAAATGGATGAGACTATTAGTCTGGAAAATTGCCATCGCTACCCTACTATTAATGGCAGTCGGTAGTGCCACACGGGTGATGAATGCAGGGTTAGCTTGTCCCGACTGGCCTCTATGTTATGGTCAGTTAGTTCCCACCCAACAAATGAACCTACAAGTCTTCTTAGAATGGTTCCATCGGTTGGATGCTTCCCTCATCGGTTTAAGTACCCTGGCCTTAGTCGGACTGTCTTGGTGGTTTCGCAAAGAACTGCCGAAATGGTTGCCGTGGGCTTGTTTAGGCGCATTAGGACTCATTGTTTTTCAAGGAGTTTTAGGGGGGTTAACCGTCACCCAAATGTTGCGGTTTGATATTGTCACCGCCCATTTAGGAACCGCCCTTCTCTTTTTCGCAACTTTAGTCATTATTGCTTTGTGTTTAACCCCCTATCAAGGTACTACCACCGCCGGAAAACTGCGATGGGCCAGTCTCACGGCTGCTATTTTAGTGTATATCCAATGCTTATTAGGGGCGTTAGTGGGTTCCCGTTGGGCCCTCCATCAATGCTTTGGCGGTTCTCAACTTTGTGCTGTTATGAATAGTCATATTATTGGTGTGGTTCCTGCTACCTTAGCAACTTTAACCGTCGTTTGGATGGCTTGGCGGACTCCGGCCCTTCATCCAACCTTGAGAAAACTAGCTTGGGTAGCCGGTGGGATTGTCCTGTTACAAGTAATCTTAGGGGTAGCCACCTTTTACCTACGTTTACAGGTAGAACCCTTAACCGTAACCCATCATACTGTCGGGGCTGCTTTATTTGCTACTTTAGTGGCTTTGACAACGTTGGGAATGCGAGATGCAAACAGCGTAGCAGTTGGTAAAAGTTAATTATTTTTATCCTTTCCATTTCCTCTTTTTTAGTGCTTAGCACAATAACTGATCGATTAACAGAATTTGGTGTGAATTAATGATTGGGACTGATGTTGTCCGTCGTAACGAGAACTTTTTAGAAGTGGTTAGAAGTTATTATCAGCTAACCAAACCAAGGATTATTCCTTTACTATTAATTACCACAGCCGCTTCGATGTGGATTGCCTCTAAGGGTGAAGTGGACTCCTTTCAACTTTTGATTACCTTACTGGGAGGAACTCTCGCAGCCGCTTCAGCGCAAGTGATGAACTGTATCTACGATCGCGACATTGACTATGAAATGTTGCGGACTCGGGCCCGTCCCATCCCCTCTGGCCGAGTTCAGTCTAGTCACGCCCTCATTTTCGCGGTGGTATTGGCAGTTCTTTCTTTTAGTCTATTTCTCTTCTATATCAACCTTCTCAGTGGCTTATTGGCCATGTCTGGCATTGTTTTCTATATGCTGGTTTATACCCACTTTCTCAAGCGTAATACCCCTCAAAATATCGTCATTGGTGGGGCTGCGGGTTCCATTCCCCCATTAGTGGGTTGGGCTGCCGTAACAGGGGATCTTAGTTGGGCTCCTTGGATCTTGTTTGCTATCATTTTCCTTTGGACTCCGCCTCATTTTTGGGCGTTAGCCTTGATGATTAAGGATGATTATGCCCAGGTGAATGTTCCCATGATGCCGGTCATAGAAGGAGAAGAGTCAACCGTCCGTCAAATTTGGTGGTACACCTTATTAGTGATTCCTTGTACCCTGTTGCTAGTGTATCCTGTGGGGGCTTCTGGTTGGCTGTATGGGGCGATCGCGATCCTGTTAGGGGCGATATTTCTCAAGAAAACCTGGTTACTGAAACAAAACCCCTTAGATAAGGATATGGCGCGATCGCTGTTTAAGTTTTCTATCCTCTACTTGATGTTGTTATGTACCGCTATGGTTGTGGATAGTTTACCCCTTACCCATCAACTGTTTACAGCAATGATCAATTTTGTTAGCTGATGGGCTGAAATGTCCTAGTAGAGACGTTACATAAAACGTCTCTGCGAAACATCAACAATGAACAATTAACTGACCTAAACTATTTTGTAAGTCTTGAGTTAAAGTGGTTATAGATTGACGGCGGTTCTTCTTATAGGCATCAAAACGATCAGAAATAGATATGGGATCACCAACTGTTATCAATGCTTTTTGTTGACCGAGTTGAGGACGAAAGAAAGGATTTTCTCCTTTAATTTTTGCGACAAAATCCCACAATAATAACACCGTATCGGCAAACCGTTCGGCAGTGGGTTTATCTTTGACATAATAGCCGGTTACTGCCACAAAAGATTCCACTAAACGCATATGCCACATTCTTAAACTGGCTTCTTCTGCAATGCGATCGCCTAACCCTTTTTCCACTGATGATAGTTTATTCATCTCCTTAAAATCATCCCGATAAATATACTCCCATCCCGCTTGTTCTAAACGACGACAGCGATCGATCATGTTCCCTTTCGGTTTCAGGTTAAAGTAGGTTTCTGCAACTTGCAAGCCAATATTGAGTAATTTTTGTAATCTCTGTTGTAAATTTTGCTCGGACAAATCGGGTAATTCTTGATGATAAAATTGTCGATAAAAGTTTTCCATGATCCCTAAAAAATGCTCCCCTAATTGATATAACCGTTCATACAATTGATTAGGTTCTAAAGAATGATTTGGGGGGGAAATACCTGCATCTTTTTCCAACTGAGTTAATAATTTTTCAATGGTTTGCCAAGGAGGAGAAAGATAGAAATATTGAATGCCGATAGGAACAATAAAAACCGTTTCTTTGCGGTTTGCTTTATGTAAATCTTCTGCACACCAAAACCCCAATTGAGAGATTCCTGGTTCTAAGGGACTAATGATTTCATTATGTCCATTAGTTGCCCCTTCTGGGGCCGCTGCCATCGGAAATTGACTATTAACAAATAACTCTCTTGCTGAACGTAACCCAGAAATATCTAACTTACCCCGTTGTATGGATGTCCCCCCTAATTGAGAGTATAACCAACCTACTGTAGAACCTGCCCATATAGGAATTCCTCGATCGTAAATAAAGTGGGAATGAATGGTATTTTTTAACTTAATTTTCTTTTCTTTTGCTACTTTTGGCAGCAGTTTCCAAACCAAATATCCCATACAATAGGGATCATTTACACTGGGATGACGAAAGGCCATTAAGAAGCGAATATTTCCGTCTTGAAACTGTTGATAAAGAGACGCTAATTTTTCAACGTTATTCCCTTCAATTTCTTGAATTGTTGTTTGCCATTGTAACCAAAAAGGTAAGATACTTTTTACTCCACGATGTATCCAGGGGTTAAAATTAGACGGAATATGCTCTAAAGGAGGTTGAGCATGAATTGAATTATGATTCATTTTATAGATTTATAATTGATCGAGTTTAGACCTGATTTCGTCAATTTCAGCTTGAGAATTTTTTGCTTTTAATTTAGCCATTTCTTTTTCTACTTTTTTGTTGCTTTCTAACTCCATAAACTTACTTTCTAGGGGATCGGGAATTTTACCCATCATAGCTGATTGTGTCTCTAATTCTAAAATTTGTTGATCAATTCTCTCAAACAGATTTTCGGAATTATAAGGATCAAAATTTCCTAACACTTCATGGAGTTTTTGGGATGCCATCGCTGACCTTAGTCTAGCCAAATAAAGATTCTTTTTAGCTTTAGCTTCTCGTTCCTTATGTTCAACTTTGCGTAATTGATCTTTCAGTTTCTGAATAATTTCATTTTGTTCTATAAGTTGGCTTTGAATACTATCAGCTTGTTGTTGATAAGATTGACGTTTTAATAAAGCTTCTCTTGCTAAAGTTTCACTCCCTTTAGCCATAGCCAACTCTGCCCTTTCGTACCAAGTTTGGGCTGCTTTTTGATAACGAGATAATTGACGTTCTGCGCTTTTATGAGTTGCGATCGCTTCAGCTAAGGCTCGACGCATGGCAATCAATTCCTGTTCCATCTGGGCGATGGCCTCGTTTAATAATTTTTCAGGGTCTTCTGCTTCATGAACTAAACTATTCAAATGACCCTTGACAACCCGACTCACCCTTTCTAACCATCCCATTTTTGTTCTCCTAATCTTCTCTTAGTTGTGTACGCTAATAACAGTTTACCTAACTAATCAAGAAGAAGTTATCAGAAATAACCATTAAACATGACCCCTTCTAATTATTCAATCTTAATGCTTGGTGAACTTTCTGAATCTAACACTTCTCGTTGTTGTAGTTGTTCAAGATGTTTAACTTGTTGAGGCAATAATTCTGGGGGAACTTCATTCATGCCATTTTGCAGTTCTAGACGGGTTTTATGGTTAAACCCAAGGGGAATGTTACCTTGATTATTTTCTTCCATTTTTAACTGTTGTTTAATGGCTTGACGAACTTGTTCATCTTGGGAAACAGGTTGATTATTTACAGGAGGTGGTGGAGGATCAATGATCATCGAAGGAACTGTTGAGGGTTTAATGGAGGCAGGAGAAGGACGAGGAATATTAGCCACAGGAATACTTGCGGTGGTTTTTGGGGCTTGGGGTACTTTTAAAGGGGTTGTGGACAGTCCATAATGGGATGGGGTTTTCGGTTGTAGAGAAGGAGGTAAAATGGCGTTCGTCAGGGTTAAAGGTTGATTGACATTAACAACTGTTTCCTTTGGAGTGGGAGTGGAAGGAGATTTGCTGGCCACTGTTTGAGGGGACTGGGAAGAGGGAGAGGGGTTAGGGACGGTACTGAGTGAGTCTAACGTTACCTTATCGGGAGATTGTCTGGCAATGTTAAGACTTTTGGGGATAGATAAGCTAGAAGGGGAGGGAGCAACAGTAAGGTTAGCTGACTCTGGTGGTTGCTCAGTTGAATAAATTTTCCACCACTGGACTCCAGCAACAGCTAGATTAGTCCCTAAAATTAAAGATAATGATCCTACTCCCCAAGGAGTACATAACGGCGTTAATATTTGTTGTAACCATAAGGGTAGACCATCATGGCTGGGGTGTTGGGGTTCTTGGGCTTCTTCTAGAACAGGATAATAGGTAAGACTGATGGTATTTTCGTCTATTTCGTCTATCTCAGAAGAATTATTTGGTGTTTCTGCAATGATTTCTGCATCAATGGGTTGTTCTTCGTGGTGGTTAGAAGTTTGAGGGGGTTGATGATGGATATTTTCAGAAGAATTTAGGTTATTATAGGGATTCATCGTATTCACGGATGATTATATGAGAGTTATATATGTCTAGGTTTAACACATTCTAGAGTAATTCTCATCCCATGAAGCTCTCTTTTCCTCGATAACGTCTTAACCAATTCTTGACGAGAAATCCCCAATTGAGGAACGAAAATCGAGGGATGAAAGCCAAGACAGCACTTTTGTGATATACTGATTCCTGGTTGCGACCCACCCGAACTTTGGATTTACAGACAGCCTAACATCAAAG
>JAAUYD010220828.1_pt1 | contig 10435 bp, 9 predicted proteins | sample 7278101 | NCBI WGS metagenome assembly JAAUYD01 (sample SAMN14350128, study PRJNA611818) | marine sediment metagenome | isolation source: surface marine sediment (0.6m) | place: French Polynesia: Moorea | collected 2018-08
ACCTTCCGTGACTACAGTAAGATATCCATCATATAAAATACAAATTTTAGGTGCAGCATTAAATTCTAATTCTAATACACCACCTTGAACAATATGTCCTACCCCTACTTGCTGCCAATTTTGTTGAAATAATGTGTAAGTAAGTGATGATAAAACGTCACAACTACTATCAAAATATTCATATTCTATATATCCTCCTGTTGATAGATGTTCGGTGATAGTACGATTTAATGGTGTTACCCAAGAATTAAATTCACTCATGATAATTTTGAACTTACAGTTACTAGTTAGTAAAAACGTACCAATATAGGTGATACGTTTATTTCATCATGTTACCTAAAATTTAGCATTTACACCTACCTGAAAAACCCTACCTGCATCAGGAAAACCAGGAAATAATTGATATCTCTGGTTAAAGATATTATCTAAATTTCCAGTCACAACAAATGTATTACTCAAAGGGACTCGGATTTTAAAGTCAAAAGTTGTGTATCCAGGTAAAGACTCTGTATTACTATTGTTAGTTGGATACTCACCAAGGGAGTGCATGAGAATTCCTGCATATAAACCTTGGGGGGTTTCATAAGAAATTCCCAAATTTAAACTATCTGCACCTGCAAATCGTAATTCATTACCTTCTTCCTCAGGATTGGTACTTTCTAAAATACGCGGATCATTGAGAGTATAATTTACAAAACAATAGAAATTTTTTGCTAATTGTAAATTTAAGGAAGCTTCCAAACCTTGTGTTCGGACTAAACCAATATTTTCCAATGTAGAAACAGGACTTGCAAATTTAAAAGAAATTAAATCGGAAATTAGATTATTGAAATATGTCAAACGCAATAATCCAAATTTACCTAATTTCTGGTCAATTCCAATATCAAAACTATTACCTTTTTCTGGTTTTAAGTCAGGATTACCAACAAAAGTACTACTCGTAAAAAATAGATTGGATAGGGTGGGTGCTTGAAAGTTTCTCATATAGTTAGCACGAATGGTAGTAGAGTTAGAAACTGCTAACTTTGCACCTACAGAGGGTGAGGTAAATGAACTATTACTTAAACTATTAAAATCCTGACGTAAGCCAAAATTCATATGAAAACTAGGGGTAACATCAATTTCATATCTGGCGAAAATTGCCCCTTGACTAATACTATCATCGTAATTCACAGTATTTTCATTAGTCGAAAAAGTAAAAGTACTATCTTTAGCTTCAACATAACGATAATCAAAGCCGTAAACTAAAGCTTGATTCTCAGCAAATTTCCAACTGTGATTCACCTGGGTTCCATAGGAATTTTGCTGGTTATCAAACCTCTGCTGAGAAGAAACTGGCAAGGTTAAATTCTCAAAACGAGTGTTCAAAAAATCAGCATAAACTTTTGCTGTTACTAAAGAATCTTCCCCATTCCCAAGTTTGGCATTCCAAGTTATATCAGTTAAAACTTGGTCGGTATATTTGCGATCATTGTCAGTTAAACGATTAAAAAAACCTTGACCAAATTCAGGTTCAGGAATGGGAACTCCTCCCGGTACTCCTTGTTCTTTACTCAGATAAAGTGCTGAAAAAATAATGCTATTGCGCTGATTTATATCTGCTTGGAGTTTAAAATTAAAATTGTTAGCAATAACATCATTGTTTTCTCTGGTTCCTTCAAAATTAGCTTCAGGAATCGAAAACGGATAATCATATTCTGCTTGGGTGCGATTATATCCCAACACCCAACCAATATTTCCCGACTTTCCGCTAGTTTGAATACTCTGCTGATTCAATCCATAGGAACCAATACTACCCTTAACTTCTGTGGTTGGCTTCTCTGTGGGACGACGGGTAATAATATTAATTACTCCCCCAATTGCACCGGAACCATACAGGGTAGAACCACCTCCTGGTAACACTTCTATGCGTTCTACGTTGTTACTGGGTATCTCCGATAAATCAAACCCTCCCGAACCCAAATTATTAATTGGTTTTCCATCGAGCAAAATCAACACCTGATTGCTGTTGGAACCCCGGATAAATTGTCCACTCAATCCTTGAAATTCCGTTCCCGTCGTACCATCAGGGAGGATTCCTGGAAGAAATCGCATCGCTTCTCTGACATTCCGCGCACCTTGCGCTTCAATTTCTTCCGCCGTAATTACGTACACAGGACGGGTTGCATCTTTAACTGTACCTTCTGTGCGGAATGGGGAGTAAACAGGCTGATTCAGTAATTTTTCAATGACTGTTAGTTCTATGTCTGCTTCTTCTTGTGGCGATTCAGACTGGGAAATTTCATTCCCATATACAGCAAAACCCTCTGTAATTAACGCAGTTCCTATAGCAACATTAATTACGATGAATTGAATTCCCCAATGGGAATTACTAAGAATATTGATCATCTGTGCCTCGCAGATAGATGTTTTTTAATTAACAATTGGCGGGCATCCTGACTAAGAGATAAATCCTATTTATCTCATCACAGTTGCGGGACAGCGTCGGATTTACACCGAACTTTCCCCATTACCTCTGATGGCTGTTCCCCATCAGAACCAATTGAGTGATAGGTAATATACTACATTATGGTGTTGGCATTGTTGGATAATACATCATAATTGTTTGCAATTTGGTGTAACCCCACCTGTAACTTCGGATTGTTACGTTTCGCCAGTTTCAAAGCTTGCTCTAGAGAAATCGGCTCGTATCTCCTCTTCTGTGCGCCTTTAGGTGAGATAACACCCAGCCCTCAGTTCGTGATCATTTCCATGTTTTTTTGTATTGCATTCATTTAAGATTAGTACTACTATTAAGAAATAATTAACTAGTGCTATAAGTAACAAAAAAACACTTACGATGTAAGTGTAATTTGCGGATATTCCATTGTTGCCCATCGCAATGATTACGAATATTTAAACTTAAAGATGTGGTATGTATCAACTGCTGGTAAAATACTAAAGTTGAGTGAATTGTGATCAAAGGCATTGCGCCCTATTTATGATTACGGTTTCTTAATTTGACAAAAATTTGATTATTATTCAATTCAATCAAGAACGCTGACCAGTCACTATATATGCTACTCGTTGGCCAATATTTGTCGCATGGTCTGCCATTCTTTCTAAACAGCGAATTGCCAACCCCAGCAACAGAATTGGTTCCACCACACCTTGGATATCCCTCTGAGAGGCTAAGATTTGATATAAACGCTCGTAAGAATCGTCTACATCATCATCCAACTCCTTCATCCTTTTGCCACTAACCTCATCCAATTCCGCTAATGATACCAGACTAGTAGCCAGCATACTTTGGGCTTGCTGTGACATAATCGCCACATCTGGTAAACAGGGATGGGGAGGATAGGGGAAATTCTTCACCGCAATTTCACCAATATCCTTGGCATAATCACCAATCCTTTCCAAGTCCCGCACTAACTGTGTAAAAGCATTCAGACAGCGCAAATCATGGGCTACTGGTGCTTGTAATGTCATAATAGCAGCGCAATCAATCTCTATTTGCTTATAAAAGCGATCGATTTGTTTATCTAATAAAGGGAGTTGTTCAGCTGCTTGTAAATCTCGGTCGAATAGAGCTTGGTGACTTAGGCGAAAAGAACGCTCCACCAACGCCCCCATCCGTAAAATGTCCTGCTCTATAGCTCTAATTTTTTTTGTTAACTGGGGTCTCCCAGAACTGTCATCATAAAGGAGTGATTTCACACTGGCAATTTCAAACATAAATCAAAAATATTAAACTTTTTTAAATATAGTTCTAGGTAAGGGGATTTGCCACTTCACTTTGAGGGAGTAAGATTTGTAACTTTGCTCCACCAGTCTGGCGGTCGTTCATGGCTTGAATCGAGCCTCCGTGGGCTAAAATAATTTGGCGAGCGATCGCTAAACCTAAGCCACTCCCCTCCACAACTGCGTTCCCACTCTCATCGTTTGATTGCGAACGACTACGGGACTCGTCCCCCCGATAAAATCTTTCAAACACATTGGGTAAATCCTTATCTGCAAAACCTTTTCCAGAATCGATAATATTAACTCCTATTAATGATTGTTCATTTCTGATGATAGTCTCGGTATTGATCTGAATGGTTCCTCCATTAGGAGTATATTTTATGGCATTATCTAGTAAATTCAGAAACACCTGATACATTTGGGATCGATCAACATTAATTAATATCTCTTCACAATTAGCGTAAGATATGTGAATTTGACGGCGTTCTGCTAATGGCTCCAAGGTTTCCCACACAGAGAGAATTAGCGATCGCAATTCAAGGGACTGACGGTGTAAGGTAATGCTGGCATTGGTTTCGAGTTGGGTCAATTTTAGCCAGCTTTGTACCAAATTAATTAGCCGATCCACTTCTTGCAATAGCCGATTCACTAGACGATCGAATGGAGCATCTAGGCGATTTTGTAAAGTTTCCACCACCAAACGAATGGATGTCAGGGGAGTCCTCAGCTCGTGAGCTAAGTCCGAAAAAGCGCGATCGCGAGCTTTATTAACATCCAATAAGGGTTGGCGATTCTCTAGAAAAACTGCCACTTCTCCATTCACCAAGGGTAAACCAGAGCCTCTTACGGTTAAAGACTCTATATTAGACACAGATGCCTCGTGATCGCAAGATGGGTGATACACCCATTCCTCAGATTGTAACTCTTGGCGATCGCGGGTTTGTTCAATTAACCGATCTAATTCGTAGGAACGAACTAACTCTAATAACAATCGTAACTGACCAGGCTGCCATCTTTGTAGACTTAGCATTTGCTTGGCTTGCTGATTGCACCATAGAAGTTGATTTTCTTCATCTACATGCAAATATGCTATGGGTGCTAAATCTAACAATTGTTGGTAATTATACAACTGTTGTTGTAAGCCCAGCTGCTGTTGTTCTAAGCAAGTAATTTCATGTTGCAACTGGTGAATTAAAGGCAGCTCTACCCCGGAAGAACGGGGTACAAAATTTTTCGGTACTTTTCCTAAGTAACGTTCAGTTTGTAGCTTTTGCCACATCCATAATATTAGACCGACCGTTAAACCGGTCAAAAATAATAGTACCTGCATTGTAATAGCTAGTTACTATTCATCAAGTAACACTTTAACAACTATCCAAATCTATAACCAAAACCGCGTATAGTCACGATATATTCGGGACGGCTGGGGTCTTGTTCTAACTTTTCCCGTAACCAGCGAATGTGAACATCCACAGTTTTACTATCTCCCACAAAATCTGGGCCCCACACTTGATCTAACAATTGCTCCCGGGACCAAACCCTGCGGGTGTAGCTCATAAATAATTCCAACAGGCGAAATTCCTTTGGGGACAAGTTCACCTCTTCACCCCTGACCAATACCCGGCATTCCTGGGGATACATGGTAATATCCTTATGTTCTAGGATTGGGTCTGGTGTAGCAGTTAAGCGTTGGCGACGTAATAAAGCACGACACCTAGCGACTAGTTCCCTCATACTGAAAGGTTTAGTCAAGTAATCATCTGCTCCTACCTCTAATCCCAATACCCGGTCTGTTTCGCTACCTTTGGCACTCAAAATCAAAATTGGTATGGTATTGCCTTGGTATCGCAGTAGGCGACAAATATCTAGCCCATTGATTTGTGGCAACATCAAATCAAGAACAAGTAGATCAAATGTAGTTTCTCCTGAATTGGGCCCAGAATTAGAGAGATATTCCAAAGCTGCTCGACCATCAGCAACTGCAACTGCTATATAACCTTCCTCTTCTAATGCTAAGACGATTGTTTCTCTAATCAATTCTTCATCTTCTACCACGAGAATTCGGTTGGTAGTTCTGATGTCTGTCTTAGAAGGATACTGGACTGCTTCACTGGTATACATTGATATCAGGGTAATTGTATGAGCGTTTTTTGTATCAATAACAATTATCCAATCATTTGACCAATCTATCTAGACCTTGAGAGTATATATTTCCCTCAATTTTGGATTTTTAATCCGTTATCCGTTATCCATTGTCTATTTTAGATTTCCTGGCTCCACATACTAGGAACTAACATCTTACAGAATAAGTATTAATTCTGATTGTTAATGTTATCAATGAACATATATTTGTGATAAACAACAGGACAAATCAAAGTTTATAGCCTATATACGCAGTATTTGAATGTATAGTATTTTTCTTATGAAATACAGGTGCAAGGTATCAGGGAAGGCACCCTTGACAATATCAGATGGATTCAAATAAAATTACAGTACAAATGTACTAAAAAAGAGTTTCTCAACTACCTAGGCTGAATGTCCTAGGTATGTTGTGGGAGCAAAATATTTGTGTTGTCTAGGGGGACAATATGACTACAGTTAACGGAGCACAGGATAGTAAGCAACAAATTATCCAAGCCTTTGAGCGAATTGTTGCAGATAGAAACAATTTGGCATCAAAAATCGCCACAAAAGAAGAAGAAGCGGAGAAGTTAAAAAATCAAGAAGTTTTAGAAGTTGCTGCTACTTATACCGTTGATAATATTGTCAAGGGTATAGCTGATTTGCAATTAGAGTTTGGCAATATTGTTAAAGATTTATCAGACAAATTAAGTCAAGAAAATTCTAAATTAGATGAATTGAATCGGGCAATCAGGATTGAGAGTCAACAATTACAAGAGCTACAAAAAGTGAGAGTAGTTGCAGATGTAATTGATATTGTCACTAAGGAACATGAAGAAAAAATTAAAACCTTAGAGCAAGATATTGCTAGTAAACAAGAAATTTTAGAAAAGGAAATTGCTCAAGCACGAAAAAAATGGGAAACGGAAGAATCAGAATTTGCAGAGGAAGTAGAAGCTTATAATAATAATTTAGCGAAAGAGCGTAATTTAGAAACTGAAGAATATCAATATGAATTAGAAAATCAGCGCAAAATCAATACAAACGCATATGAAGAAACACAACGCAACCTAGAAAGAGATTTACAAGAAAAAACCCAATTCAAAGAAAAAGATTGGACAGCAAGAGAAAAAGAACTAAACGATAATCAGAAATTATTTACTGAATACCAGCAAAAAGTGACATCTTTCCCTGCTGAACTAGAGCAAGCAGTTAAACAAGCCAGAGAAGAAGCGATTAAAGATACCAGTCAAAAAGCAAAAGTGACGGCTGATTTATACGAAAAAGAATGGCAAGCTACGAAGCAAAGCTATGAAGTAAAAATTCAAGCATTAGAAGAAAATATTCAAAAACAAGCAGAACAAATAGAAGATATTTCTGCTCAACTGCAATCTGCTTTACAGCAAGCTCAAGATTTAGCCATGAGAGCTTTTGCAGGTTCTAATAAATAATAATTCACATTATCTCCATTAACTTCATCTACTGTGAAAACCATAGTTTAATCATCCAACTTTGGGATTACTTCCTTGGTTTAATTGTAGATGAAGTTTCCAGAAAACATCACAATAAATATTGGTAAATTTAATTATGGCAATCAGAAAACCAAATGCGAAGAATACCAAAGCGGAAATTCTCCAAGCATATGAAGAACTACTGAAAGAAAAAGCTGCTTTAAAATCACAATTTGCCCAAAAACAAAATTCTACTAATCAAACCCCTAAACCTGAGGTAAAAATGTCTGTTAATCAACCTAATAATGTTAAGCAAAAAATGAACTTTATTATTGATGGTTTAGCAAAAATTCAGTTGGGTTTTGGTAGTGCTGCGAGTGAATTGTCAGAACAACTTAGTAGCCAAGCTTCCAAACTGGCAGAGATTCAAGAAAATGTCAGTAATGAAGTACAAGAATTAAAAAGTCTACATAATTTAGAGATTTCAGAAAATACCTTAGATAATCTGATTCAAGCGTATGAAGATAATTCTAAGGTATATCAAGAAGAATATCAAAATCGTTCTGAAACCCTATTACAAGAATTTCAAGCACAAAGTAATTCTTGGTTCAAAGAAAAAGAAGAATATCAACAAGGCATCAAAGAAAGAAATGATGAGCTGCATAAAAATCGTCAAAGAGATGCGGCAGAATATAAATACGATCTAGAACTTCAGCGCAAGTTGGAGATGGACGAATATGAACAGCAACAAAAAGAATTATATCAACAACTACAAGAATATCAACAGGAAATAGAAAAAGAATGGGCAGAAAGAGAAAAAACAATTTCTGAGAGAGAAAAACAATATGCAGAATTGAAATCTAAAGTAGAAGCATTTCCCCAAGAAAAAGAAGAAGCTATCAAAAAGGCTACGGAACAAGGCAGAGGAATTGCCCACTATCAAGCTAAAGTTAAGTCTGATTTATACGCCAAAGAGGTGGAAGGACAAAAGCGTTTTTATGAGCAAAGGTTGCAGTCTTTAGAATCAACAATTAGTAATCAGGAAACGAGAATTACCAATTTATCTACACAACTAACATCTGCACTCAAACAAGTCCAAGATTTGGCTGTGAAAGCAATTGAAGGTTCTGCTAATGTCAATTCTTATCAAGCAATGAAAGAAATTGCCTTAGAACAAGCCAAAGGACAAGGTAAAACTAAGTAATAAGTAATAAGTAATATCATATCCGGGGGCATACCCATAGTATGTCATTGCGAGTGTAACGAAGTGAAACGACGCAATAACAAGGTCTTTGGGATTGCTTCCCTTCGGTCGCAATGACGGTTATTTAAACGGACATGATATAACAAGTCAGTAACAAAAAATAAACTCCCCGACTTATTGAAGAAGTCGGGGAGTTTGATATATCAATTGTGATAATTAAATACTAGTACAGTATGGCGGAAATAAACAGACCATTTATCAATCTTTAAAGCTAGAGAAAAACAATACTTTTAACTCTTAACTTTTAACTTTTAACTTCCGCCTTGCGGTACTAGTCAATATTTATTGATTGGGGACCACTAGATTTGCCATTGTGTGCATCATTTGTGACAGACGTATGGGTACTAGAAGCACCTTGTTGATTCAGCCAACTTTTGACAGGATCATCATTCAAGTTGAGTCGCAGCACACCGGATACTAAACCACCCATAAATGAAACTGGGTGCTGAGTAAACTCTTGAAATAGTGGTTTTAACTCATTTAAAAACATAAATAATCTCCTGCCACTAAAAAATTATTGGTCACTATTGCTCACTAATTTATCCTAACTTGTTTCGTTAACAGGGTGGGCGTTGCCCACCTTGTTGAGAATGCAAGTAAAATATATGCTACCTGGGACTTTCTTCGGGCATCATACATTTATCGGAATCACAACCCGCAGGCCCAGCTTCCAGTAATTCACCTGTATCATAATGGCTGAGGGCGGCGTGAAAGTCATCAGTTTGCCGACGTTTCTCCACCTCTTCCATTAACTCCTCATACTGCTGCTGATTAATAGGTTCAAATGGTAGGCGGGGGAAAGCTTGCAAATCGTCAAATCGGGCTAATAGTGCAGCACTGATATAACCTTCATCATCGCGGATGGCTTCATAAAGTCGAGTACCTAGGGCTTCTATTTCATTCTCCCGTAATTCTACGGTTGCAGAGGTATTATGAGCTGTATAAAACTTCTGCACCTGCATATAGAAGTCCATTTGAGCCAAAGCAGTGAATTTACTGATATCAATTTCATCAGCACCCGGTAAATCTGCCCAAGGTACGGCCACTGGTATTTCTACTAGCCATTCCGTACACCGGGGATCTAAGGGATCGTGGAGTAAATTACCGTTGTCGTCCTTATCTGTTTGGGAAGGTACAACACTGTAACCATATTCCAAACAAGCCAGAGCCACTGGATCATTTTTACGGAAAGTAATCCGCCGGATAAATCTTTGGGCTTTGGGAGGATGCCATCCTGGAGAAGCACCAGTGAGCAAAGATTTAGTTCCGCTCGGCTGAACCGTGGTACAGCGATTGGGACGTTTGATGTTGTGCCTATCGCAATAATCCCACACTACGCGATGCACAATATCTTTCCAGCGACTGAGATATGCTTGTTCCTGATGTTTAAAGGTTAAACCTTCTGGTGTTTCTGGTCTACCTTGCTCCCACCAACGCAACCAATCTACCCCAAATGCACGTACAAAGAAATCAAATAAGCCAGTGAAGGATACACCCACAATCGGATCTAATTCCCGGCTATATTGATAACGGGGTTCTACAAATTTATGGTTCAACAATACGGCTACGGATAAAGCCCCAGCAGTAAATGCTTCTTCCTGTTCTTGATAGTTTTGGGGATCGATTTGATTTAAGTGTATCTCCGCAAGATTACAGTGAAAATTACTACCAATAATCTCCAATTTGTTACCCTAGGGGCTCTTTATCCCCTAGCTCTAGCACTTTCTAATTCGTGCTAGTTCCGAGTACATTTTCTACCAAATCTTGAGAATTAGTTTGGCAGCTCGGCACTCGTGGAGGTTTATATTCTGAGAATTATAACCAATGTCAATTGTTTTATATCTCAGGTTCACCCTCTACTCTGTACGGTGTTGCA
>JAAUYD010279339.1_pt1 | contig 10435 bp, 8 predicted proteins | sample 7278101 | NCBI WGS metagenome assembly JAAUYD01 (sample SAMN14350128, study PRJNA611818) | marine sediment metagenome | isolation source: surface marine sediment (0.6m) | place: French Polynesia: Moorea | collected 2018-08
GGCTATTTGTCGCGCAAATTTTCAAAGGTCAAACCATGATGGTTCCGTAAAAAGTCCGATATCAGCGTTACGCTTCATCCCTCATCATTGCGGAGTACCCGCAAGTACGCCTCATTCTTCGGGATTTGCAAGCCTTGATCTCGGCGCTTTTTACGAAACCATCTGCTTTTCGACTTTTTACGGGTCCATCATGGTTTGACCTTTGAAAATCTGCGCGACAGATAGCCAGCCAGCAGAGGCGTGGCTATGGTCAGTACGATCATGACGGCGCCCAGGGCATTGATTTCCGGGCTGATGGAATTTCTCAGCATGCTGAATATTTTGACCGGCACGGTTTGGTTCTGGGCCGTGGCCCAAAAGAGTGTGGCCGTGATGTCATCGAAGGAGATGGTGAAGGAGAACAGCGCCCCGGCCATAATCGCCGGCAGCAGCAGCGGCAGGGTGACATCCCGAAAGGTCTGGAACGCGTTGGCCCCCAACGTCTTGGCTGCTTCTTCGTACTCTTTTTTTATCCCCACCAGTCGGGCCTGAACGATCAAGAGCACATAGGGCAGTGTCAGCACCACGTGCCCGATGAGCAGCAGGGCGAAGCTCTTGGGCTGCTGTAGCCATCGCAAAAACAGCAGCAAAGCGACCCCCAAAACGACCTCCGGTATCATGATCGGAGAAAGCAACAGGGTATTGAGCGTATTCTTGCCGGGGAATTCGAAACGGATGAATGCCAGGGCCGCCAGGATGCCGATGCCGGTGGCGATGACAGCGGTCAATGAGCCCAGTACCAATGAGTTCTTGAAGGCCTCGATGATCGATTCGTTCTGTGCCAGTTTGATGAACCACCGCAGGCTCACGCCTTCCATGGGAAAGATGCCGAACTGTTTGGGGTTGAACGCCAGCACCATGACCACCACGATAGGGGCGAACAAAAACACATAGACGAGGATCGTGTAGATCCGAATCAGTGTCCATCCCGGTGAGAAGTTTTTCATGGATTAGCTCCCCTGAAAGCTTTTAAAAATCTGATTGATGCCCAGATAGCGATTGTAGGTCCAGACGATTACGAAAAGCAGCGAGAGCAGGATTACGCTGATGGCCGATCCGAAAGGCCAGTCCAAGGTTCCGATGACCCGTTTGAAGATCAGGTTGGCGATCATGTCATTGCCCGGTCCGCCCAATATCATGGGGGGCAGGTAGGTGCCGGCCGTGAGAACGAAAACCAGCAGACAGCCGGCACTGACGCCGGGCAGACTCAGCGGCAGGGTGACTTCACGAAAGGCCTGCCATTCCGTGCAGCCCATGCAGCGGGCTGCTTCCAGAAGGCTTTTGTCGATGCCCTCCAGGCTGACGTAAATGTTGAGCACCATGAACGGCAGCAGGTACATGATTAGCCCCATGAGCACGGTGAATTCATTGTACAGCATGGAGATGGGCGTCTCGATCAGTCCGATCTTTATGAGAAAGTGGTTGATCAGCCCCGTATCGCCCATGATGTTGATCCAGCTCATGGTGCGGATGATAAAGCTGACCCAGAAGGGCAGCATGATCAACAGAAGAAAAACTTTTTTGTAGCGGCTCTCGCTGCGGTAGAAAAAATAGGCCGGAATGTATCCCATGACGACGCACAGAATCACGGTCTCCAGGGCGATCCGAATCGTACGGATGAGAATTTTTGGATAGAAGAAGTCTTCAAAGAACTTGGCATAGTTGCCCAACTGGAAAGCCGGTATGTCGGCACCGCTGGGAGCCCGCAACCAGAAGCTGTAGACGATTACGAAGCATACCGGAATAACCAGTAGAAAAAAGACGGCGCTCATGGACGGTGCCAACAGCGCCCACGGTTTCCAGCTGTCGGATTTCATTGCACACCTGCCATTTCTCGGCTTCCTTGGACGGGAAGCAGAATCATGCAGTGAATGGGTGGTCTTCCTCTGATGTACTGGCGGTAGCGTCTAAATATGGTCCAATTCGTCTATTTTTTATGATTCTGCTCGGGTGGCAGCAAATCCGACAGTTGCCTGGCGGTGTCCTGGATCAGTTGCCGATACTTGACCGCCACGTCTGCCGCACTGTGCTCCAGGATGGAGAAATCAAAGCAGACCGCGCCGACACCCCGCCCCGATTGGGGGTCAAGTAGGGGTGCGCTGATGGTAATCAGGCCGGGCAGATACTCCTCTTCGGACATGGTATAGCCCCTGGAGCGGGCCTGGGCGATGTTGGCGATGAGTGCCTTTTTATCCACGATGGTATTGACCGTTTTGGGGGCCAGCACCATGGTATTCACTTTTTCGATCAGCTCATTATCTGGCAGGCTGGAAAGCCAGGCCTTGCCCAAAGCTGTGTTATGCAGGCTGTTTTTAGAGAAATCAGGCAGCGCATAAGTGAGGGTCTCCTCAGCGCCCCGGTGATAGATCCGTACCAGGGTGTCGTCCACGGCGAAGGCCACATCGATGGTGATGTTGTGTTCGGCATGAATCCGATCCACCACCACCCGGATGAGTCGCTGGTGGTCAGTTGCGCGCATTAAGTTGGCACAGAACACCAGACAGTGAAGGGCCGGCCGAATCTCCTTGGACTTGGCGTCCTTCTCCAGGTAGCCCATCTCCACCAACGTGTTGATATAACGGTAGGTGGACGTCATGTTCAGTTCCAGCGTCTTGGCGATCTGGCTCTGGGTCAATACGGGCGTGTCTCTGTTAAAAAGAGACAGGATTCGCAGTCCCTTTTCAAGCGACTTCGAAAAATAGTATTTTCCTTTTGACATCAGGTTCGGGGATGAAATAGAATTGTACTATAATAGAAAAATAATTACTATTATAGTTAAAATGACAGCTTTTCAAACCAATGTCAAATCCTAATTTTATATGGCAACGCAGGGGGTGGGGCATGCTGCAGTATAACACCAAACTTGCGGTGGTGTTTGAGCACTCTGGCGAAGAAAATCAGGTGGAATTGGGCAGCCTGGTTGCCGCGCTGACCGATTTTCTGAATCAATTTGGCGTCAAATCGCTCGTAGGAGCGACATTTTACAGCATTATCAAGGCAAATGATGGGCCCGCCAAGTTTGCCCAGCTGTTGGACGCCTGCGGGTATCCGGACCGCCCCGAAGGCTTTTTCAACGAACTACTCGACCGATTGGGAAAGGCAGACGGAGGCGGCGAGATTGTTATCAACGGCATCGAGCTACCGCACCTGCTGCTGATGGCGATCATGGAGGTGATCCTGCCCGGCAACCGGTTCATTTCCATACGGACTGCCGCTCAGTTGGAAAAGGTGACCAATACCCGGATACCCGATACGGATCGAGAGAACATGCAGCAGGTCCTCGATACTTATCCGGTGCGGCTCTCCATGCACACGGTTCGGCAGATGCGGATTTCCCGCGATGTGGCCTACCAGTACATGCCCTTCGTCGAAGAACTCGACCCCGCCGGACACACCAACACCTGGATCGGCCAGTTTCATCAGGGGCTGCTGGAGCAGATGTATCAGAACCGCGTCATTTTTCTGCTCAACATGAGCTGCCCGGTCTACTGCCGCTTCTGCTTCCGTAAACACAAAGAGTCGCGCAACGAGACCAACCCCACGCCGGCGGATGTGCGCAAGGCAATCGCCCATGTGGAAAACTCGCCCAGTATCAAAGAGATCGTCATCACCGGCGGCGACCCCTTCATGAACCGCAACAACATGGCCACGGCCATTGACGGTCTCATGGCGGTGGACCATGTCCAGACCCTGCGGCTGGCCACCCGTTCGATTGCCTATTACCCCCACCTGTTTTTGTCTGACGAGGGCGAATTGCTGCGTTACCTGAAGCGCAAACATCTCGAACTACGGGAACGCGGCAAGCGCATGGAGGTGGCCACCCATTTTATCCACCCGGACGAAATTTCACCCCAGAGCCTGGAGATCATCACCGATCTGGTCAGAAGCGGCATCGCCGTGTACGTTCAGACGCCGTTTTTGAACAATTGTAATGACGAGGGGCCCGAGCTGGTGCGGCTGTTCAGCCTGCTGCGTGGTGCCGGCGCCGAATTGCACTACATTTACATCCCCTGCAGCCCGATCCACGGCAACACGGTCTACTGGGCGCCGATCGCCAAAGGATTGGCCGTGGGCAATTACCTGCGGGCGCACCTTTCCGACCGCGTCATTCCCCGGATCTGCACCGCCACACCCATCGGCAAGATGGACTGGCACACCAGCGGATGGGCCGTGGAACCCGTGGCCGGAAACGAGAATTTCATGTGGATCCGCAGCCCCTACACACCGGACTATTTCAAACAGTTCGCCCCCATCGCCAACGAGCTGGAGAACATCCGGGTCAATGAGGAGGGTACCATCGACATCCAATACATGGCCCAGATCGGCGACGAATCTCTTTTTCTGGGGGCGCGCCCCCGGCGTCCGGGCGGCGGCATGACCGTCCAGCCCGTAACCGCCGACACCGCACTGCCGATGGTATCCGATGCCGAGGGGATCGCCCCGTCGGTGGTTCAAACCGGTTCCGCCAGCCTTTCACGGGTCCATGAAACCCGGGTGGAGATCGATCCCGAGGCGATGGATGAAGATCTGTTCTATATCCGTGGAGATGATCGGATTACCGATGTGGTGGTCGTATCCAGAACGGACGCTGTCGATTGCCTCTCCCAAATTCGCCGAATTGTGCGTGCGTTGGATGAAACGCCCCATGTGAATGCGGTGCGACTGCGCAGCCTGGCGTTTAACTACCGGCCGCAGCGCTACACTTCGGCGATGATCGACCAACTGGCCGCCATGAATCGGTTGACCATGGTCAATCCGCTGCGCTTGGAGATCGAAACCCAGTTCCTGGTTGCCGACGAATTGCGGCCGGAGCATACCCGGCTGACCCGCAAGCTGAACAACCGGGGCATTACCGTCTACGCCAATACGCCGCTGCTGGGGCGGATCAACGACACGCCTGAAGCGATCCATCAGCTGGCTCACGGATGCCGCCGAGCCGGCATCGAATTCCACCACCTTTACGTGGCCGGGTTGCCGGTTCAGAACCGCTGGAATGTGAATCATCCGGTGGCCCTTTACGACGTCGTCGACATCGCCACGCGGGTGCGCCGGGATGGCAGCGGGCGGGAGGTGCCCCGCTACATCATCCGCACCGTCTTGGGCGAAGTCGATTTCGGCCTCTCATCCAGGGTGAACGGCCAGGACCGAGACCTCCGCGTCAAGCTGCTGCCCTACGACCGGACCTATTTTACCGCCATGGACCCTGATTTCACTTGGCCGGCGGATGTTGCCGAAGATATCGACGGCCGGCCGATTGTGCCGGTGGTCGGGTTGCAAAAGACCACGGATTTCGCCTTGTCGTAACAGTGTCCGTCCAGAAATAGGTCAATTTTATCGAGATCAAGGCTTACGAAAATAATTACCGCAGGCATATGGTCGATATTCCGAGGATAATCATTTTCGTATAACGCAGATATCGGTCAAATTGGTCATTTTTGGATGGACACTCATAGGAGAGCCAATGTACTACCCCTTCATACTGTACAACGAGAAAATCGACCACCGGCCAGTATTCACCGGACTGCGGGGCGATCCCTATGTGGCCGACCTGTCGCCCGACAGCCCGCTGCTCACCGGAATCGATATGCGCGACCAGGAGGGTTTTCAGCGAATCCTGGAGGGCCAGATGGGTGAGAAATACCACTGGGGTTTTTCGCCCTATCTGGAGCGGCGCGATACCTTGTTGAGCGATTGTCCCCAGATGGTGGCCGACCAGCGGTTCATCCACTTGGGGCTGGACGTGATCGTCGCGTTGGGAACGCCCTTGCATGCCCCTTTAGCTGCCACGGTGGTAGACACCGGATACGAAAGCGGGGAGGGCAACTACGGTGGATTTGTCCTGTTGAAACACGACAGTGAAAATTTCGAGACCTTTTTCAGCTTTTACGGTCATCTTTGCAAAGACCGCTTGCCAACAGTCGGCAATAGATACCCTGCCGGTGCGGTGTTTGCCGAGATCGGCGATTTCCACGAGAATGGAAACTGGTTTTACCATACTCACATCCAGGTCATCACCCAGAAGGGCCTTGAGCAGGGATATCTGTCCAAGGGGTATTGTTCCCAGGCGGACCTGGCGGTGATGAACGACCTTTGCCCATCATCAGTCCCACTGTTCAAACGGGGCTGAACAACTTGTCCTCCTTGCCGGTTGTTTCCGCGGCCCAATCATTATCCAAGCTGATCGATTGTCGAGCTTGCCGCAGATTCAAGGCAGGTATCGTCGCGCTATAGTAAACTACGCGCGGTGATACCTAACGCCGAACGAAGATCCCGCAGTCGGGAAGAAATGGTGAGGTCGGCAAACCCAATGGGTTGCACCTTTCAAGAATAACAATCGATAATACCCAGTTATCGTCATTGGCGTGGCCCAGCAGGTGGTGGGCGGGTATGGTCAGCGATTGCCGTCATCAGCACTCAAAATGAGTGGGAATCATCGTGATCAAGCCGTTAATGACAATCCATAAATAAATAGTTAGGGTAAACTGTGAAGCCAAAGGTTATACAGTTCAGCCCACTCTCTGGCCCACGAAAGAAACAGATGGTACCTGAATTTTGCATGAAAATATTATGGAAACATAAGTTTGCAATTAATCAAGTGTGTTGCCAAGATTGTAGAAGTAGAGGAAAATACCCTACAGGTAAAACCGTTGGAAGACATTATTTCTCTTTGTATTTCACCCTTCGGGCGAGTCGGAGGCTTCCATCTGCTGCGTTAGCAAGGGCTTGCAATAATTCACTATGGCTGCGCCCTTTCATGCCTTGCAGATGAAAGCCTCCGACTCGTGCAAAATTCAGGTGGTAAAAGCTTGCTGGTAACTTCTATTTATTCACCAATTGCGTTGCCATCTTGTGGGTGAATACGTGATGTCAGGATTTTTTTTCGATAGGAGCAAAAGTTTCGATGATCTTGCGGAGTAAATTGATTTACATTGCATTAATCGTATTTTGGATGGCTTTATTGACCATCGTATGGTGTGGTCACACGCAGGCCGAGGAACTTTCATCCAAAACGGTGGAGAATGAGACGCTTTCAAATGAGCATTTTCAGAATTGGCTGGAAGCACTCCGAGATGATGCGCGCGCAGCAGGTATTTCCGACGCGACCTTGGATGCGGCCCTAAAAGATATCAAATTAGTTGCTCGTGTAATTGAACGTGACCGCAGTCAATTCGAGTTCACCCGGACCTTTTTGACATACCTGGGCAAGTGTGTGACCGATGAACGGATAAAACGCGGTCGGAAGCTGTTGTCAGAACATCGAATCCTGTTGGACCAAATCTATGCTCAGTTTCAGGTGCCACCACGCTATCTGGTTGCCTTATGGGGTGTGGAGACAAACTTTGGCGACAATATGGGCAGCTTTCCAATAATCGATACATTGGTGACCCTGGCTTACGATCGGAGGCGTTCTGACTTTTTTCGTGGGCAACTTTTAAATGCCCTTCAAATCATAGATAATGAGCATATCACCCCTGATGCAATGAAAGGCTCTTGGGCCGGCGCAATGGGTCAAATGCAGTTTATGCCTTCAACGTTTGTTAGATACGCCATAGACTTCACTGGAGATGGTCGCAAAGATATTTGGAACAGTCTCCCGGATGCATTTTCCTCTGCAGCCAACTATCTTTCCAGTATAGGTTGGCGTCCGGGCCAGCTCTGGGGACGCGAGGTTCTCCTCCCCGATGGCTTTGATCTGATGCTTGCTACGATCAACACTAAAAAGACGGTGACCGCGTGGTCAGCGCCTGGCGTGCGTCGTGCCAATGGCAATCCCTTGCCCCATGTGACGATGGAGGGCTCAATCGTGTTGCCGCAGGGTCACAAAGGTCCGGCCTTCTTGGTTTATGATAATTTTCGGACTATCTTAAAATGGAACCGGTCAATTAACTACGCGATTTGTGTCGGCCATCTGGCAGACCGATTGGTTCGGCTACCAGAGTTTGCAACTGGGAATAATGCGGATAATGCCCCTCTTTCACGTTTCGAAATCGAGGAAATTCAGGGGCATCTGAACTTTCTCGGTTATGACGCCGGTTCTGTTGACGGTCTGTTGGGGACCAACACAAAAGCTGCTGTTCGCTCATTCCAAGCAGCACATTCGTTGCCGGCAGATGGCTATCCTACGATTGATTTGCTGAATCTCCTGCGGGCTCAGGTGGCTTCATTGTTTTGACGGTATAGATTAACTCGCTCAATGATACGACTGCCTGAATCGTGAGTGGGCGACTTTTTGCAGCTGGGGAATTAATTTTTTCCCAAATTACTTTTATACACCGCGCATAGTCTAGTCACGTACCTATCGAGATACTAATAAACAGCTGTTATTAATGGATGATCGATATCTGCATAAGGAGGGGAAATGGAGCCGGAACTCAAAGAAACATTGGCCGTTTTGGAGAAGAAACTCGAATCGTTAGAAGAAAAAATTGAAGATATCGCCTACGAGTTGAATGAGATTAAAGAATACATTCCAACAACACTGGACGAGGATTTGTCCGAAATCAAGTCAAGTCAATCCTCATGCAAATATCTTAGTCATATAAAAGCCCCCCACTCGCCCGACTGGTGAAAATATAGAAGCATAAAATACTTTCACGGATATTACCTGACAGGTATTTTCGATCTACTTCTGAAATTTCCATATGGCGTCGGAATCAAGATTCATTTTTAATGTGATTTCGATTTTCATGCAAGATTCAGGTAATGTTACCCTTTATAACTGTTCCGGCAATAAGTCTCGCTAACCCTGAAAGCTGCTACCAGGGCCAGAATCGATAAAAGGATCATAGCGATGAACCCGTTGTGATAATCGGCGAGGCTGTATATCCGGACGTCGTTTGCTATGGTGCCATCCCAAGTCAAATCCGCAATATAGCCGAATAGAGGCTGGGCCAGGGCTGTGCCGATGAAACAGCCCGTGTTGACAACGCTGACTCCCATGCCGGAAAGTTGTGGGTGGACAATCTCTTTTGCTGCGGCAAAAGTAATGACAAAGCCAGATGCTGAGAATCCCATAAAGGCAAAGATGACGAAACCGGTTATTCCCGGTGTCCATGGCAAATACATGAGCATGATCCAGGACAGGACATAGGCCGCAGCAGCCGATATAAGAAATGGTTTTCTTCTGCCGATTTTATCAGATATCCAACCCCAGAACAGCGCCCCCAAGGCGAAACTCAGTAACTGGATAGTCATGTGATTTGCTGCAAAAGAACGGTCAAGGTTGTGAATATCTTTTAGATAAGGCATACCCCATAGTCCCATGAAGGTGTAACTGCTGCCAATCATGCCAAATTGCACCCAAAATCCTGGCCAGACCCGTAATGTCATAACCACACTTTTGAGATTGGTCAGCCAATTAGTGTTCATCGCCTGGAATTTGCCAGCATAGATATTGGGTGGGGTGAACCCCATATCCTGGGGTTTGTTTCGCACCAGAAAAAAACCGACAAGTGCGAGGCCGAGTGAAAGGAGGCCTATCCCTATGAAAACAGTGCGCCAATGAAAGACGGTCAGGATTTGAGCCAGGGGCCCAGCGGCCATGATTGCCCCAAGATTTCCAAAAAAGAGGGTTAGTCCGCTCAAAAGACCAAAAATTCTTTCATGAAACCAGACCGAGTTGTTTTTCATAATGGCAATAAATACTACGGAGACGCCGAGGCCGACCAGAAAACGGCCGGCACATGCCATTTCAAATCCTGTCGCGATACCGAATAGGATCGAGCCCAAGCCGGCCACAAGGTTCCCTGAGATAATCGATGTTCGCGTTCCCAGGGTGTCGGCGATAACACCGGAGGGGATTTGCATCAGGGCATAGACGGCAAAATAGATGGCAGCAAGGGCTCCCAAACGGGTTCCACTAATTCTAAAATCTGCCATGAGAAATTCGGAGACCACTCCGGGGGCCATGCGGTGAAAATAAACTAAAATGTATGTAAGCATCAGAATGGCAAATATGGACCACCTAACCAGCTCAAATCGAACATTTGTCGCTTCTGAAGAAACGGCTGCCGTTTGTTTCATGTGGGAGGATCCTTATTATTCCTGATAACGGAAGATCGGCGAAGCTAAAGGTGTGCTATAAAAAAGTCAACTATAATCTTCAAAGATTTTTGAAATGGCTTGCAAGGTTAGAGGATAATTTCAAAATAGGTATTCCATCATGACGATTACCATTCTCGACGGCGGCATGGGGCAGGAACTGCTGGCGCGCTCTGCTGCCCAGCCAACAGGGCTTTGGTCTGCCCAGATCCTCCTGGATGACCCTGACCTGGTGCGCACGGTGCACGCGGATTATCTGGCCGCAGGTGCTGACGTCATCACCACCAACAGCTATATCCTGCACCGCGACCGCCTGGCCCCATTCGGGGTGGAAGACCGATTCGAACAGCTCCAC
>JAAUYD010214533.1_pt1 | contig 10434 bp, 9 predicted proteins | sample 7278101 | NCBI WGS metagenome assembly JAAUYD01 (sample SAMN14350128, study PRJNA611818) | marine sediment metagenome | isolation source: surface marine sediment (0.6m) | place: French Polynesia: Moorea | collected 2018-08
CTATGGGGCTGAGGCATTGCACAAAGAAGCGGCTGATATAATGCAATTGGCACAGGTGGAGGGGCTCGACGCCCATGTGCGGTCGGTGGGAATTAGACTGAAAGACCGATAGGCATTTAGGCTGTTAGGCTATAGACTGTAGGCTGTAAACCGCTGAATGCTGCTGGCCGATAGGATGAAAAATTGCCATATCAGAAATAATAGTGCCAGGTGGGAAATAGTGATTTTCGCGTTCTGCCAAGGCGATTAGCAAGGCCATATGCTTTTAGCCTTAAGCAATAAGCTGCTGTGAGCTTACAGCTTAAGGCTTATTGCTAAACTGCGACGATGGCGATACGGTAACACCTAAAACACCGCTTGGCCTCTTTGATGGCCTCAGGAACGGTAAATCCTTTCTCGACCTCATCAAACGTGGTTTTACGTACATCGGGCGCCAGCATCTCCAGGTGTTTACGCTTTTCTATTCCCAGATCGCCCAGATCTTCATCTTGATCGTAAACAGCCACATCTTTGAAAAACTTGTGGAAACAATCCGAAGATTTATATATCAGCGGCAATCCGTTGATCATACGGTCGATGCTCTCAGCGGCCTTGCGTCCGCCGGCACAGGCCGTAATCAGAGCATCAGGACCGGTTTCGCAGTCACCGGCCGAAAAAATTTTCGGTCGCGACGTCTGTTTGGTGATATCATCCACGATGAAGGTCATCCAGGCAGTTGTTTCGATACCGTCCACGCCTTCCAACACAGACAGGTCCACCCGCTGGCCAATAGCCGGAACCACCGTGTCGCAGTCAAAGGTGAATTCAGATCCTTCGATGGGAACGGGTCGACGGCGTCCGCTGGCATCGGGTTTACCCAGTTTCATGCGGATGCACTCCAGGCCCGTTACAACCCCGTCTTCCTCAAGAATGCGAACCGGCGTTGTTAAAAAGTGAAATTTGACCTCTTCTTCTTCTGCATCCACAATTTCAACTTCATCTGCCGGCATTTCGTTGCGGGTCCGCCGATAGACCAGGTTGACATCCTCTTTGTTGATCCGGAATGAGCTGCGCACGCAGTCGATGGCTACATTGCCACCACCGATCACCACCACGCGTTTGCCTTCCGGATAGGGGTCGCGACCTTCATTGATATCCAGCAGGTATTGAACGCCCGGGATAAAGCCCTTATATCCCTTGTCCTCGCCCTCTACACGCATGGGACTGCTGTTCTGGGCGCCGATGCCCACAAACACGGCATCGAAATCTTCCTCCAGCTGGGTCAGGGTTATGTCTTTGCCGATGGTGGTGTTATAATTTATTTCCACCCCTAGCTTTTGAATCTCTTCCACCTCACCGCGCAGGATATGACGCGGCAGACGGTAATCGGGTATGCCCACGGCCGACATGCCACCGGGCTCAGATAGATGTTCGTAGATTATGACTTTATGCCCCATTTTCGCCAAATGGAAGGCACAGGTAACGCCGGCTGGTCCGGCCCCGACGATGGCAATTTTACCTGTCTTCTCGGAAGGTTTGATCTCATACTCCGGCTGTTTTTGATGACACAGTTCCTCATCAGCCACAAATCGCTTGAGATACTTGATGGATACCGGATCGTCCAGATTGGCTCGTCGACAGTGTTCTTCGCACGGGCGTACACAGACGCGACCCACGATTCCGGGTATGGGCAGTCGTGTACGGATGATGTCCAGGGCGTCCTGAAATCGTCCCTCTTTGATAGATTCCACGTATCGTGGAATATCCAGATGAATCGGACAGGCCTCCATACAAGGTGCCGTTACATTGATTTCATATTGGCCGGGTTCAAGTACAGTTTTATTCTGGACCACATCGGCAAATTGTTCCGGGAAATGGTCCAGGGCCTCTAATATCGGCAATGGACCGGTCTTGCCAACCCCGCATTTGGCGGTCTGATAAACCGTCTCCGCCAACTCCCGCAGGTAGGTTATATCAGATGGCTTTCCCTGCCCTTGACACATGCCTGCCAGGACCTTGGCCATTACGCTCGTACCGGACTGACAAGGGATACATTTTCCGCAGGATTGGTCCCGGACAGCTTCCATATAGGCGCGGCACAGATCAACGATATGGACATCTTCATCGTGCAGCACAAAACCATCCCAACCCATGAAGGCCTTAATGGGCTGGTCTTCCTTCAATTTTTCGGGCCACTTCGCCTGCTCGAGTCCGGCTACATTGGTCTGGGAACCCTCTCGGTTATCGATTACATCTCCGGCCCAGGTGCTGAATAGTATGTCACTCATTACGTATCACCTATCAATATATTAATAATATTCAAATACTTATAAATTCAAGCCACATCAAAACAGACACGTCTCATTGACGGATCAGCACGTCCTCATCGAAATTGCTATCGGTATCAAATTCGAAATCTGTTTTTTCAGGCTTAAAATTTGATCTCGATCCTGATAACGATTTCGATTCCGATTTTTGCAACACATCTGCATCAAGGGCGTATACAATTAAATTTTTACAATAATGTCAACATTTGAATTTTTGGCCGCTTCTGTACGACACGGCCATAAATTTCAAATTAGTGTTTAAAACTTCTTTGCCCGGTATACACCATGGTAACGCCGGCCTCGTTGCAAGCCTCAATCGACTGGAAGTCATTGGCGGATCCGCCGGGTTGGATAATGGCGCTGATGCCCTCACGGATGCCCACATCGACACCATCGCGAAATGGGAAAAACGCATCACTGACCATGGCGGCCCCGATTAGGCCCCCCTTCTCTTCGGAGACACGCTGGTCAATTTGATTTAAAACGTCCGAATCTTTCATTTCATTATAGGGAACCTGATGTCCTTCAAAACAATAGCGATCGGCCAGTTTGCGATACGCCTTGTCCCGGGCAATCTCGGCCACACCCACCCGGTCCTGTTCGCCGGTGCCAATACCCACAGTGACCCGATCCTTCACATAAATGACGGAATTGGAGGTGATGCCTGATTCCACCAGCCATCCAAACAGCAGGTCTTTATACTCGGCCTCGGTGGGCATGCGGTTGATGGTGTACTCTTTATCCTTGTAGGTACACGCAGCCGGCTTGAGATCGTCCTTTGTACGGGCTTCTGGCACGAATGACCACTGGGCCACGATGCCGCCGTCGATGAGACTCTTGAATTCCACACAGCGCTGCCCGATGAAATTTTGGAGCCGGTTGATGTTGTCGATGCGGATGACCCTCAGATTCTTTTTCTTGGCAAAGATATCCATCACCCCAGACTCGAAATCCGGCGCAACCACGACTTCTGAATATTGGCTGGAAATCGCTTCAGCCGTGGCCTTGTCAACGGGACGATTGAGGGCGATGCATCCTCCGAATGCGGCCACGCGGTCCGCCATATTGGCTTTGAGATAGGCGTCACAAAGTGAGCCTGCCTGGGCGACGCCGCAGGGATTGTTGTGTTTCACGATGACAACCGTGGGATCGTCCCCAAAATATCTGAGAATATTAAGCGAATTGTCGGCATCCGTAAGGTTGGTCTTGCCAGGATGTTTGCCGGATTGCAACAGTTCCACGTCCGAGGCCAGGAATTGTCCCGGTTGAATCGTTTGGGTTTCACCTAAGATAAGGTTGCCGTTCACAAGCCGGTAAAGCGCTGCTTCCTGGCCTGGATTTTCCCCATACCGCAATCCTTTTTGAACGTCGTCCACAACCCAGGTAACCTTCTCATAAAACAATGTTTGGCGTTTGTCTTTTTCAACAAAACTAACCTCCATCTTGGCAGGAAAACTATCGGCAACGATGGTGCTGTACATTTTTTTTAGATCATCAGGCATTTTCTTCTCCTTTTACACCAGCCATCAGGGATACGATTCGTTTTAGATCATTACCCCATTTCCGGCCAGGTCTTATGAGGCTGTAGGCTGTAGACCATTAGGCTTTAGGCGCCTACAGCCTATAGCCTTCAGCTCCCAGGTTTAAAACGGGTCATCCGGTTTAAACGGCGTCCTTCGCCGCTGATTTAATATCTAACCAGAGATTAACATCCAACATTGAACATCTACCACTTCGAATTCTTAAATTCTATTGGAAAATTTATCAGAACTACACCCTACATGGATCCAATAGCCAAAAGCTGCTGATTGCATGCACCTGATAGCTTACGGCTCCAGGTTGTAGCATGCTTTGACTTCGTCCAGATTTCTGGCAGCCAGAAAATCAGCGATGGTGCGGTCATACACCGCTGTGTGCGCAAAAGCCTTTTGGGCCAATTGGAAACGCAGTTCTAGGGAAATGGTTCCACCACCGGTTTGCATATCGGCCAGGATCCGGTCATAGTCTGTGGGATCCACCACCGAAGCAACCCGGATAAAATTCTTGGCCGAAGCACGGATCATGCAAGGTCCGCCAATATCGATATTTCCGCGCGCTTTTTCGGTTGTGACATCCGATTGGGCAATGGTTTCCTTAAAAGGATACAGGTTTACCACAACCATATCAATGGGTACTGCTTGGGTCCGCGTCAGATCCCCTTGGTGGGCCTGGTTATATGTTTCTGTCAAAAGCCCCAGGTAGATTTTAAAATCCAGCGTCTTGACCAATCCGCCCTGGGTCTCGGGCTGGCCGGTGTAATCAGAAACCTGCTGCAAATGGGTCGCGGCCTCGGCACCCAAAATCTCCTGAAGCCGCGCATAGGTTCCCCCCGTGGAGAAAAAACGGATCTCCGGATTAATGGCCAGCAACCCGGGAACCAATGTATCCAGTCCCTGTTTATCGGATACGGATAGTAGGACATGTTTAATTTGAACGGCTTCATCGATCTTTTCAACGACATTGATTCCCATAATCTGCTTTACCTCCCTCTTTTAGGCTGTTAGCGGCTTATGGCTAAATGCTGAACGCTTCTATCCTTTAAAACCTCGATACACGAAACACCAAAAACGCAACCCGAATCCCGCAACGCGCAACGCGTTTATAGCTTGCCTTCATGCTCAGCCAAAAACCGATCAAAAAACGCACACATGAAGGCATGCCGGTCAGCGGCCAGCCGTTTGCCTGCCGCCGTTAAAATACGTTGGTGAATTTTAGACAGTTTAACCCGAAACTCACGATAGCCGGTATCTTCTTCTGAATAAGCACGCGTATTTTCAATATTTAAGTGGGCGTTATGCAATCGAGCGCCAACTTCGCCTGCGAACTGAAATGCGCGTGCAATGCCCACGGCACCGATGGCATCCAATTTATCGGCATCAAAAAGGACCCGCGCCTCGATTGTCCTGGGCAGCGAGTTTCCACGAAAACGGTGGGAACGAATACAGTCTAGAATGTTCTCTTTTTGATGTTTCGATAAATCGAGTGGTTCAATCAAAGGGGCTGCTAATTCAGCCCCTTTTTGGGCATGGCAAATGCGTCCATTGCTGGCATCTTGATAACCGCGACCGATGTCGTGCAGGCAAGCTGCAATCAGGACCACGTCCATATCCGCCCCTTCTTTGGGACCGATACGCTCGCAAAGGCGAAAGACCCGTAGGGTATGTTCCCAACTATGACTACCTTTGGCGGCAGCAAACATTTTTTGTGCTATTTTTTTTATGTGTTCCAATGGGGCTTGCTGCGCAAGCCCCGCGACTGAGTTGACTGCCACCGACTTTTGATTCATAACTATCTATATTTATTATAAATGATTAGGATGTGGCCTGGCTTTTTAACCAAACAGATTGAACAGACATGAACCTGATACGAGTGCCCCGATATCTATCAACCCCAAGGATTTTTTGTCAAGCCAACAGGTTGGTTTTTTGGTCGGAATAATTCAGCCGGCGCAACCCATCGGCTTAGACACCATCATACTCATATTACTCCACATAACTCCACTAAATATTTTTATTGATTTATCTTTTTAACACTCGTAAATTATTATAAATAATTTAATAATCTTTTTATTTTTCTCTTGACTTTTTCTCAATAATGTACTTTTATGCTTTCAAAGTGGATAAATGTGGATATTTGCAGTTTTAGTATGAACGTCTTAAGCGCTCAGTTTGCCTAGGTGACACATGTTCCGTGGAAGCTCATTTCATACCATCGACCCGAAAGGACGCATCATCATCCCCAAGCGCTTCCGGGATGTAATCTGCGGTCAGGACGGCGACCAATTGATGGTCTCTCGCATGGATCGCAGCCTGGTAGCTTACACCCTGAAAGAATGGGAAAAAATCGAAGCGCGTATCCTTTCACTGGCTGAAAAAAATGACACCATGCGGCGATTCAGACGCGTTTTTATCGGCGGCGCATTTGCCTGTGCCTGGGATAAGCAAGAACGCATCCTAGTCCCTCCCACGCTGCGCGACTATGCGCGCCTGGACAAGGAAATCGTTTTGGTGGGTGTTTTAGATCATTTTGAAATATGGTCCCGCGAAAACTGGGATAGAGAGAATAGCACCATGGAAAGAGACATGAAAAAAGAGGAGGTTCGCAACGAAATTGCCAAGTTAGGAATTTGATCCCATGTCCTATCGCCATGTCCCCGTGATGGTATCTGAAGTTATCGCGCATCTAAATTGCCAACCAGGCCTGACCTACCTGGACGGCACCCTCGGCGGTAGTGGGCATGCCATGGCAATCTTAAAAAAAATAGATCCCGGCGGCTGTCTGATCGCAATCGATCAAGATTTAGATGCAATTGAAAATGCAAAAATCATATTGCCGCAAGGCAAAGCTAAATTTCACCTCCATCATGGTAACTTTTCCCAATTTCCCAATTGTCTGGCGGCGTTGAGTATTCAGGCAGTGGACGGCATGTTGCTCGACCTGGGGCTTTCACTTCATCAGCTTGAATCGAGTCAGAGGGGATTTAGCTTCCAAAAGGACGAACCCCTGGACATGCGCATGGACATTCGCTCGGATCCACGCGCCAGCGACCTGGTCAACAACCTGAGCCAAAAAGCACTAACGGATCTTTTTAGAACCTATGGCGAAGAACCATGGGCGAAATCTATTGCTCGCAGGATTTGCCAATACCGCCGGAGCAAGCCCATTGTCTCCAGTCGCCAGCTGGCGGAACTCGTGGCCCAAGTCATTCCCAGGGCCAAATGGAAACCCGGTAGGCACCCGGCCACACGCATTTTCATGGCCTTGAGAATTATGGTCAACAAAGAGTTAGAACGGCTGCAACAATTCCTGGGGGTATTCGCGGATCACTTAAATCCCGGGGGGCGAATCTGTATCCTTAGCTTTCACTCTCTTGAGGATCGTATCGTAAAACACGCGTTTCGGGCTTTGGAACGAGGTTGTACCTGTCCCCCGGATTTTCCGAAATGCGTGTGTCAGGAAAAACCCCGCGTTCGGGTTTTAACAAAAAAAGGGTTAAAACCGACTGCGGACGAAATTGCTGCCAATCCCATGGCGCGCAGCACCATTTTGCGGGCGGCAGAAAGACTGGGATGATGTCAGCGCCCGCACATAAAGCCAAACTGACCGGGGTATGGATGATTCTGATGACCATCTTCATCATGGAACTGCTGTTTTATACGTGGTGCCGTGTGCAAAATGTGAATTATGGCTACGAAATCTCCAAAGAAACACAAGACCAGAGGCAACTCACGGCGTATCAGAACAATCTCAAAATTGAGCTGACGCGATTGAAATCACCGGACCGCATTGCCAAGATCGCCAAGGAACAACTTGGTATGATGATGCCGTCAACCGACCGAACGATAATACTGCCATGAAGCGTAAACCTAAAAACCCGCTCAAGCACCGCATAGCCTTTGTGGGTATCTGTTTCTTTGTGCTGATAACGATCGTGGGTGCCAAGGCTGTATATCTTCAGGTATTCTGCGGTTCCTGGCTGTCTCAAAAGGCGGCCAATCAATATGAAAAATCCATCACCCAAGTGGGAAAACGGGGGACGATCTATGATCGGCAAGGCAATGCCCTGGCCGTGAGCATCCAAGGGACATCCATCGCTGTCTATTTGGACCGGATCGAAGACAAGCCCCAGACCATCCGGGCAATCGCCAAAGCCTTGAAGACGAATCAGAAACAGATCCGGCGTCGATTTCAAGGACGTAAGGGCTTTGTCTGGTTAAAACGGCAAGCCACCCCCAAAGAAGTGGAGGCCATAAAGTCGCTCGATCTTGAAGGTATCGGCTTCATGCCCGAGTACAACCGCTTCTACCCAAACAAATCGATGGCTGCCCAGGTGATTGGATTTACCGGTATTGACGGCAACGGCCTCGAAGGTATTGAGTATTACTACGATCAGGCCCTAAGCGGCACGGAAAAAGAGGTAGTTGTGTTGAAAGACGCTCTGGGTCGCGGGTTTGCAAAGGATCAAGAGGCCCAAATACCGCATCACCCTTCTTTTAATGCCGGCCGAAACATCGTTCTGACACTCGATCGTAACATTCAATATATTACCCAGACCGCCCTGGAAACAGCTGTGCGCCAGTTTACGGCGCGTTCCGGCATGGCCGTTGTAATGGATCCCACCAGTGGTGCCATTTTGGCCCTGTCGCATTACCCATCCTTTAATCCCAATGTATATGCGAAATACGACCGCCCGTTATGGCGCAACCGCGCATTGACCGATCCTTTCGAACCCGGTTCCACCATGAAAATATTCTCAACGGCAGCCGCCCTCTCCTCGGGCATCTGCAGTCCCAGCACCATTTTTTTCTGTGAAAACGGTGCCTACAAAATCGGTGCGAATACGATTCATGATACCCATCCACGCGGCTGGCTGTCTTTACAGCAAATTGTAAAATACTCCAGCAATATCGGCATCACCAAGGTCATTGAAATGGTTGGGGCCGACACCCTTTATTCGACGCTGAAAAAATTTGGTTTTGGCACCAAGACCGGTTTGGATTGCCCCGGCGAAACGTCCGGAACCTTGAGCCATAACAATCGTTGGTCCAAAATTGATACCAGCGCGATTTCCTTTGGGCAGGGCCTTTCGGTATCGGCTATTCAGCTGGTGTCAGCCACCGCAGCCGTTGCCAATGACGGTATTCGCATGAAACCTTATATCGTTCACGCAGTCACAAGCCAGAGCGGTCGCGTTATCGAACAAACGCAACCCCAGGTTGTCGAACAAGCCGTATCGCCCGAAGTGGCCGCCATCGTCAGGCGTATCATGCAGACCGTTGTAACCGAAGGCGGGACCGGTACCAGCGCATCCTTGCAGGGCTACACCGTGTGCGGCAAAACAGGTACGGCTCAAAAAATTGATTCAAACGGTAAATATTCTCGGGGGAAATATACGGCGTCCTTTGTGGGCATAGCACCGGTGGAGAATCCCCATATCGTTGTTTTGGTGGTGATCGACGAACCCGCCGATGAACACTACGGCGGCACGGTGGCAGCGCCGGCTTTTCAAAAAATTGCCCATGAAACCTTACAATATTTGAATGTACCCCCAAACAATCCCGAGGGGCTTATCAAAGCTGCATTAATTACGGGGAACAGCAATTGAATCTAAACCAACTGCAAACGGTATTGGATCGAGCTGGCCTCTTGGCATCGACCCCAAGTGTCCATTCGGATCAAAATGATTTGGCAGCAATCGACGTGACCGGTTTGCATTATGACACCCGCCGGATCTCACCCGGGGCTGTATTTTTTGCGATTGAGGGCTTCACCACCGATGGCCATAAGCATATTCCGGATGCGGTCGACCGAGGTGCAGCGGCGGTCATTGCGCAAAAACCGGTCAAGACCACAATTCCGGTTATTCAGGTAAGCAATTCGCGCAAGGCCCTGGCCGTTGCGGCCGATCATTTTTTCGGTAATCCCAGCCGGCGGTTGACCATCGTGGGTATCACCGGAACCAACGGCAAAACCACCTGTGCCTATCTGGTAGAAAACATGCTTAAGGCAGCCGGATATCGCGTGGGCGTAATTGGAACGGTGAATTACCGTTACGATGAAAAAATAAGTGCCAGTCCGGTAACGACACCGGAGTCCCTGGATCTGCAGCAAATCATGGCTGAAATGGTCGACGCCGGCGTCACGCATCTCGTTCTGGAGATATCGTCGCATGCCATCGATCTTTTTCGCATCGAGGCCTGCCGCATTGATATCGGGGTGTTTACGAATCTGTCCCAGGATCATCTGGATTACCATGGCGACATGCAAACTTACTGGGCTTGTAAAAAAAGGCTATTTACCCAACACCTGCAGGCTGACCCCAAATCGATTGCCGTAATCAACACGGACACCTCCCGGGGGCGTGAGCTTGTATCTGAGGTGTCCTATCGGGTTATCGCTACCGGACGCGAATCCAGCAGCCTGGTCCGGTCCGAATCCATGGCCATCGATTTCAATGGTATCCGTGGTCGGGTCACCACCCCCGGAGGCCGCATTGAAATTGAATCAACCCTGGTGGGAGCACATAACCTGGAAAATATATTAAGTTCCGTAGGGGTGGGGGTTGCCCTGGCGCTCCCATCCGTGGCCA
>JAAUYD010031614.1_pt1 | contig 10433 bp, 9 predicted proteins | sample 7278101 | NCBI WGS metagenome assembly JAAUYD01 (sample SAMN14350128, study PRJNA611818) | marine sediment metagenome | isolation source: surface marine sediment (0.6m) | place: French Polynesia: Moorea | collected 2018-08
CAAGCTCTTTTGCGGACAGCGGAGTCTCAAGGTTATAGCGGTGCGTTCCAGAGCCGAACGTCTTGAAAGCAGTGTCAAGAAGTCGTAACTCCTCGAGTCTCTCGCGGAGAATTGCGATCTTTGTCGATGCCATCCAGCCGAATTCCTTGATCAGGCCGGACCCGCGGATCGACCATCTTGTTGACAGACTACAAGTCGCACGGCATTCCGGGACAAAACTCGTACCGTGGCCAAGGAGTGAAATTCTCACCTACTGTTGTTCCTGGGTCCCACTGCGCATTCAGGTATGGCGCGGGATCATCGGCAATATCCTGCCAACTGGCTGACGGAAAAACAGTCAGCACCCAATGATCGCAGTCCCACGAACCAAACGTCTGTTCGTTGGGGAGCCACAGGAGAATGAAATCCGGATCATATCCTTCGCACCCGGAGAGCAGCGATACTGCCGGTATGGAGTAATACCCGTCCGCACCATAGTTCGGATCGTCCTTCGTATCGGTACCGACCCAGACGTTACCGATTTCAATATCGCCCGGTGTTTTGAGTCGAACGGCGCCCGGTTCACACTGCGACGCATCGTACTGAAGCTGGTCGCCTGACTTCAGGTAATCACATAATGCGGTGGGTAGCTGTGCTTTCATATCGCGTTACGGCTCGTTGCTCTTGCATCTGAACAACTGAAAACCTGTACGGTAAATCTCTTCACCGTTGTAAGTAACCGATAGTATCCAGACGCCTTCTACTCGCGTCTTTCTCGTCAGCGTAAAGCCGCCGCTGAGGACATTGCCCGAGCTGAAGGCGCTCGGAGTTACATAGTACGACCGCCCGAGTCCCTTGGCATTACTGTGACTCCATTCATACCGGACCTTGATGGTCTTGAACCATGAATCGTCGGAGCGGAGTCCGGGACGGTATCTGAAGGGTCGTTCCGGCGGAATATCGATTGCGAGCGTAGCGCCGATTCGGTGAGTGAGCTGACAGTCTATGAGCAACGGTCCGGGAGGCAAATGCGGGTGCTGGAACTCCTTGTCGTAATTGATCCCACTCGGTTCGACCGACTCCACGTGGTCATAAAGATCATGAAACGCGTTTGTTTCAAGGGCGTATCGACCGATTGCAAAAATCCTGGGTGAATCCTCTGCCGAGGATGCAAGGTGTGCCCAGCCAAGCAAGATGCACAAAACCGCAATGCGGATCGTTGCTGCCTGGTCGGGCTTCGACAACATCAACTTACCGCCCCATCCGACTCGTTCGCGCCGCATTTCGTACATGATCGCTCCTCCGAAATTCTGTTCCGGCAGGAGCTTTGCCGCAGTATCGGAGAGCCTTTGTTTTTCTTCCTGGTCCATGCGACGTGCCTCTCCAACTCAGTTTCAGAGCGACTGAAGTGAGCTAAGAAACGTTATTCTACCCCAGAAAACCTGGTCGGCCGATTGGGGCCGGAAGCGGGCATTCAAGGTTCGGAAGCGAGCCGAATGGGAAGTACGCGATGCCTGTTCTTACGGCGTGTCTTTGTAGGGCGCGAAATTGTAGTACTTGGGCCGCGTGTCGAGGCGAATATGCACCCAGGAAACGCCCAGCCCGGAGGTGCTAAGCCATCTGGGCGAAGTGCCCAGGTTCTCGTGTACGGCGCGAGCTGCAACCTGCCAGAGCGATCTCACCTGGCTCATCGGCGCGGTCCGCAGAAAAGCTGCCAGGTGCGGATATGAGTCGGCCGATCCGATCGGAGTTGGCACGACCAGCAGCGCATCCCCGCCCAGATTGGGGAACTTGATCACATCCAGGCCTGCCTGGGCCGAAAAATATGATTGAAAAGGAGTTGAGTCAGGCGGGACTCTGGCAAGAGCAGGAGCTTCTATGATCACGAACTCGGCAGCGTTTCCGAGAGTCTCTGACGTTAGCGGAGGTAGTTCCCAATAGAACGCCTCAAATCCGCAGCTGACAAGCAGCTCGCTGTACCAGGCAGCAAATTCGGCGTCTGTTTCAAGAAGAACCAGGAATTCGCGAAAGGACAACGGGGTATTGCTATCGAATATCTCAACTCTCGCACCCATCGCGAAGGTATGTGTGCTTGTCTTCCACATCTTTCATTGATCGTAAGAAATGCGAGTCTAGTCTTTCGAGAATAACCAGCTCATGCCATGTCGAAAAGATGCCGGTGGCGCGGACATATGGGTATGTTCGTCCAGATTCATGATTTTGAGCCGCCAGGGTTTGTCGTCATTGTTGGACCAATACTGAATCCACTCCAGGGCTGGTGCGCGGAACATCGGATCATCCAAAGATCCACTTCCCACGAATAGTCTGGAGTGCTCGCCGGCTGTTTCTGTTTTCCGATGCATTTGCAAGAAGAATGGCAGGTTCCGATGTAGCGCTGGGTTGCTGGCTACATGACCCCAGAAAAGGTCTGGCTTGGTGAGCGCTGTATACAAGACGAACTGTCCACCGATCGACTGCCCGAATATGACTCGACGGTCAGTGCGGGATCGATAAGTCTTTTCAATCAACGGGAACAACTCGTCGCTCAGGAAGCTTTGAAACTTGCCGGCACCTCCCCAGTAATCTCGCTCCGGCGACTTTGCCGTGTAGTCCGTGGAACGATAGTTTCCACCCTCAAAGGTATCGCTTCCGTAGGAAATACCGACGATGATTGCGTCGGGAATTTCCTGCCCGAAGTTCAGATATCGGTAGTATGCCGACAGGAGCGGAAACAACGCGCCTCCATCCAGCACGTAGATTGTCGGATAAGACTGTTCGGGGGACTCATCGTAGCCATCGGGCAACATGATGAAAAGATGGTAAGGCCGCCCAATGATCTTGGAATCAATGCGCTGGTAGCGGGTGTCACCCAACCCCTGCATGAAATCAGTTTCTACGGCCCATGCCGGTGACACGGCCAGCAAGGAAAAAGTGACAAAGCAGGCAATGAATCTCATCACGAAGTTATTTGTCACTTTCTTGCGGATTTCGTTCCGTCTTTACTTAAGTCGGATATTGTCTGCTTCGAGTCAGAAGTAGTCATCCTGCTTCGACCATCCTGAATCCATCAGGTCCTTCTACAACTCCGCCGCCACACTTCTCGGCCAGCTTCCGAACGGTTGTGTCCAGGAACTCGTATCCGTCTCTATCGGCGCCGATGGGCTCTAATGTAACGGGAATGGAAAACTGAAGGTTTGTGTCCAGAACCTTTGCGCCAGATGGGATTTCGTACTCCGCGTCGATCGCGACAAGAACTTGCCAGCCTTCCGACTCGTATGCCCAATCCTCGGCGCCATAGTTTCTCCATGATTCTGGTTCCGGAAGATCAGTTGGCAGGGTAATCGCACAAGCCGTGTACAAAATCAGGTCCATACTCATGCGCATGTTCCTTTGGCAGCGAGCGGCCGCAATGGGTCAGAAGCAGAATTCCATCATACCCCGAACACAGCCCTATGAGCGGCTGGCATAAGGGGCAAAGCAGACCGTCAGACGTGCAGATGCGTCTCGTCTTTACCATTTCTGCGAAGCCCGAACACGGGCTCCGCGCTAAGGTGCAATCAAAGACGCGCCGCCAGGCGACTTCCCTGGTCGATTGCACGCTTGGCATCGAGTTCCGCCGCGACATGCGCACCACCAATCACGTGAACCTCGATGCCGGCTGCCTCGAGCGGTTCCTCGAGCTCGGCGAGAGAAACCTGCCCCGCGCAGAGAACGACATTGTCGGCTTCGATCCAGGTCGGGTTCTCGTGCTTGTCGCCGTAGGTGATCAGCAATCCCCGGTCATCAATGCGCTCGTAGTTGACGTGACCGATCATCTGCACACCGTTCATCTTCAGAGTCGCACGATGAATCCACCCTGTCGTTTTTCCAAGCTTCGCGCCGAGCTTGCCCTTCTTGCGTTGCATGAGTGTCACCTGCCGCGCGGGCGGTTCGGGTGGCTTGCGATCGCGCGCCAATCCACCGCGTTGCTCTTCCGGATCGACGACACCCCATTCGGCGAGCCATTCGTCGAGGTCCATTGTCGGCGATTCGCCTTCTTCGTGAATCAGGAACTCAGCGACGTCAAAGCCGATGCCCCCGGCGCCGATAATTGCGACGCGTTCCCCGACCGGCGCGCGATGCCGAAGCACGTCGACGTAGTTCAACACCTTCGCGTGGTCCTGGCCGTCGATCTTCGGATCGCGCGGCACGACCCCGGTCGCGAGAATGACGCCGTCATAGCCCTCGTCTTTGAGATCATCCGCCGCAACGCGCGTGATGAGTTTCACGCTGATGTTGCTCAGCTCGAGCTGCCGCGCGAAGTAGCGCAGCATCTCGTGGAACTCTTCCTTGCCGGGAATGATCTTCGCCATGTTGAGCTGGCCGCCGATCTCGCCGGCCGCATCGTACAGATCGACGGTATGTCCGCGCTGGTTCAGCACGAGTGCCGCCGAAAGACCGGCGGGTCCTGCACCGACCACGGCGTACTTGCGCGCTGTTTCAACGGCTTCGTAGTTCAGCTCGGTCTCGTGACAGGCCCGCGGGTTAACGAGGCAACTACTCATCTTGTTCGAAAAGGTGTGATCCAGGCAGGCCTGGTTGCACGCGATGCAGACATTAATCTCGTCGGCACGACCCGTGCGGGCCTTCTTCGCAAACTCCGCGTCAGCCAGCATCGGCCTCGCCAGCGACACTATATCGGCGTCGCCGCGGGCCAATACGTCCTCGGCCACGCCGGGTAGGTTGATTCGGTTTGACGTGACTAGCGGTAGCGAAACCTCCTGCTTCATCTTGCGCGTCACCCACGTGAATGCGTTGCGCGGCACCGACGTCGCTATCGTCGGCACGCGCGCCTCGTGCCAGCCAATACCGGTGTTGATGATCGTGGCACCGGCGTTCTCAATTGCCTTTGCGAGCTGTACCGTCTCGTCCCACGAACTGCCGTCGGGAATCAGGTCGATCATCGACAAGCGGTAAATGATGATGAAATCCTCGCCCACGGCCTCGCGCGTGCGTTCGACGATCTCGATTGGCAGGCGCATGCGGTTCGTGTAGTCGCCACCCCATTTGTCCGTGCGCTGATTCGTGTGCGTGACGAGAAACTCGTTGATGAAGTACCCCTCCGAGCCCATGATCTCGACGCCGTCATAGCCTGCCTCGCGGGCCATCCGTGCACAGTGCACAAACGCGTTGATCTGCTTCTCGACCCCGGCGCTCGACAACTCTCGCGGCGTAAACGGTGTGATTGGCGAGCGCACTTTGGAAGGCGCAACCGAAAGCGGGTGATAGGCGTAGCGGCCCGCGTGCAGGATCTGCAACGCGATTTTTCCGCCTTCGACGTGCACGGCCTCCGTGACCTGGCGGTGCTTCAGGGCTTCACGCCGTGTCGTCAATTTGCCGGCGAAGGGTTTGACCCAGCCGGCCCGGTTCGGGGCGTAGCCGCCCGTGACGATGAGGCCAACTTCACCCCGAGCCCTTTCGGCGAAGTAAGCGGCAAGGCGTTCGTGCTGGTTGCCGTCCTCGAGCCCCGTGTGCATCGAGCCCATCAGGATGCGGTTCTTCAGAGTGGTGAAACCGAGGTCGAGCGGCGCAAAAAGATGCGGATAGTTCGTGTCAGTCAAAGTATGAGGATCAGGTCAGTGATTCGATGCGGCGATGATAACAGCGATCGGCGTCTTACTCTGCCGCTGCGCGGTAGCGTTCGAGCACCGCCTCATCGTCGTCCGACCACGCCTCACCCGCGCCGTTGCGGGCCAGCGTCATGAACTCGGCCGCCGAAGCCGGGTCCCGCTGCTCCCACGCCATGCGTGCCTGCAGCCGGTATACATCCCTGTGCTCGGGACGGTCCAGTATCACCGCGTCGAGATAGGGCCGGGCGGCGCCCACATCGCCGAGACTTAGCCAGGCTTCGGTGAGATTGGCGCGTAGCGCGAAAGCCATGGCGTTGTCGCCGATACGCTCGGAGATGGCCAGGGCCTCGTCGAAGTGGCTGATCGCGTCACGCCAGGCTTCGCGACCGAGGTCGATTTCGCCCTGCAGCATCAGCGCGCGCGATTCATCGCGCTCCTGGGCCGCATCTCGTGCGGCCTGTAGCAGTTCGATAGCGATGCCCTCGGCGCCGTCGAAATTGTCCATCTCGATCCATGAGCGCGCGATACCAAGTCGGGCACCGTTGACGGCAAGGGCATTGTTGATGCTGCGCTGGATCGCTTCGGCTTCGGCGTAGCCGGCCGCCGCCGCGCGCGGGTTCTCCGTCAGGAGGTCGACCAGCGCAGTTTGCGCAATCGCCAGCGCAATCACGTCCTGGTCATCCATCTCCACGCCAACGTCGCGCACCTGCTGGGCATACTGTCGGGCACGTGTCAGGTCGCCGAGCTCGACGCTGAGCTGCGCCATCCGCAGCAAGCTGGACGCGATACCGTTCAGGTCGTTGAACTCGCGCCGCACGGCCAATGCTTCCTGGGTGAGGTCGCGAGATTCGTCGTAGCGGCCGAGCGAACCGTAAATCGTCGATAGCCGGCTCTTGGCATATGCCGCGAACAGGCGCCGTCCGGTCAATTCGAAACTCTCGATCGCGGCCAGCGCATGCTGCTCCGCTGCATCGAGGTTGCCTGTGCGCATCAGAATGCCCGCGTAGTTGTTATGAAACGTCCCTGGGTAGGTCGTCAGATCCATGCCCTGCAGCACCGTATGTGCCTTCTCCATATGGTCTTCGGCCGCTTCGATATCGCCACGATTGCGAGCGAGCAGCCCGAGGTTGATGTTGGCCGTCACGATATACATCGGTTTCTCGGCCGCCGTAGCCAGGCGAATGACATTGTCGAAGGACTGCAACGCCTCCTCGCTGCGCCGCTGATTCATATACAGGATGCCGAGACCATTCGTGGATATCGCTTCGAGTTCGTCATTGCCCGCGCTGCGTTGCTCATTGACGAGCTCGACGAGTAGCCGTTCGGCCGTTTCATAGTCGCGCAGGTTGCGAACGCAGAGCGCGTACTCGTAGCGTGGCCAGAACAGTTTCGGGTCCTGTTCGATGATCACGGCAAACAGCTGTTTGGCGTCCTCGTAATTGCCCTCGAACTCAAGACTCATCGCGCGCGCGTAGGCCTCGTTGAGGAAATCGTCCTCCGAGATCGTCCGCATGTGCTCGTTCGGCGGCGGACCGGTCTCGACCAGGCTCGATATCGTGTCGACGGCGTCCTTGATCAGGCGTGCCGGTTCCTTGCCGACGATCGTGCGGCGCTGCGCACGCATGTCGCCACCGGCGATCGTGTAGTTGAGGCGGTAAAGGCCCTGCTCGAAGGTGATGTTCGCCGCGAGCGTGTGCGTGTTGGACGTCGTGCGCTGCAACGCAGCCGCGAATTCGCTGTTCTTGCTAACGAGTTCATCGAGCGGCTTGTCGGCGGCGAGCTCGATGATGCTGCGCTCGGCGACCACGTTGACGCCTTTTGCCTCGAGCATGCGGTTCATCAGGCTCATCATGCCGGTGCGCACCCAGTCGAGTTCGTCGTCGCCGGTGCGATTCTCGACCGGCAGCACGGCGAGACGCAGTTCGCCGCTGATTGCAGGCGGCGTGAAATACCACCATGCGGCGATAGCCAGTGCAACAATGCCCGCGGCAATCGTCAACATTGGCGTTTTTCGGTGCGCCGGCTTTTGCGCTCTGCCCGACGTCGCGTCAGCTTTTTCGGCGCTAGTGCGCGCCTGAGCTTCAAGCGCGGCAACAAATCGATAGCCGTGGCCGTGCACGGTTTTGATGATGGACTGTCTCTCGGCATCGTCACCGACGGCCCGGCGGGCTTTCATGACACAGCGGGTCAGCGCGGTTTCGGTCACGATGCTGCGCGGCCAGAGCGCATCCTGCAGTTCGTCCTTGTCGACCGCACGGTCCCGGTTACGCACGAGATAGAGCAGCAACTCGAAGGCTTTGGGCTGGGTCGTTACGGGTGCGCCGCCCAGCGTCAATTCGCGACGTGCGGCGTCGAGCACACAGTCGCCAAAGCGATAAACCTCGGTTTTTTCTACTTTTTCTTCTGTCACTGCTGCCCCGGGAGCGCGTGTCAGCAAATGGTCAGGGTTTGGTCGCGACGTGGTCAGGACTCTTGATCATTCTACGCCGACACTGCATGGCAGGCCATAAGGCCTGATGGCCGAGGAGGACGTGATGAAACGATGGACGAGCCTGATCTATGGCGTGTTCGCCTACCTGTGCTTCATGGCGACCCTGGTTTACGCTTTTCTGTTTCTCGGCAACCTGTTCGTTGCCCGCACCATTGATGCGGCAGCCGGGATTCCGCTCGGCAATGCGCTGCTCGTCAATACGGCGCTGTTGCTCGTGTTTGCCCTGCAGCACAGCGGCATGGCCCGTCGCAGATTCAAGGTGCGGCTTGCACACGTGCTGCCACCCGAACTCGTGCGCAGTACCTACGTCATCATGTCGTGCGTCGCGATGGTACTGATGATGGTGCTATGGCAACCGATGGGGGGCGTCGTATGGCGCATCGACGATCCTCTCGCAAGACGAATGATTATCATCGTTTACCTGCTCGGCTGGGTATTGATGATCTGGTCGAGCTTCCTGCTCGATCACTTCGAGTTGTTCGGTCTCAGGCAGGTCTGGTACCGGTTTCAGAATCGTCCGCAGTGCAGGCCGCCCGAGTTCCAGACGCCCGCGGCCTACCGCCTCGTGCGGCATCCGATCTACGCAGGCTGGGTAGTCGTGCTCTGGGCATCGCCGATCATGACCGTCGCGCACCTGGTGCTCGCCCTCGGGCTCACCGCCTACGTGATTTACGGTATCCGCCTGGAGGAACAGGATCTGCAGGAGCGTCTGCTGTACTACGAGCAATATCGGCGCAAGGTCCCTATGCTGGTACCTTCATGGAGAAAGCGTCTTGTCAAACGGGACGACCCCTGAAGGAGCAACATGGCGAACAAGACAGTCGCGTTCCTCGTCATGGACGATATGGGCGACTTCGTAACCGACTTTCACCTGTCCGTGGAGCCGCTGGCCGAGCTAGGGTGGCAGGTGGAGACTGTGGCATGGCGCAGCGATCCGGACTGGAACCGCTACGATGCCGTGTACATCTGCACGCCATGGGACTATCCGCAGCACCCCGAGGAATTCCGCCAGGTGCTCGAAACCATCGACGCGAGCAAAGCCTTGCTCTGTAATGCGCTATCGACGGTCCTGTGGAACCTCGACAAGTCTTACCTTCGTGATGTCGAGAGCCGCGGCAATCGAATCGTGCCGAGTACCTGGTACGACGACTTCGAACGGCACGACGTTGCCGGATTTTTTCGCGAACATGCCACCGATTCCGTTGTTGTCAAACCCACAGTCGGCGGCAATGCCATCGACACGTACGTTCTGCACGATCCGGTCCCCGGCCGCACGCTCGCCACGCTGGAAGGATTGTTTGCGAAGCGCAGCTTTGTCGTGCAGCCCTACATCGACAGCATTACAACCGAAGGCGAGTACTCGCTCTTTTACATGAACGGCCGATACAGCCATGCGATCGGCAAGGTACCGGCCGACGGTGACTTCCGGGTTCAGGAAGAACACGGCGCGGAAATCCGGTCAGTAGAGCCGCCGCCGGGCCTGCGCGAGGTTGCTGAGCGCGTATTTGCACACATCGAGCCCTTGCCGGTGTACGGTCGCGGTGACTGGGTGCGCGGACCCGACGGCGAGTTCCTGCTGATGGAACTCGAGTTGATCGAGCCGTCGCTCTACCTACGCACTGACGCGGGTGCGCCCGCGCGCTTTGCGCGCGCGTTTGACGAGTGGTTTGAGGAACTCGCCCGTAAATGAGCCCCTCGTCGCGGCGACGTCTTCGGGTGTTCCGGCCGCGATGATCTGACCGCCACCGTCGCCACCCTCGGGACCGAGGTCGAGAATCCAGTCGGCGGTCTTGATGACATCGAGATTGTGCTCGATCACGACGACCGTATTGCCGTGGTCGCGCAGACGATGCAGTACGCCGAGCAGTTGCTCGATATCGTGAAAGTGCAGGCCCGTCGTCGGCTCGTCGAGAATGTAGAGCGTATTACCGGTATCGCGTTTGGACAATTCCTTGGCGAGCTTGACGCGCTGTGCTTCACCGCCCGACAGCGTTGTAGCGTTCTGGCCGAGGCGGATGTAGGTCAGCCCTACGTCCATCAATGTCTGCAGCTTGCGGGCTACCACCGGCACGTTCTTGAAGAACTCTGCGGCGTCCTCGACCGTCATTTCGAGTACTTCGTGAATATTCTTGCCCTTGTAGCGAATCTCGAGCGTCTCGCGGTTGTAGCGTTGGCCTCGGCAGACGTCGCAGGGCACGTACACGTCAGGCAGAAAGTGCATTTCGACCTTGAGGACACCGTCGCCCTGGCACGCCTCGCAGCGGCCGCCCTTGACGTTGAAGGTGAAGCGACCAGGCATGTAGCCGCGCGATCGTGCCTCCTGCGTGCCAGCAAACAGCTCGCGAATTGGCGTG
>JAAUYD010154849.1_pt1 | contig 10433 bp, 6 predicted proteins | sample 7278101 | NCBI WGS metagenome assembly JAAUYD01 (sample SAMN14350128, study PRJNA611818) | marine sediment metagenome | isolation source: surface marine sediment (0.6m) | place: French Polynesia: Moorea | collected 2018-08
CATCGAAGACCTTAAAAGAAGCTGATCGAGCGATGACGATCTGTAACGCCTGCCGTTATTGTGAAGGATTCTGTGCGGTGTTTCCCGCCATGGAGCTTAGGCGGACTTTTTCCGAACCGGATTTGAAGTACCTGGCGAATCTATGTCACAATTGTCGCGGGTGTTATTATGCCTGCCAGTATGCACCGCCCCATGAGTTCATGCTGAACATCCCCCAGGCGATGGCGGCGCTCCGACAGCAGACCTATCGAGAGTCCAGCTGGCCGCAAGCGATGAAAGGTTTTTTTCAGAACAACGGGCTTGTCGTATCGCTGATTGCGGCCCTCAGTATTGCTGTGGTTCTGCTTCTAACTCTTATGTTCCAGGGGCATGATGCCCTTTTGGCCATCCATCGGGGTGAAGGTGCTTTTTACCGGGTGATTCCCTACGTTGCCATGGTTATCCCCTTCTCGGTTTTAGCAGTGCTGGTGTTGGTAAGTCTAGGGAAAGGGTTCGTCCGTCTGTGGCGGGCTACCGGTGGCACACTGGAAGACCTGATGAGCGGGTCAGCCCATTTGCAGGCGATCGGAGATGTATTGAAACTCAAGTATTTGGATGGCGGCGGATATGGTTGCAATTATCCCGATGAGCGGTTCAGCATGATCCGTCGCTATTTTCACCACGCCGTGTTTTACGGTTTCATCCTTTGTCTGGCGTCGACCACGGTTGCTTTTTTCTACGACCATTTGCTGCACCGACCAGCCCCCTATCCTTTTTGGAGCTGGCCGGTTGTTCTGGGTACCCTTGGGGGAATAGCGATTCTGGTGGGGACCGGCGGATTGCTCTATCTCAAACAACAGATGGATCGGGAACCGGCAACACCGGAAACGCTCGGAATGGACGTGGCCTTCACATTGGTGCTCCTGTTGACGAGCTTGTCCGGTCTGCTGCTGTTATGCCTGCGGGCTACATCGCTGATGGGAACTCTTCTGGCTGTGCACCTTGGGTTCGTGCTGGCCCTGTTCATCACCATGCCCTACGGTAAGTTCGTCCATGGGGTTTATCGCTATGCAGCCCTGCTTAAAAATGCCGTCGAGCAGGCCCGTGAAAGAGACTGAAGAATGGAACTCATATCTATCCCTGACTCGATTGAACCGAAAACTGGCTGAGGAACGGCCAATCATGCCCTTTTCCCAACCTCTAATGAAATAATACGTGGGTTACGGTGGGAACCAACGATTCTGCAATAGTCAGATCAGAAGATCTCCAGAAATGGCTGCAAAAGGTTTTTGAGGCGTACGATTTGTCGCCACCCGATGCGGTTTTGGCAGCAACGGCTCTGGTTAAAGCCAGTCTGCGGGGAGTTGACTCGCACGGCGTCGCCCGAACCTCCATGTATTGTGAAAGATTACGACGAGGTGCGGCCAATCCGGTTCCGGACATCAAAGTGAACCGCGTCTTCACGGCTGCATCTATGATCGATGGCGATGATGGGCTCGGGCTGGTGGTGGGCCACCGGGCCATGGCCGAAGCGATCTCTATCGCCCATGAGTGCGGCATCGGTTTGGCAGGTGTCAAGCGCAGCGGACATTATGGGATGGGGGCGCTATACATTCTACAGGCCATTGAAGCCCGTTGTGCGGGACTGGCCTTCACGAATGCATCGCCGGCTTTGCCCGTATGGGGTGGTCGAACGAAATTCCTCGGTACGAGTCCCTTCGCCGCGGGTGCCCCGGCTGGTGATTCTACCCCGTTTGTGTTGGACATGGCCTGTTCGATCGTGGCGCGTGGAAAACTCAAGTTTGCTGCCCAGCGGGGCGAAGCCATCCCGGAAGGTCTGGCCCTGGATCGGCAGGGTCGCCCGACGACAAACGGGGCGGAAGCATTCGAGGGAGTTGTCCTGCCAATGGGCGGCGTCAAGGGTGCCGGGCTTTCCCTGCTAATGGAAGTGCTGAGTGGCGTCCTAACGGGTGCTGCTTATGGCGGAGAAGTCCGAAACCCCTTCACCGGATTAGACGGCCCGCAAGGTACGGGACATTTTTTTATGGCGCTAAGAGCTGATCTTTTTATGCCCATGGAAACCTTCGAAAACCGCATGCAGATTCTGGCAGCGCGTATCAAAGAACAGCCGCGGGCGGAAGGATTTGAAGAAATTCTGATGCCTGGGGAGCCGGAAGCCAGAAAGGAACAGGAGCGTCTGACCTTCGGGATTCCCCTAACACGTGATGTCCTTGAATCCTTACGGTCGGAAGGAAAGCGGGTTGGATTGCCTTTTCCCGGCAGTTGAATCCGTCAGTGTGAGAATAGTTTAAGAAACAGCGGCGCCGTGAGGATAACGAACACGACACGGAAGAAGTGAAAACAGACCGCCGATGGCACCCAGCTCGATTCCTAATCCGTGCCATCCACCCGGATTCAATCGGTGATGACACCGTTAAGCGGACTTTGTTAAAATCAGCTTGATTTTTGCTGTCAGCATACGTTATGAACCTTGTCTAGACCTAATGTAAATTTTCGACTGACAGCCTTTATTGCAGGGTTATCGGGGATTACCTCCGGATCATTCATTTCATTATACCCATTCCATAAGTTATGACAACCCAAAGGAGGAAACCATGAAACAATGTCAAGATCGATTAGGTCAACATCATCCGTGGATGATCACATCCGAATACGGATGGACAGATGTGGCGTCCCAAACGGAAAATTAAGTTGACTTTTGCGGTCAGCATAACCTATGAATGTTTTCAGACCCAATGCTTTTCTTTGTCTGATAGCGCTTTGAGGTTTCGTTGGGGATTGAATTCAGACTCTTCAATAATTTAACCATCTGCTGTGGGACAAGACCGAACCCGAAATGCGCTGGGGCGGGAGGAACAAGGTGGGGCCACAAGAGATGGTCCTAATGGATACACATATTACCAATTAAAGGAGGTTTTCCAATGAAAAAATGGCTTAGTATGCTACTGACAGTGATGTGTGCTCTGGTGCTGGCTGCGCCGGCGGTCCAGGCCGAGGCAGATTTTTCTGATGAACAGATCACCTGGATTATTCCGTTCAAGGTCGGGGGCGGCAGCGACGTCTGGTCGCGTCTGTACGCACCTTTTTTTACAAAATACCTGCCGGGCAACCCGGTCGTGGCCGTCAAGAACATGCCTGGCGGTGGCAGCATTACCGGCGGCAATCACTTCGAACAGCGGGTGCGCAAAGACAATGGATTGACCGTTTTCGGGTCCTCGGGATCTACGAGCTTTCCGTACCTATTGGGCAACAGCAAGGTGAAATATGATTTCTCTAAGTACCACATCGTTTTTGCTTCTCCCACCGGCGGGGTCGCCTACATCAACCCCAAACTGGGCGTGACATCGGCCGCCGACCTGAAAGGCTTAAAAACCGAACTGGCGTATGCCTCCCAGGGGGCCACGTCCCTGGATATCGTTCCGCTGTTGGCCTTCGATATGCTGGGGCTGAACGTAAAAGCAATTTTTGGCTACAAGGGGCGCGGCTCCGGTCGGGTCGCTTTTGAACAGGGCGAAGTCAACATTGACTACCAGACATCTACGGCCTATATCAAAAATGTACGTCCACTGGTCAAACAGGGCCAGGCCGTGCCCTTGATGACTTGGGGCGTCCTGGACGATGCTGGCAACGTGGTGCGCGATCCCATCGAGCCGGATTTGCCATGCTTCCCCGAAGTCTATGAAATGGTTCATGGCAAGAAACCCTCCGGACAGGCCTGGAAAGCATGGAAGGCATTTATGGTGGCAGGTTTCGGCGTCCAGAAGGCCATGTGGCTGCCCCAAAAAACTAAACCAGAAATTATCGCTGCTTACCGCGAGGCCGCAGCTAAAGTGATTGCCGATCCAGAATTCCAAGGTGTTGTCGAGAAGAGTTTAGGCGGCTATACTCAACTGGCGGGCGAGAAAGCCAGCAAGGCCTTCGAGCAGGTATTGGGTGTGTCCCAGGAGGACAAAGCCTGGGTCATCAAATGGATCAAAGATGAATACGGGGTTGAAGTAAAATAGCCCCCATGATGAGGAAATGCCATGGAGGCTTTTTTTCAATCTCTGACCGTATTGTTGACGCCTTCGCATTTGATGCTCTTGATCGCCGGGGTCGCGCTGGGACTCTGTGTTGGAATCCTGCCCGGTTTAGGAGGCATTGTGGGGATGACCATTCTTTTGCCGGTGATTTACGGCATGGACCCCCACAACGCCTTTGCCCTTCTGATCGGCATGGTGGCCGTCATCCCAACTTCGGATACCTTCCCATCGGTCATGATGGGGATTCCCGGATCCTCGGCCTCCCAGGCCACCATTATGGACGGATACCCCCTGGCGCGCAAAGGTGAAGCCGCCCGCGCCCTGGGCTCGGCCTTCACGGCCTCGTTGATCGGCGGTCTGATCGGCGCCGCCGTCCTGACTCTCATCATTCCCATCGCCCGGCCGTTGGTGCTGGCGTTCGGCTCACCGGAGTTGTTCATGCTGGCCGTTTTAGGCATGTCCATGGTGGGGGTACTTTCGGGAAACCAACCCATAAAAGGTATCATCGGTGCCGGCATTGGTCTCATGCTGGGGGCTATCGGGGACGCTCCTGCAGTCACTGAGTATCGGTACACCTTCGGGATGGACTACCTTATGGACGGGATTTCCCTGGTCATTGTCGGGCTGGGTCTGTTTGCCTTCCCCGAGATCATTGATTTGCTGATCAAGGGTCGCCCGATCTCGGAAAAAGCCGAACTCGGCAGGGGTTGGCTGGATGGGGTCAAAGATACGATTCGCCACAAATTCATTGTCCTGCGTTGCGCCATCATTGGTGTCGTCATCGGATTCATACCGGGGCTGGGCGGTTCGGTGGTGGATTGGATCGCATACGGTCACATCATCCAGACGAGCAAAGATCGCGAGCGTTTCGGCAAGGGGGACATTCGCGGGGTCATCGCACCCGAGAGTGCCAACAACGCCAAGGAAGGCGGTGGCCTGATTCCCACCTTCCTGTTCGGCATACCGGGTTCCGGTTCGATGGCGGTTTTTCTGGGCGGCCTTCTTATCCTCGGCATCCAGCCCGGTCCTTCCATGGTGACCGAAAATGTCGATTTGCTCTACACCGCCATCTGGAGCCTGGCACTGGCCAACATCTTCGGCGCCGGTCTGGCACTGGTCCTGTCCAAGCCGATCACCAAACTCACGGTTGTGCCCTTCAGCTACCTGGCACCTTTCATGATTCTGATTATTACCTTCGCCTGCTACCAAGCGACTTACAGTTGGGGCGATCTGATCGCCCTTCTGCTGGTGGGCATCCTGGGGTGGTTGATGAAGCAGTTCGGCTGGCCGCGCCCGGCGGCCTTGATCGGCTTCGTTCTGGCCGGCAACCTGGAACAATACCTGTTCATCTCGGTACAGCGGTATGGCCTGGGCTGGCTGACCCGGCCCGGTGTGATCATCATGGCGGTCATTATCATTGCCTCTCTCAGCGCATCGATTGTTTACCAGAAAAAGCTCAAAACGACCGGGCAGACCGCTGCCAAGGAGTAAGGAGTAAATCATGGCACGATGGCTGACTCTGAAAAACCTGTTCTCCCTGTTCCTGATTGCCTGGTTCGCGTATGGTGTGTGGGAAGCACGCGGCTATGCCTATCTGGCCAAAATATTTCCGTTTTATGTCAGCCTGGTCCTGCTCATTTTTGCCGTCATCAGCATCTTTATCGAAATTCGCACGGTTGTTGACCAGGCTGAAGACCTGCATGGTGCGTCGTCGGGTTCCGACTTAAGCGTTGATTGGGATATGCCGATGGCTGACGTCTGGAAGCGTTTCGGCCTCTATATCGGGATTATCCTGGGAGTATATGTTTTCATCTATCTGATCGGCTACCCCTTGGCCATAAGTCTTTTTATTTGCCTTTTTTACCGCCTGGTTGCCAAGGCCAAATGGGTCACTTCCGTCGTGGCCGGCTGCGCGGGGCTTGGTTTTCTGGCCCTGGCTTCCAATGTCCTGGGTATGGATTGGCCGGCAGGCTTGGTGAAACTGCCGTGGCCGCTGGGATGATGGGTTGCGCTTGAATGAAATTGCATTAAGATATGTCTTGGGACGCGCTATCCTCGCACTCCGACCTACGCAATGATGAGAATGTTGGAGACAACCGGTGACCAGCAGTGGGCGTTATAAAATAACCGGATAGCCTGTGTTTATCACCGCTGTGAGCTATCGTCGGATACCAAATCTCAAAAACCTCATAAGTCAGGTTGCGCCGCAGGCGTTACCTGGCTTGAGAAAATATCCTCAATGAAACTCAAACAAAATCTTAATATTGTCGCCTGACAAAGGCGTTTGTGGATAACCCGCGTAACCAAAAACAGGAGATCTCATGAAGAAAGAAAATTATATCCGTGAATTTCAAGCCGGCAGCCAGACCTATGCTATGTTCGACATTCAACAGTTGGAAACCGAAGGCATTGCCGAGATCGGGCGCCTGCCGTTTTCCATCCGGGTATTGGTAGAAAATTTGCTGCGCAAAATGGATGGCGATATTGTCAAAGAGGAGGACCTACTGAACATCGCCCGCTGGCAGAAGACTTACGATACACCGGTGGAAATTCCGTATCACCCGGCACGGGTGCTGATGCAGGATTTCACGGGTGTGCCGGCCGTGGTGGATCTGGCCGCCATGCGGGACGCGGTCAAGGAGTTGGGCGGCGATCCGCAAATGGTCAATCCCCTGGTACCCGTGGATCTGATTGTCGACCATTCGGTCCAGGTGGATGCCTTTGGTACCAATGATGCCGTCGTGGAAAATGTCCGCAAGGAATACGAACGCAATGGCGAACGATACGCGTTTCTGAAATGGGCCCAGCAGAGTTTTGACAACTTCAAGGTCGTCCCGCCTCGATCCGGCATCTGCCACCAGGTAAATCTGGAGAATGTGGGCCGCGTCGTGCTGGCGGCCGAAGAAGGGGATCGGACGGTTACTTATCCCGATACCCTGGTTGGACTGGACTCCCACACCACGATGATCGATGCCCTGGGCGTTATGGGATGGGGCGTCGGCGGGATCGAGGCCGAGGCGGTCATGCTGGGCCAGCCCTATTACCTCTCCATCCCCCAGGTAATCGGGGTCCATTTGACCGGCGAACTTCGGCCGGGGGTAACGGCCACCGATTTGGTGCTGACCGTCACCGAGATGCTTCGAAATTATGGCGTGGTGGAGAAATTTGTGGAGTTTTTCGGAGCCGGCATCAAAAAGCTCACGGTCCCAGATCGCGCCACCATTGCCAACATGACACCTGAGTTTGGTGCCACCCTGGGCTTCTTCCCAGTGGACGAAAAGACCATCGAATATCTGAGGATGACCAATCGCGGACAGCAGGCGGAGCTGGTGGAAATCTACACCCAGGAGAACGCCCTGTTCTTCAGCGGCGTGGAATCCCCGGAGTATACCGATGTACTGGAATTGGATCTGGCGGCGGTTGAACCGTGCGTAGCCGGCCCGGCCCGGCCCCAGGATCGTATCCCGCTCAAGAATCTCAAATCTAGATTTGCGGACATCCTGGGATGCGCCTATGATCGGGATGAAGAAGTCGCTCGTGTATCCCAGTTTCATGACGAATCCGGTTCCCGCACGTCGCGGTTACCCAGGTGTTTTCCGGTCATGGACGGTGCCTGCGACATCGACCTGCACGGTCAACCGGTGCAGCTCCGCAACGGTTCCGTTGTCATCGCTGCAATTACGTCCTGCACAAATACCTCCAATCCCTTTGTGCTTCTCGGGGCTGGACTGTTGGCCAAAAAAGCGGTCGAAAAAGGCTTGAAAATGCCACCTTTCGTAAAGACCTCACTGGCTCCCGGCTCCAAGGTCGTGATCCAATACCTGGAAGATGCCGGGCTGATGCCCTATCTGGAGGCCCTGGGCTTTCACCTGGCTGGTTTTGGGTGTACCACCTGTATCGGCAACAGCGGTCCTCTGGATCCGGTCATCGAAAATTGCATCATGGAAAATGATCTCAACGTGGCTTCGGTCCTCTCCGGTAATCGTAATTTCGAGGCCCGCATCCACCAGAGCATCAAATCAAACTTTCTGGCATCACCCATGCTCGTGGTGGCGTATGCCCTGGCCGGACACATCGACATCGACCTGACCTATGAGCCGGTGGGAATAGACCCCAACGGCCGTCCAGTCTACCTGGATGATCTCTGGCCGACCAACGAAGACATTAAAGTCTTGATCGACAAACATGTGAAGACAGAATTCTTCGAACTCGAGTATGGGCGAATTTTTGACGGCGACGAATTCTGGCATGCCCTGCCTGACGTTAAATCGGTTACTTACGAATGGGACGATCAATCAACCTATATAAAGAACCCGCCTTATTTCGAAGGTTTCCAGGTCGAACCCGCCCCGATCGGTGATATTACGGCGGCCCGGGCACTGGTGCTGGTCGGTGATACGGTCACCACAGACCACATTTCTCCCGCCGGCGCCATACCGGAAGCCTATCCCGCCGGTCAATACCTGGTTGCCCAAGGGGTCACCCCAGACCAATTCAATTCCTATGGATCACGACGGGGCAACCACGAAGTCATGATGCGGGGGACATTCGGCAACATACGTCTCAAAAACCTGCTGGTAGGGGGCAAAGAGGGCAGCTATACGCTCAAATTTCCGGAAGGTGACGAACGTTTTATTTATGATGTGGCCATGGATTACCTTAAGGCGCAAATCCCCATGGTGGTTCTGGCCGGTAAGGAGTACGGCACTGGATCGTCTCGCGACTGGGCGGCCAAGGGCTCCAACCTGCTGGGGGTGCGGGCGGTGATCGCCGAGTCTTTTGAACGGATCCATCGCAGCAATTTGGTGGGAATGGGCGTGTTGCCACTGGTGTTTGCACCGGGTGAGAATGCCGCCAAGTTAGGGCTTGATGGTAGTGAAAGCTTCACCATCATGGGCATTGCAACAATCCGTCCCCGACAGCAGCTAACCGTCACTGCCGAAAAACCAGACAACGACCCAATAACCTTTCAGGTTACTGCGCGTCTGGATACGGACGTGGATCTGGCCTATTTCAAAAATGGCGGCATTTTACCGTATGTGCTGCGCAAAATCATCGCTTAAACCCATTTGGGACGCCAAATGCGGATAAAAGATATAACCATTTATAGTGATGCTAGCGGACGGCAGTTGCTTCGATCTCAACTATAATGTTAGGATGAAACAAGCCGGCTACCCCAAGCAAGGTCGATGACGGTCTGCAGCCGGCTTCCGCCAGACGCTTACCCAATACACCTGCCGCTTTCGTAAAAGCATTAACATCCGTTGTATAATATTTCAGCCTCACAACATCTGAAAGGTTGAATCCTGCTTCGCTCAAGACAGCTTCGACATTATCGAGTGCTTGGCTAATCTGCGAGGCCATATTCCCTGCATGGATCGGATTCCCCTCATCATCTACCGAGGTCTGTCCAGCACAATACAGAATCCGTTTCATACCGGCAACTTCATGACCTTGTACGAAACCCCATTGATCTTGCCATTTCCATGGGTTTACGATCTTTCTTTCCATGATTTGCTCCAAAAGTTGGGTTTAAACATAATCTTAAGTATGGCAGAGAAGAAACTTATATGTAACATAAAATAAAGCGCAACGGACTAACCTGCATGTTGTGTCCCTAGATCCAAAAACTCAGCACGCACGTTGATGGTGGATTTTTTGCCGATGCTAGTAAAGTTCTGCTTTAGCCATTTACCGGCTTCATCTCGACCCAAATCCCTTAGGTAAAGCAAGAAATGCCAATTCGTGTTGAATTTGCTGGCCACGCTCAGATCGCTCAGCACACCCTCCACCCGTATGGCATGCATGATCAAGTGTTTTAGTTTTCCCCTATGCTCCGCTTTGAGCCAATCCTCTTCAATCAGTTTGGTCACAAAGGCAATCGCTCGCATTTCCTTGAGCAGAGATGCATTAAAGGTAATCTCATTGAGCCTGTTCATGATATCCGCCGAAGAAGTGGGCAGCTCCTCCCGTTCAATAGGATTAATGTGCACGACCAGCAGGTCGCGACATCGGGTATGGTAAAAGAGCGGGAACAAGGCTGGATTGCCCATGTAGCCACCATCCCAATAATGATCCTCACCGATTTTAACAGCCTGAAACAGCATGGGCAGACAGGCCGATGCCATGACCACATCAGAGGTGATCTCTTCGGTTCTGAAAACGCGCACCTTGCCGGTGCGCACATTGGTGGCGGCTAAAAAAAGCTTTGTGGTTTGACACCTTTCCAATTCTTCAAAGTCCACCGATTCTTCTAGCACCTGGCGAAGCGGGTTGAGATTGATCGGGTTGAATTGATAAGGTGAGAACATTCGCGTCATCATATCGAACATCTGATAAGTCACAGATTGGTCCATGTTCCAGTTTTTGTTCCAATTATTTTGGAAGTATTCCCATGGTGTTTGTTTGAGC
>JAAUYD010296366.1_pt1 | contig 10431 bp, 10 predicted proteins | sample 7278101 | NCBI WGS metagenome assembly JAAUYD01 (sample SAMN14350128, study PRJNA611818) | marine sediment metagenome | isolation source: surface marine sediment (0.6m) | place: French Polynesia: Moorea | collected 2018-08
ACTATTGTAGCATAGGTTTCTAAAATATGGATGCCTTCGGCGTTTATTTATTGGTCGCCATTCCTCCCACGTACTCAGTCGTACGGGGATTCCTGCCGACATTTAGGTTGAAAGGGGAAGATGAATATCACCCAGTAACCTTTCTTTTTTAGCTCCAGTGACTTTGGGTAAATTTCCTGGAAGCTTACTTACGTATCGCCAGTAGGCTAAGATGGCGAAGGCTATCGCTTCTTTAAAATCACTGTTCATACCGACTTCATCGGTGGTTTTCACTCTGGTTGTGGAAGGACAATGATCTTGAATCCGTTTCTTTAAGTATAAGTTATGAGAGCCTCCCCCACATAATAAAATTTCGTCAATGGGATGTTTAAGAAAGTGTTGATAACTATGGACAATAGAAGTGGCGGTGAAATCGGTCAGGGTAGCTAAAAAATCTGTTTCTGATAAATTATATTGCTGTGCATCTTGCCAACATTTTTCTAAATAGTCTGCTCCAAATAATTCTCTTCCGGTGGATTTAGGGGGAGGTTGCTTAAAAAAATCTTGTTTTAACCATTGTTGAATTAACGCTGAATGAGGATGTCCTTGGGCTGCCCATTCACCATTTTTATCGTAATTTTTTTTCCCGTTTGTTAATTTTTGAACAGCCAAATCAATTAGGATATTACCTGGCCCTGTATCCCAACCAATAATCTTATTTTGCCAATTTTTTTCTGGTTTTGGAGGCAAATAAGTGACATTACTCATCCCACCAATATTTTGCACACAACGATGTTTCTTGGGATCACTTAATAGATAAGCATCGATTTTAGATACTAAAGGCGCGCCTTGTCCTCCGGCTGCTATATCGGCTACTCTAAAGTTATTAATCGTAGGAATTCCTGTTAAATTGGCAATTATTTCTCCTCTCCCTAATTGTAGGGTATAGCCTAATTTTTCTTTGATTGGGGGACGATGATAAACAGTTTGTCCGTGGGAGCCGATTAGTTCTATCGTAGAATGGTGTTGTTTAATTTTATTGACTGCTTCTACAAAACATAAAGCTATTGTTTCATCTAATTGGGCAAACGCTTCCATTGATAGGGGTTTTCCCCCAGCCACTTCTAGAATTGTTTGTCTTATTTTTTCTGGATAAGAATGATTAATCCCAGACAGGAGTTCAATGTTTAAATCTAATTCTTTTCCCGTAATTTTCACTAAGGCAGCATCAATACTGTCCACTGAGGTGCCACTCATTAATCCCAAACAATACATAATTCCTAATGGATAATTGATAATTAATCTGCCAAATATCCATTAGCCAGGGTTGAAGGATATTAAGGTCAAAGCTTTTATTATACCACCCCTAGACTTATGGTATCTAGGGGTTTATGATTTAGATAAATTTAGTCAGATAAACCACAAAAAACTATTGGGAAACGCCAAAATGTCTGTCCCTGAAGAACTCACTACTGAGGTCTCACAACCTGCTGAATCCGAAGAAACTTCAACCCCTAAAGCTGAAGTTGAGGAAAACCCTATTCTTTTTCAGGCCATCGGAACCCTCAAAGGGAAACCCGAACAAGATGAAGAGGGTAACTTTTTTATTCGTCTGGGGGGAAAACGCTATAAATTATTTATTGCGGGTTATCGCTATCAAGCTTGGCTGAAGCAAATGGCTGCTAACCCTGATCAAAGCTTATTTTTGCGAGTCTATCCCAAATGTTTAATGATACCGCGCAAAGATCCTCAAATTTATTTTCAAGTGGCTGCTTGGGAAGAAGGAAACCCTTGGGAAGAAGAACCAGGGATGTTTAAATTTAGAGGGGTTTGGCAGTTTGTTCCCCAAGTCAGAACCCCAGTGATTTCTGTCTATCGTAATCAAAATGCTAATGACCCCAAAGGCAAATTTAAGGCTTCCCATCTTCCTGTATTGATGCGACGAGAGGATGAAGCCAAACCGTTCCGTTTTAACCCTAAAATAGCTAAGGAGGATTTACCTCCCCGTTGGTTTATCCAAGGAAATTTTAAATTTATACCGTCTCGTAACTGTTGGGGATGGGATAAGGATTTAGAACCTCCCACAAAGAAGATTCCACGATATAAAAAACCAGTTAAAGCAACTACCGACGGTAATTCATCTCCTAAAGGGAATAAAAAACCTCCCAAAAAAATAGAAAAACCTAAAAAACCCACTATTCAGAAGACTCAACCAGATGATTAAACCCCAAAAGTTGGGTCTTGTTCTAACATAATTGTTCTCTAACCTTTTATTTGTCTCATTAAATTTGGAGAAAAGCCCTATTTATACACCTCCTTTAGCTCGCTTGATTGAACAACTGCAACGGTTACCAGGGGTTGGACCCAAAACCGCCCAACGCCTGGCTTTACATATTCTCAAACGTCCTGATAACGAAGTCCAAGCCTTGGCTAAAGCTTTAATTGATGCTAAGAAGCGAGTGGGGTTATGTAAGGTCTGTTTTCATTTTTCTGAACAGTCTATCTGTGATATCTGTCGTAACCCAAACCGCGACTCGCAAACGGTTTGTGTGGTAGCAGACTCCCGTGATGTCATTGCTTTGGAAAAAACGCGAGAATATAGAGGAAAATATCATGTTTTAGGAGGTGTTATGTCTCCGATGGACGGTATTGGCCCCGAACAACTCTATATTCAACCTTTAGTGCGACGAGTGACTCAAGATGGAGTCAAAGAGGTGATTTTAGCTATTAGTCCTACAGTGGAAGGAGAAACCACCACGTTATATATCGGTCAACTTCTTAAACCGTTTACTAAGGTAACTCGTATTGCTTTCGGTTTGCCCATGGGAGGTGATTTAGAATATGCTGATGAGGTCACTTTAGCAAGAGCATTGGAGGGAAGACGAGAGTTAGATTAAGTTGGCTTTTTTGGTTTTTCCCTACTCTAACCAATCAAAAATCTTTTCCAGTTGAGTCATATCAATTAAACCGTATTTCCATAGCTGCATGGGGACTTGAGCAGGAATGGCTTGGGTATGTCGTAGGGCTAAATTGACCTGCTCAGCAGGAATTTCTAATTCATCTTGTAAAAAAATAATTAACTTTTCTAACATAATTTAACTTCTCCTTATTTCATCCTTAACAGGCACTCGAATCATCACCGACTCAGGTTTCTCTTGAGATTGGTTACTTCTGAGGGCCATAACTATCACAGCAAGGGTAAGAAGTTCGATGATTACGTTACTCATATTTCTGAGCCTCTTGTAAACTTATGTAAACTATATTAATCTTTTTGTAAAGAAATTGCAAGGAATCTTGCCAAATTCCTTGCAATGTGTTAGGAGTCTTTGAAAATTTTAAGCGGCCATCAGTTTCGGTTCTACCGGTTGCGATCGCAATAACCGTTCCATAATGGCTTGGGGTTGACGGCCATTGGCGACGATGAGACGATGAGAGAGGACGTGAGGGGCGACAAATTTAACGTCGTCGGGGGTAGCATAATCTCTTTCTTCCAGAAATGCTACTGCTTGGGTAGCCCGTTGTAAAGCGACGGTACCACGAGGACTCACCCCTAAGCTAATATCATCATCGGTACGGGTTGCCCGTACAATACTAAGCATATATTGTTGTAAAGATGGGGTGACTTTCACCAAACTGGTTAAACGCTGTAACTCCCGTACATCTTCTAAAGAAATACAAGGTTCTAGTTCATCAACCTTCACCCGTTGCAATTGTTTTTGTAACATTTGCAGTTCTTCGGCTTCACTAGGATACCCCATACTTAAAGAAATTGTAAAGCGATCCATTTGCGCTTCGGGAAGGGGAAAGGTTCCTTGAGATTCTACGGGGTTTTGAGTGGCGATGACAAAGAAGGGTTGAGGCACTTGACGCGCTTCTCCATCGACGGTTACCTGTTTCTCTTCCATCACTTCTAATAATGCAGACTGGGTTCTTGGGGTAGCGCGGTTAATTTCGTCGGCCAATAAGACGTTTGCAAACACCGGCCCAGGTAAAAATTCAAATTCTCGACTATTGGGGTTCCAGATGTTGGTTCCGGTTACGTCGGTGGGTAGTAAGTCAGGGGTACATTGAACCCGTTGGAAGCGTCCATTAATAGAACGGGCCAGAGACTTGGCTAAGAGGGTTTTCCCAACACCAGGGACATCTTCGAGTAATGCGTGTCCCCCACTTAATAAAGCGACGATAACGAGACGAATCGGCTTTTGTTTACCAACTATTGTACGACTTAAATTATCTGTGAGGGCAACAATTTTATCTCTCATAGGAATTATTGGGATAACTGAGTATATGATCCATGTTTAAGTTGCCCATTTTTGTTGTTATAGTTTACATTTGGGGAGAAGTCAGGAGTCAGGAGTCAGGAGTCAGGAGTCAGGAGTCAGAAGTCAGGAGAAGTATTTAAAAATGAATAAAAGATAAAAGAATTTATTTTTATAACTTTCTTGGTTATTACTTTTATTTTACACTCTTTATTTTCTTACCTATTTCTAATTTTTAACCAACTAAAAACTTGTTTAGCCGTTACAATTTTCCCTAACTTAGTTTAATCATATCAAATTAAGCTATGGTATTTCCATTTATCGTAACACAGGCTTCTAGACTGTACAATCAGGTTAGGTTATTTCTGTTTCTAAATAACTTTCGCATAACCTAATTAAATCTTCTGTATAAGCATTACGTTCTTTTATTTGGGTACTGATATAAATATGTCTAACTAAAGTGAGAACCTTATAAATCATAATCCTTTTTTTGCTTTCTTCTCCTGTTAGTTGAATAAAAGCTTCTTGTAACGCTATTTCTCGATTATTTAACGCTTTAAAATCTCCTAAAACCCTTAAACTATATTCAGTAATATGAGCGATAAAATTACCAATATCAAGACTTGGATCACCATAACAATATAAATCTAAATCCAATAAATAAAGACGAGAATTATTAATGATAATTTGATCGGCATAAAAATCTCGATGAATACCCACAGAAGGGATATAAGATAAACTTTTACCTAACTTATTACATTCTTTTAAAAGTTCACTAATTCTTGTTTGCCAATGGGGATATAATTCACTCAATAACGGTAATTTTTTCTGTAAGATATGCAGTTCATTATCAATGGTATGATATCGATCCGTTTTAGCAGGAAATTGGTGTAATTTATAAGCAGCATAAGCAATTTTTTGAGCAATATTAACCCCGTTTGGTTTCCCTAATAAAAGGGTAGTGGTATATCCTGGTACTTTTCGCTGTAACCACATTTTCCACTGGGGAATAACCCCAATAGGTTGAGGAACGGAGACGTTATCTAAGCTATGATCATCAAAGCCATTCTCCCACAGATATTTTTGTAGGTAATAACTTTTTGTATCTGTTCCTTTAAACTTTACTTTTCCGAGTAAGCTAAATTCTTGTTCACCCTTAAATTGATATTCAATTAAACAGCGTTTTTGGGCTTTGTAACGAATAACTTTAATTCCAGATAAGCAATTTTTTTTGATTAAGTCAGGAAAATACTTTTTTAAAATTTTTTCAACTTTCTTAGGAGATAAAGCATCTTTTAGAAAGGATAAATTAGGATTAGAAAGTAGATTAAATGAGTCGTTGACTTGAATATTCATAGTTTAATTTTCCTTATTTGTAGGGTGGTCAGTGCATCGGATCACGGTTATTGGGCAATAGGTAATTCTTGAAAAGACTGGTTGTTTTTATTACATTGAATTTTATACAATTGTGAATACAAACCTTTTCCCTGTAATAATTCCCAATGGGTTCCTTGTTCTAAAACTTCTCCTTTTTCTATATATAAAATTATGTCAGCTTGCGTAGCTAACGAAAGATCATGGGTAATTAAAAAGGTGGTTCTATTCTTAGCTAATCTTTGGAGGGCTTCGATAACAGCTTTTTCACTTTTTTGATCAAGTCCTGTTGTCGGTTCGTCTAAAATTAAGATGGGAGTTTGACGAATAGCAGCCCTAGCAATGGCAATTCTTTGTCGTTGTCCCCCTGATAAAGTTGACCCTCTTTCTCCTACAAAAGTATTGTATTTTTGGGGTAATTTTTCAATAAAATCATGGGCATTGGCTAACTTAGCAGCTTTGATAATTTCTTCATGGCTAACATTGTTCATTCCATAAGCAATATTCTCTTTAATAGTGGCTGCAAACAAGAGACTTTCTTGTAAAACTACACTCATTTGAGAACGTAAAGAGTTTAAGGTATAATTGCGAATATTTTCCCCATCAATCAGAATATTTCCTGATACGAGATCATATAATCTCAGTAATAAACTCATTAAGGTTGATTTCCCACTACCAGACTGTCCTACAATGGCAATAAATTGACCCGATTTCACGGTTAAGTTTATCTTATTAAGGATAGAATGAGAATGATTGTAAGCAAAACTAACATCTTGAAAGGTTATATTTCCCTCGAAAGAAGGGGCGATCATTGCGTTAGGTAAATCTTGAATATCTGGGGTCTCATCTAATATGTTTAAAATACGTTCTCCAGAGGCCGCAGCTTTGGCTAACCGTCCCGTATATTTGGCAAAATTTTGAATGGGTTTGAAACTATTTTTTAGGTAGGTTAAAAAGACAATGACATCCCCTGGTGTTAAGGCATCTCGTAACACTAACCATGATCCATACCATAAGACAATCGCCATTCCTAACGCAATAATGCCATCCACTACCCGTTCTAAAGAGGCGGATAATTGTTGTGTTTGGACACTTTGCCTTAAACTCCGTTGATTTTGTCTAGCAAAGTGATCAGCAAAGGCATTTTCTAAGGATAACGCTTGAATCAGCTTAATAGCTGCTAATGACTCCGAAGCAGTGGCCGCTACTTCCCCTTCCTGTTGTCGTTGTATCACAGACGCGGCCCGAATACGTTGACTGAGACGGCCAGACGCAAAAATGAATAAGGGGAAGGTTAACAAAGATAATAGGGTTAAATCGGCATCTAACCAAAACATAACCCCTACTGTCCCCAATAACGTCATCATACTGATGACTAGGGGAAGCGTCGCCGTGATCAAAATTTCTTGTAAGCGACTCGCATCACTACTCACCCGAACAATGAGATCCCCACTTCTGGCCTGGTTATGATAAGTCAGGGACAATCTTTGCAGATGACGATACACTTGTTCTCTGACTTGGATCATTGCCTGACTGCCCACAGTGGCTAAAGAAACCGTACTCCAGTAGGCTGAAAACGCCCTTAAACCGGTAATAGCGATAATTCCTAACGCACAAAGGGTTAACACCACAAGGGGGCTTAGAGACTCAAAAACGGGCAATGAGGACTGATCTTGGATGAGAACATGATCAAAAATAAATTTCAGGGGCCAGGGTTCGAGAATGCGTAATATTACATCCCCCGTCACTGCAAATATGGCTAACCCTAACCATGATTTTTCCTGCCATAAATAGGGCCAAAAACGGGCTAACATTCGCCCTAAACTGGGAATTGTGTTTTTTAATGATTTTGTTGTTGTCATTACTTGTTTCTCCATCACAACCTGTCAGGGAGGGTATTGTCACCGTAAGTTATCTAACTCCTGCCTTCTGCTTCGTGCCTCCTGCCTCTTTTGCTAACTTCAAAATCTTCTCTATCACTTGATCCCAGGTATAATGATCGAGGATAGTTTGACGGGCCGATGTGCCTAACTGGTGACGAAGTTGAGGCGATCGCATTAGACTAACAAAGGCTTCTGTTAAGGCGTTAATATCTCCAGGGGGACACAATAATCCATTTTTTCCATGTTGAATAACGTCCCTTATTTGCCCGATATTACTGGCGACAACAGGCAACCCTGCGGCCATGTATTCATAGACTTTCAGAGGGGAAAAATAGAATTGATCTAAGGGTGGATAAGGGGCAACTGCTACATCCATTTGTTCTAATAACAAGGGAATAGCATCGGGAGGGACGGCCCCGGTTAACTGTACTGCTGAGTTGAGATTTTTCTGATTAATTTCGGTTTGTAGGCGATCGCTTTCGGGTCCTTTTCCGATAATTAATAGTTTACTTTGGGGATAATGATCATGAAATTGTTCAAAGGCTTCTAATAAAATAGGTAAGCCATGCCAAGGTTTTAATGATCCCACAAAACCAACGGTAAAATAAGCGTGAGGTGTTATCTTTTTGGGATGAAACCGATCAGCATTTACGCCATTGGGAATCACTTTTATTTTGTCAGGATTTTTAACATATTGACTGATATAATCTTTCACTGCATCAGAGACAGCAATAATTTTTGTAGCTGCATTAAATACTTTGATAGCGACGGTTTCGGCTTCTTGGGTATGGACTAAACTACGGTGTTTTTGTTGTTCTAAAATTAGAGGTGAATTAACTTCTAAAATGCCAGGAATCTCTTTTTGTCTAGCATATTCCATGGCCCCATAACTCCATAAGGAATAGCGTTCATACACGAGATTAAAAGGTTCTGCATAGTCTAAGGCTGCCTCTATTTCCGAGTTCATGGATAAAGCAATTTTTTCTCTTAACCCTTGGGCAACTTTAGGAATGGGTAACAGTTCATGTAATTTTATAGCTTGTAAATCATCGGGTTTATTGCCATCAAACCGAGGACTAAATAAATGGACTTGATGATGTTGTTTTAAAAACCCTCTAATAATTTCTTGGACATGAATAGAACATCCTTTTTGTCCGAAAATAGGAATCCCAGCATCTGCACAAACATAAGCAATACGCATCATTAATTACCTCCTAAAATAAACCCATTGTCAACTGATGACTATTCACTGAAACAACTGTCTTAAACTAGCAGTATTTTGCTCAATATTGAATTCAGCTTCCATTAACTTTCTCGCCTTTTCTGCTAACTGAACTCTCATGTTTTCACTGGTTAATAAGGTTTGCAATGCCATAGCTAATGCTTCTGAATCATGTTGGGGAACAATTAACCCTGTTTCTTCATGTTTAATCATTTCAGGGATACCTGTAACATCCGTTCCAATACAAGGAGTTCCTAAGGCCATTGCTTCTAATAATACAGTAGGTAAACCGTCCCTATTTCCGTCTTTTCCGATAATATAAGGGGCTGCAAAAACTGCACTGTCTTGTATCAATTTAAACACCTCATTCTGAGGAAGCGGGCCTATAATTTCAACGCAGTTATCTAACTTTAATGTTTCAATTTGCTGCTTTAACTTTGTTTCTAAGTCACCAGTTCCCACAATTTGACAGTGAAAGTCACAACCCCAGTGTTTTAATAAAGAACAGGCATCAATTAACACAGAAGTTCCTTTTTTTTCCACTAAACGCCCCACAGAAATAATTTTATGAGGACGATCTTGAGGAGATTGATAATGGAGTTGAGATAAATCTAAACCGTTGTAAATTCTTTGCACTTTATCAGCTGCTTGACCATAAGTTTGTTGTAGGTATTGTTGATTATAATCACTCACAGTAACAACAGTCGAAGCATCCCTAAGTTTTCTTGTCATGTCATCAATATCTACACTTTCATGAAAAATATCTTTAGCATGGGCCGTAAACGTATAAGGAACATCGGCAAAGTGAGACGCTAAGCGGGTTACACTGGTAGCAACTGACCCAAAATGGGCGTGTAAATGGGTAATTCTTCTTAATTTAACTTCCCTCGCTAACCAAGCAGCTTGATAAACAGTACTCGCTAACTCTCCTTGTGCGATAGATAGCTTACTCCAGAAATCAGGAAATAATTTACTTAATTCTTGTAATTCTGCCCAAAAATAACTAGCAGCCGTTGGAGATAAACTATTAAGAGACTCACTAACCCGTCCCTGGATGGGTTTACGAATATAAGTCACACTGGCCCTAACTTGAGAAATACAGTTTTGAAAGTGGGTGTCACAAGGGGGACGCAGGGCAAAGATATCGATGTTTAATCCTGCTTTTTCATGGGCTAAAATTTCATTAACCACAAAAGTTTCTGAATAGCGGGGATACCGTTTAACGACATAAGCAACACGCATTGATTCATTCCTCACTTACGAATTTTACGGTTTAAAAATAGTTCTATTTTTTAGCTGACTTTGAGAAATCTACGATCAGCTATGGCCAACAATTCTCCTAAATATTGGGGAATACGTTGTACTCCTTGAAAATCAATCTTTTCATGAACATTAGATTGAGTACCTTCTTTACATAACCACTGACTTAAAGCTTCAGGGTTAACCTCATCAGGATGTAACATATCAACTAATCCTAATGCTTGTAACCGTTGCGCGCGAATTAACTGTTCTTCTCTCGGTTGAATACGAGGAACAATTAACGCGCGTTTTTCAAAGGATAAAATTTCACAAGTGGTATTATATCCCCCCATTGCTACCACAAAATCTGCTTTTTGTAGCCATAAAGTGGGTTCAGAAACATAGTCTAATACCTGTAAATTATTCCTATTTTTGGCTTCATGATCTAACTGTTGACGCAGTTGACTGGGCATCA
>JAAUYD010195286.1_pt1 | contig 10429 bp, 8 predicted proteins | sample 7278101 | NCBI WGS metagenome assembly JAAUYD01 (sample SAMN14350128, study PRJNA611818) | marine sediment metagenome | isolation source: surface marine sediment (0.6m) | place: French Polynesia: Moorea | collected 2018-08
AATAAACTTGTGCTTGTTTGATCCCTCCATAGGCAAATAGAATATCTCCCCAATACAAATGAGTTTGCCAAAAATGAGTTAAGATTTGTGAGTAATTTAGTTTGTTGCGTATAGCATTTAGAAATTTAGCACAGGAGATTTGAGCTTGTTCAAGTAAGCCTTCTGGCTGTAGTAATTTTGCCTTTTGACAGTAAGCTTCCACAAAATCAGGCTGAAGAGTAATCGCCGAGTGAAAATAATCGATAGTTAGTTCTAAATTATTGTGCATAAATAAGGCTTCTGCACAATGACTATAAGCTCGAACATTATTTGGTTCTAGTTTGATAACTTGTTGGAAGCAATCGATGGCTGCGGGATAATTTCTTTGCTGTTGCCACAATTTTCCCAAATTATAATGAGCTAGAGCCATATTTGGTTCTAGAAAAATAGCATTTTCAAATCTGGCTAATGCTTCTTCTGGCTGTTGATTAAGCCATAGTAATTGACCAAGATTATTGTGTAGAACTGCCCAAGTTGGGTCAAATTTTAGTCCTTCTTGATAAATTTCGATCGCAGCAGCAAACTTTTCTTGTTTGACCAGAGTGCTACCTAAGTTACTATAAGCTCTGGTATTATGGGGTTGAAGCTTAAGAACTTGACGATAGTTGGCGATCGCTTTTTCCAGTTCCCCTCGTTGATCGTATAGTACTCCTAAATTAAAATATGCTGCTACATAATCTGACTGAAGAGCAATAGTTTTTTTATAGCTCTTAATTGCTTCTCCCCAATCTTCTAGCTGATGAAAGATAACAGCTAAATTGTATTGCAGATCTGTCCAGTCAGGTTTGAGAGCCAAAGCTTGCTGATAATGCTTAGCTGCTTTTACTAACTCTTGCTGTCTACTGTATAATAACCCTATTTCTGCATGAATATCTGGTCGATTATTGTCACTAACCAGTAGTGTTTCGTAAATATCTATTGCGTCTTGGGGATTTCCTAGACCAACTAGAGCTTTCCCCCAAAAATGATAAACTTCTATACGTTTAGGATCTTCATCTATGGCTTGTTTACAGATGGCAACAACTTTACCCCACTGTCTTTTAGCTAGATAGGACTTGATGGTTTCAGTGGCAGTTTCACCTCTCATAAGATCGATCGTAAACCCGAACTAACTCAACTATTGGTTGTCTTTAGATTAACCTAAGATCTAAAAATTTAGTGCAATAAACCCACGGTTTGAGCCGTGGGTCAAGCCTAAATCCCAAATTAAGAATATCTTTATGGAACTAAGTTCCGATAATGTACAATAATACAACGCCAATTTATTGTGTAATTTTGTAAAACAATTTAAATTGGCTGATGAGAGCAGGAGTGTTATTTAAAAGCCATAATGGAATGCAATCAATGCACCCCTAAAACAATTCCATTAATTTAACCCTCATCTATTTCAAGCCAGTTAGATTAAAATCTGACTAGAAAAGTTCATAATCTTCGTCACCTTCAGAATTGAGAATATTGATATCGAGGTTTTTGTCAAGCTGAATGACTTCTTGACCATTTACAGAGACTCTACCAGTAGTACTATCGTAAGAGACATCAGCATCCTCACCGATTCCTCTAAGGATAATTACATCTTCAATGCTGCCGTCAGGTTCTTGAGTAAAGTCAGTGATTTTGTCGATTTCTCCTCTAAATAAATCATCAGAGAAGAATTCAAATATGTCTTCGCCGTCACCGCCAGTGAGGTCGTCCACTCCAGTGCCACCTCTAATAACATCTGAACCAGCACCACCAATGATTATGTCACTACCTTCGTCACCGGAGAGGATATCATCCCCTGCACCACCAATAATTATGTCATCTAGTAGACCACCTTCAATAACATCGGTTTGACTACCACCAATAATGGTATCGCTACCACCTACGGGTGGCTCATCAAAACCACTTTCACCAACAATAAAAAGGTTAGCTTGGTCATCTTGCCCGATAATTCTCAAACCACCATTTTCATCTTGTACCTCGAAAAGCGGTTCAGTACTATCTGTAAGAATACTAGACATTAAATTTTCCCTCTTGATTTTACTTGAATTTGACCTATCATTTAATGAAAACATTAAATTACTTAATTAAAGCAACAATATTTGGAAATAGCAATAATTAAATCAAGTTTTTTGAGCTTTTGTATACTACCTTACAAATCAAACTTTCTTTATGTTAGAAAAACCCTTGTCTCATTTCAAGTATGTAAAGTTTGTATTCTAGCTTCATCTAAACTTCATAATTGATTTAAGCTCTACTTAAATCTAGTTAGTAAGGTAACATCTAATTAAAAAATGGTCTGTTTAAATACATTTTTTGTCAAAAACACTAATTTAAATTATTTGATAATTATGAAAATAAATACATATATTAACTACAAATAGTATCTTTCTTAAATCTAATTTAAGCGCAAATTAAGATTGAAATATGTTTTTTATCTTATCAAGATTAAAAAAACAAAATACTTATTCAACTAAGAGTTTTCACTGAGACATCATATTTTTTGTGTCGAACAATACTAAAAATTACTTTAAATATTTCCTACAAAAAAGATAAATTCAGTTACTATTCAGGCTAATGTCTGAGCAGAACCAATAACAGCAAATTGATAGCCAATACTAAACTACAATCAATGAAAATAAAGCATATTATTTCAGGTATTTCTCCTCTCGCTTTTGTCTTAGGATGGAATTGCATAACCATCAATTCAGTTGATGCAGCTACTTTAAATTTCACCTATACTCTTGAATCTACTGAAACCATATCTGGTAGTTTCGATGGAGATATTGCTGCTGACAGTAATGAAGTAGAAAATCTCCGTAATTTCACGGCAGTGTACTCAGGTAATCCCAGTATTACCTTTGATACTTTGCAGGTAGGTGATTTTTTCACTATAGACCTTTCCGAGTTTCAGTTATATGGAACGTCAAGCTCTTCGCCAGGAGCTAAGTTTCTTGCTGTTAGAGGAGACAATGGTGTAGAAGATATTAGTGTGTTTGTTCCAGCAACAGCTAATTCTCAACTAATTAACGATTCTGACACCGTTATTGTTAATGATAGATTGAGTGTGACTACAGTAGATATAGAAACTACTTCTGAACCTGGAATAACATTGGTACTAACGCTCTTAGGTGGTTTTGCTGGTTGGCAGAAACTAAACAAAAAACAAGTATCCTCCTAAAGGAGGGTGATAAATTGTTCAATATACGGTTAAGATAGTTGCCGATAGAGGAGATGTAGATAAACTACATCTCTTTCTGTTGTTAAATTTTCATCAATATCGAGATACCGACTTATGGTAGGTACTGCTGCTCAACCAACAATAAGCGTGATTATTCCTACTTATAACTGCGATCGATATATTGCGCAAGCGATCGATAGCGTTTTAGCCCAAAAAGACTGTGAGTATGAGATAATTATCATCGATGATGGCTCTACAGATCAGACTAGAAATGTATTAAAGCCTTACAATCACCTTATCCGTTACATTCTCCAGAAAAATCAGGGAGTAGCAGCAGCAAGAAATCGAGGCATCACTGAAGCAGAAGGAGAATTAATTGCTTTTCTCGATGCAGATGATTATTTTCTACCTAGTAAATTAGCTGCCCAAGCAAGCATTTTTGCCAAACGACCAAATTTGGGTATAGTCCATAGCGGTTGGGAAAGAGTAAGCTCCCAGGGAAAAAAGCTCTTAGAAGTCCGTCCCTGGGAAAAATCTCCTCAACTTCATTTAGAAGATTGGCTACGCTGGAGACCAGTACTTCCTAGTGCGATGATGTTTCGTCGCGAATGGCTTGAGTATGTAGGCGGTTTCGATTCCCGATTTCCTCCTGCAGAAGATACAGAATTAGTTTTAAGATTAGCTCTTAAAGGTTGCCAATCTGCTTGGCTAAAACAAATCACGGTATGTTATAGACAGCATGAGCAGAGTGCTATGCACAAGGGTTTACCCCAGGCTCGCTCTTTAACAGCAGTGATTGATAATTTTTTTGAGCAACCCAACCTACCAGCAAAGATTCGCCTCATGGAACATTCTGTTCGCTATCTCACTTTTATCTGGATTGCTTGGTATTTGCACTATACTAAACATCCAACTGAAATGGTGGAGTATCTAAAACAAGCTTGGTACTACACTCCTCTATCTCCATTAGAAACAGTAATTAATTGGAGCGAATGTTTTGCTGAGTTTTCCCATAATTGGGGTGTTAAGTTCAATGCGAATCAGTTAGCTAAATCTCAGGAATGGCAATCTCTAGTTCAGTGGGTAATCAAAGCCACAAACAAAAGTGATTTGATATAGTGGTTAGCACTCTAGTTCAATACAACAGATTAGCTTGATGTCTTAAATAAGAAAAACCACCTATGACTATTGCTCGTACAATTTGCCTTGGATTTCTTGCTGTTATTTCAGTAGGAACTTTACTATTACTTATGCCTTTTGCTACTAGCACTGGTAGCTGGAATAATCCCATTGTTGCTTTATTCACTTCTACCTCTGCCGTCTGCGTTACAGGATTAGTGGTGGTTGATACAGGGAGTTATTTTTCTTTTTGGGGAGAGTTAATTATTCTCTTATTGATTCAGATAGGAGGATTTGGTTATATGATGACCACTACCTTTCTGATGTTGTTACTAGGGCGCAAATTCGATCTTAGTCAAAAATTTGCCATTAAAGAATCTTTCGATCGACCTTTTTTACAAGGAAGTACCAATTTAGTCCGCTCAATTATGGCTACTACGTTGGTATTTGAGCTTATTGGTGTTATTTTAATGCTCAATGTTTTTTCCTCTAAGCATGGCGTAACTAGAGGATTATGGTTATCGATTTTTCATAGTATCAGTGCTTGGAATAATGCAGGATTTAGCCTTTTTTCTGATAGCTTGGTTGGATATAAATCATCTTGGATTATCAATTTAGTTATACCGGGATTAGTTATTTTTGGAGGTATTGGTTATCAAGTAATTATCGAAATGTACTTGTGGTTAGTGAATATTTTCAAAAGAAAACCAGAAAGATTTTGTTTTTCTCTAAATTTCAAGGTGGTTACCAGTACTACTTTAATTTTGTTATTAGTAGGTACTGTGGCATTTTTCTTAACAGAATTACATAATCCTGCAACTCTTCAAGGATTAAGTTTAGAAGATAAATTTTTGGCTGCTTGGTTTCAATCTATGACTACTAGAACTGCTGGTTTTAATAGTATTGATTTGGGCAAAATGACCACGGCAGGTTTATTCATTACTATGGGATTTATGTTTATCGGTGCTAGTCCTAGTGGCACTGGTGGTCGGATCAAAACGACCACTTTAAGAATTTTATTTAACTGTACTAAATCTGCTTTAGAAGGAAAAAATCAAGTTGTTCTATATCAAAGAGAAGTTGCCACCCCTCTGATTTTAAAAGCAATTGCTGTTGTTTTTGGTACAGCTACTTCTATTGTCATTACTACTATTTTGATTACTTTATTCGATCCTGATTTTGATTTTATTCAAATTTTGTTTGAAGTTATTTCTGCTTTTGCTACTGTAGGTCTATCTACAGGTATAACCGCTAGTTTCTCAACAATGTCTAAACTCATTTTAGTTTTTGCCATGTATACTGGTAGAGTTAGCATTTTAATAATTATTGCTGCAATTATTGGTGAGCCTCGTCCGACTACGCTCCAATACCCAGAGGAGAATTTACTAGTGGGCTAACTTAAATAGCTTAGTTAAGATAATAGTAAAAAATAGTCACAAATGTTAATAGCAATCCATGTATTTTCAAAGTTAGTGAGGTGAAGAGTGGAGCTAAAATCTCTCAAATTTTTGACCAACCTGCGTCGAGAAAATCGTCAATTTGCGGTTATTGGTTTAGGTCGTTTTGGTAGAGCAGTTTGCGGTTCTCTCCATAAATTGGGATACGAAGTACTGGGTACGGATATTGATGAAAAATTAGTTACTCAGGCCTTGAGTCAAAGACTAGCTTCTCATGCTATCCAACTAGATTCTACAGAGCCAGAAGCACTTAAAGAAGCTGGCATTTATGAAATGGATACAGTGATTGTTGCCATTGGCAATTATTTACAAGAAAGCATTATTACTACCCTGAATGTAAAAGAAGCAGGAGTAGAATATGTTGTAGCAAAAGCTTCTTCAGAAATTCATGGCAAACTCTTGAGACGAGTGGGTGCAGATCATGTTGTTTTCCCTGAACATGAAGCAGGCTGCGCTTTAGCAGAAACCATTACTAAACCTGGTATATTAGAGCGTTTTGAACTCGATCCAGAGAACAGTATTGTTGAAGTCTTAGTCCCAGAAGACTTTCATCATAAAACTTTAGCAGAATTAGAACTACGGAACAGTTATGGTGTTAGTGTATTAGCTCTAGGAGATGGAGAAAAATTTTCTATTAATCCAGATCCACGACAGAAGTTGAGTAAAGGATTAGTTATGGTAGTGATTGGTTGCAATAAAGATATTCAGCGTCTGCCAATCTGAAATATAGCGAAATAGCCTAAAAATAGTCAGAAAAAAGGGTAGAATAAGGAATCTACCCCCTAACTTTAAGTCAAATTAAGAAGTCGATTTTCAGCTTACTACCTATAAGAATAATTAGAGTACAACAAAGCTCTAATTATTCTTATTAACGTAGACAAGAGGGTTTTGAAAATCAACTATCTTGTGTTAAGAATAACATGGTATGGGGAATTAATGTAATCTAAAATACAAAGTAGTCGAGAATTATCTTAATTTGTAAACTTATCGGTACTTAAACAATTTTGATAATCAAAATAAGGTAAAGTGCTCTTACCGACTGACTTGAGCATTATCATTACTTCGCCTGAGTTCTAGAATCTAATATAAGTTTTAGTTTCTAGTTGCTTATATCAATTCTCAAAAACGCTCTGCTGATGCTCGACTATGCGAATCTAATTTAGGAGAGTATGTAGATTGATTAATCGCCAAAGCTATTATCCGATTAGCCCAACAATATCAAGCAAGTGCGATCGCGGTCCCTAAGATTGAAGATATAAGAGAAATAGTTCAAAGTGAAGTTAAAGCTAGAGCCGAAGACAAAATTCCTGGCTATGAAGAAGAACAAAAAAAATATGCGATCGCATATCAAATTAATGTTCACAATTGGAGTTACGGTAGACTAATTGAGAGCATTACTACTCAAGCCAGTAGATTGTAAATGGAAATTGTAAAGAACCGATTGGTCTTAGTGCAAAAACCCGATAACAAATTATTTGTTAAACGACATATTATTTGTTACTGCGACGTGAATCCGTTAACAATGGCAAATGATTTGTTAACGTACAGAACAGGTGATAATTAACTTACTCCCCGGGTGGGATTCGAACCTACGACCAATCGGTTAACAGCCGACCGCTCTACCACTGAGCTACCGAGGATTGCTGACAACAGTTATTTATTGTAGCGACAAAAATTTATTTTGACAAGTCTTTTTTTCTCTATTCTTTTCATTCCTCAAAAATTAGAGATATCTTAGATATGGTGATTAAAATTAAGCTTGTCTATGCTGGCGCATAATCGTAATACGGTGTATCTTTCTGTGCTTTCTACCGATTTACCTCTTTGGCACATAATCGAGAGCAAAGCATCGCTATATCAAAAAGATCAAGATAAATTTCATCTGTTATTAAATCAAGAACATTCCCAATCTTCAGCTTCAATAATGGAAAACAAAGATGAAGCCATAAAGATCAATAATCCTCAGAGCGAATTACTCTGGTTAGAAATATCTCCCTATCGGGTAATTATGAGTATGCAAAGTCAGGAAAACCTGAGTTATCGACATTTCTGGGAGAAAGGGGTTTATGGTACTAGTCGCTACTGGCTGAATGATAATTCTGCTAAACAAAGTGGTTCTTTGCGCCTACGCAATTTTACTCGCTATCTCAAGTTAGAAGGTCAACCCCTACCAACTAGTTTACAAATAGAATATGAGCTATGGTCAGCTAAACTGCAATTGGGCTCTTATGTTTTGCATTTAGACATAGATCAATAGAGTTTTTATTGCTCAGTATTATTTTCTTCAACTTGCTCAGGCTGCTGTTTTTGAGCTAATTCTTGTTTAATGGTTTCTAGCAAAGTAGTAAGTTCCGCTCTTTGGGGATTTAGTTCTATGAGTTTTTCTAAAGGAGTAATTGCTCCTTCTAAATCTTGCATATCTAAGCGAGTTCTTACTAATCCACTTAGAGCAGTAATATTTTCTGGCTCTCTATCTAAGACTTTCTCATAACCGCGAGCTTGGAGGAGTAATCTTTCTTCGGGAGAAGGGATACTTTGAGAAGATGTAGGGGAAGAAGCAGTTTGTTCACTCCCAAAAAGGCTACCAACCATGAAAACTACTGTTGAGCCAAGAAATGCCAAACCAAACAGGATAGTTAAAAGACGCTTGAGGGTTTTATTTTTCATGATTTCTTTAGTTAATTAATTGTTAATTAGGCTTTGATATTCTTCTTCTGTAAATAAATCTTCTTCAGACTCAAGACGATCGAGAAATACCAAACCATTAAGATGATCTAATTCGTGTTGAAAAATACGAGCTACAAAATCTGTCAAGACTTCTTGCTGTAGCTGACCATCACGATTACAGTACTCTACCTTAATAGTGCGATATCGAGGAACTTGACCACGAAGTCCAGGCACACTTAAACAACCTTCCCAATCTTTGCTCTTCTCATCACTATGGGCAATAATTTTGGGGTTAATCATTGCTTTTGGTTTCATAGTTGGTGCATGAGGATAACGAGAGCTAGGACGGGAAGCAATAATAAATAAACGATAAGATTGAGATACTTGGGGAGCAGCAATACCGACTCCATTAGCAGCAGTAGCAGTCTCGATTAGAGAATCAATTAGCTGTTGTAATTTTTGATCTGTAAAATTTTCTACAGGTTGAGCTTGGGATCGCAGTAGAAGATTACCTAATTGAATAATTTTGAGTTTATTCATAAAAATAAAGAAACGTTTAACTAGAAAAGTCAACTGACCTAGTGGGGTCGCACTGAATAAATATAAATATAGTTCGGGTGAACTTACTCTTTATGTTACTCAACTGATAAAATTCTTCAATCACTAAAAAAATTAATAACCTCGTGAAAATCTCTCGACAACAACTTTGGAATCAAGTCCTGGAGCGTCTACAATTGCAATTGAGTCGCCCCACTTTTGAGACTTGGATTCAAACAGCTAGAGCTGAAGAGTTGAGAGATAATTGTTTAGTTATCCGTACTCCTAATGCTTTCGTTTTTAATCATTTACAAAAATATTATCTGAGAACCATCGCTGATGTAGTTCAAGAAATTGTGGGTAAACCGATCGAGATTCAACTCAAAGTTACTCAAGAAGATAATATTACCTTTATTGGCGATAGCAATGTGGTTTCTTCTCTCGATAGTCCCTCAGAAGAAATTTCTGCTCATCATCACCTTAAACCTACTAAATTAAATCCTCGTTATACTTTTTATCGTTTTGTAGTTGGGCCAACTAACCGCATGGCCCATGCTGCTTCTCTAGCTGTGGCGGAATCTCCAGGGAGAGATTTTAATCCTTTATTTCTCTGTGGTGGAGTTGGTTTAGGCAAAACCCATCTAATGCAAGCGATCGGGCATTATTACTTAGAAATTAATGTAGATGCCAAAATATTTTATGTTTCTACAGAACAATTTACCAATGATTTGATTGCTGCTATTCGTAATGATAATATGGAGAGCTTCCGCACTCATTATCGCACTGCAGATATTTTGCTAGTAGATGATATTCAATTTATTGAAGGGAAAGAGTATACCCAAGAGGAATTTTTCCACACCTTTAATACTCTCCATGAAGCAGGTAAGCAAGTAGTTTTAGCCAGCGATCGCCCACCCAATTTAATTCCCCGTCTCCAAGCAAGACTTAGTTCTCGTTTTTCTATGGGTTTAATTGCCGATATTCAAGTCCCAGATTTAGAAACGCGAATGGCAATTTTGCAGAAAAAGGCTGAATACGAAAATATGCGCCTCCCCAGGGAAGTAATCGAATATATTGCCAGTAACTACACTTCTAATATTCGGGAGTTAGAAGGGGCATTAACCAGATCGATCGCCTATATTTCTATTTCTGGTTTACCCATGACAGTAGAAAATATTGCTCCAGTACTCAATCCTCCTGTGGAAAGAGTTTCTGCTTCTCCAGAAATAATTTTAAATGTAATTATCGAAACTTATAAAATTTCCCTTGAAGACCTTAAAAGCAATTCTCGTCGCCGGGAAATTAGTACCGCTAGACAAATTGGCATGTATCTAATGCGTCAACATACTGACCTTAGCTTACCTCGTATTGGTGAAGAATTTGGTGGTAAAGACCATACTACTGTGATGTATAGTTGTGAAAAAATTACTAAACAGCAAGCAAAAGACCG
>JAAUYD010109431.1_pt1 | contig 10428 bp, 8 predicted proteins | sample 7278101 | NCBI WGS metagenome assembly JAAUYD01 (sample SAMN14350128, study PRJNA611818) | marine sediment metagenome | isolation source: surface marine sediment (0.6m) | place: French Polynesia: Moorea | collected 2018-08
AGATGGGCGAATGGGTTATTCATTCCGCCTGTCAGCAAGGTAAGATTTGGCATGATCAAGGGTTTCGGAATCTTAATTTGGGCGTGAATCTATCGGTTCGCCAATTTTTTGATCCCCACCTGGTGGACAAAATCAAATCGGCTATTGCAACATCTAAATTCAACCCCGCCCTCCTGGAACTCGAGATAACGGAAACAGCGATGATGCACGATACCCAAAGGGCGGTTCTGATCATGCAGGAACTCAAAGAGATGGGTTTAAAAATATCTCTGGACGACTTCGGTACGGGATATTCGTCATTGATACATTTAAAGTTGTTTCATATCGATACGTTAAAGATCGATCAAGTCTTCATCCGAAATGCGGATTTGAATGGACGTGACGGCATCATTATTTCAGCGATGATCGATATGTGCCATAAACTGAAGATCAAAGCTGTCGCAGAGGGCGTGGAAACCAAAGAGAGTCTAAATTTTCTGAGGGATAAAAACTGTCACCTGGCGCAAGGTTTTTACTTTAGCCCCCCATTGCCGGTTAGACAATTTGAAAATCTACTCCAATGCAGCAATTGACCTTCGGCCAGCGAAAATCTGCAACCAAATCCAAAATTATCTTGATGCTTACATAAATTCAATATATTGGAAATTCATGTGTCGCCGGCCAACCATGCCTGCGGTCTCCACATCCATCGGGGTCAGCGCCGTCCCGGTTCGATTGCAGGCGCCGGCACCAGGTTTTTACTGATAGGGCGGCCGGCGTCCAAACGGCAGCCGTCTACGTTAAGGACCGCCGTGATGATTGCTTGTCAGTTCGCCAATTCTTCCCTGACATCCGCAGTCCATTGCGACATACATTCCCCAGGAGGTCGGTCTATGTGGGAACAGATTAAAAAGTACATCATAATCGGTCTTATCGCCGCGGGTGGATATTATATGCTGAGCCATCACTTCATCTACTATGAGCAATCTTTTACTCTTTTGCCCAAGGAGGAACTGACCCTTAAATACACTTTTTACAGCCTGAGCAATAAGCGACCGGAAACCATTTTAAAAGTGGACGAACTGCGCTGGGCCGGTATCGGTGATGTCATGGTGGAAAAGGGGATTGCTCCTGAAAGCCAAATACGCATGCTGGAGAACAGGGCCGAGGTGGCATCGGATAACTAGTTGCCTTGAAATCGTTCCGTGGGGCACCCAACGGTCGAGCGGCGGTGATGCTTGGGTTGATCACCCCATGGGAAGCAGATTGTCGGCCAGGCGGCTGGAGGCTTTCTTCAGGTTGATGCTGAGCAGATTTGCCAATCCTTTGAGAATGTTGACACCGATATTGACATTATCCGACAGAATCTCCTCGAAGGCCTCGCGTTGAAAGACCGCCAGTCTGACCTTTGATCTGGCGATAACGGTTGAGGATCGTGGAAAATTATTGATGATGGACATCTCTCCGATGGATCGGCCGCGTCTCAATGTGGCCATGACATCGCTGCTGTCGGGCCCGGTTTTTTTGGTCACGTCCAATTCCCCACGCTCGACGAAACAGACGAAATTGGCTTTGTCCCATTCGTTGAACAATACTTCCCCGGGCTCGAGATCAATAAAATCCATTTTAGCGGCCACGTCAATCAGCTCTCCCCTTTCCAAAAACTCAAACAGCGGCAGGTTGATGATAAATTCTACCAGATCCTCGGTATCGGCCAACCTGTCCGGTCTCACTTGGTTTTCGCGCATCTTTAATTTCCAATCGATTTTTGATGTTCTGCTTTATGGAAATTGACCATCAGCCGTGTGGGTACAAAGTTGTGCTGATTCGGCCTTGAAAAAGCCACAACGATCTATCGGTACTTGCTCTATCGGTAGCACAAAATGGGGACGGTTGTCCAAGAATTCGAAATCCTTGTCAGGCTGAGGGTTCGGTTTTGGCAAATACCGGTGCAAGCCAAATGCTGTTCACCTATTTAAAATTGCTGATGACCGCCATTTTCTGGGGGGGAACCTTCGTATCCGGCAGAATGCTGGCTGACTCCGTCCCCCCGTTTTCCGCCGCATTTTTTAGATTTCTTTTTGCTTCGGCGTGTCTCTATCTCCTCGTTTTGCGTCGGGAAGGAATAATTATTAAGCTTGAAAGGCGGCAGATCTTGTCCGTGGCGCTGTTGGGATTGACCGGTGTGTTTGCCTACAACGTTTTTTTCTTCAATGGGCTGAAGCTAATATCCGCCGGTCGGGCATCCATCATCATCGCCAACAACCCGATCATTATTTCTATTTTCTCAGCCCTGTTTTTTAAAGAGCGTCTCTCCACGACCAAGGTCGCCGGCATTCTGATTTCCGTTACCGGGGCCATTATCGCCATTTCCGGTGGAGACCTGTCGATCCTGATTGCAGGCGGCATTGGGAAGGGAGACCTGTTTGTTTTTGGTTGCGTGCTCAGTTGGTCGGCCTATTCGCTGCTGGGCAAGCGTGTGATGCGCGACCTCGCCCCTTTAACGGCGGTATCGCATTCAGCGGCCATCGGGATGCTGGCATTGCTGGTTCCGGCCTGCATGGAGGGTATGCCGACGGCTGTTGCGGGATATTCAGCGGCAGATTGGGGCCACATGGCCTATCTCGGGTGGTTTGGCACGGTGCTGGGGTTTGTCTGGTATTATGAAGGGATTCGGGTTATCGGACCGTCGCGGGCCAGTTTGTTTATCAATTTTGTGCCGATCAGCGCCATTTTTCTGGCCCACATTATCCTGAAGGAGCCGTTGACGCCTTCTCTCCTAACCGGTGCCATCCTGGTGATTACCGGTGTTACCTTGAACCACTTGCCGGTTTCTACCATGCGCCTGTCCAAATCAGAGCGGCGGCCTTGAAAAAAGCGGGTCAGAGAAATTGGTCTCGGTTGATAATCGTCGCTGCGACCCGTCAACCGCATTTCGTCGACCAGGCCAAGAGGCCATTTGGGGCAATGGTTCCGGCCCGTTCCAACCAGGAGCATGGCCTGCCTCCCACACCGATTCCCGGTATTGGTGCGCGGACCATCGAACATCCGGTGCTGGACGATAATGGCCAAATGGTGTCTCACCCCGTACATTGACTAATTCATATGGTGATGTTAAATCAGGGCCGCGATTGAAGCCGTTGCATGCCGTGGCCCAACTGGCAATGGCGCAACAGCAATATCTTGAAAGCCATCATGATCGACACACCGACCGAAATGACGTTGATGGCCATATCTCATCACCATCGTGCTGCCACGGCGAGGAATACAGGGTATGTCTGATTTCCGTTACTTTATGGAAAATGAAGATGAAACGCTTCGCCTGGAAATGAAAACAGACTTGGAAAAGGTGAAGGGCCAGGCAATTTGGGCCGGTATGCGACCGGGTATGCGCGTCGCCGATCTGGCCTGCGGCCCGGGGAAAACCACGCGGCTGTTCCATGAAATCGTTCAACCCAAAGGGTGCGCGGTTGGCATTGATGGATCCGCTGAAAGAATTGCCCACGCGCAGGAAACCCACAGCCTCGGCGGCCCTACCTTTGCCTGCCGGAACCTGCTTGATCCATTGGATGATCTGGGATCTTTTGACTTTGTATGGGTGCGGTTTTTTTTAGAATACCATAGATCCGATGCATTTCAAATTGTAGACCATCTCAGCCATCTCTTGAAGCCGGGCGGGATCTTGTGCCTGGTGGATCTGGATTACAATTGCCTCAGCCACTACGGCATACCTGAGAGATTACAGCGAACCATTTGCCGTGTAATTGATTTCTTGGAAAAAAAAGAGAACTTTGACCCTCGCATCGGCATCAAACTCTACTCATTTTTATATGACCTGGGCTTTGAAAAAATTCATATAAAGATGGAGCCTCACCATTTGATTTACGGGCGTTTGGGCTATGTAGACGCATTCAACTGGACCAAGAAGGTCGAGGTGGCGGTCAAGAAATTTCAGGAACTGTTAGATGATTATGAAAATGGATATGATGAGTTTTATCAGGAGTTCCAGCGGGCGTTCAGCGATCCGCGACGCTTTACTTACACACCATTGATATGCTGCCGGGGAAGGCGTCCGATGAGCAGCTGACCAAGCATACCGATTTTGTCCCGGCGTGTTTCAGATGCGACGGCGGTCAGCCGCGTGTGGTGATCCTTCTTGGCGACGCAGGGAATCAGCACACCTTTTTCATGGGGATCACCTTATCGTGATAGCGGACTTGCTTCTCCTTGATCTCCTTGTTGTAGAAACTCAAAAACGCATCAACAATCTTTTCGTCGAAGTGCACGCCCCGGCCTTTTTCAAGGAGGCGGAAGGCATAGCCAATCGGTAGCGGATCGCGGTAGTGGCGTTTGGCGGTGACGGCTTCGAAGAAATCCGCGACGGCAATAATCCTTGCCCCGAGTGGAATTTCTTCGCCTATAAGACCGTTGGGATAGCCGCTGCCGTCCACTTTTTCGTGGTGGGAGCCGGCTATCTCCGGCACCTGGCTGAATATCCCTTCAAAATTGACTTGTTCCAGAATTTTTTGCGTTTTCTCAGCGTGGGTTTTCACCTTTTCGTACTCTTCCTGGGTCAGTCGTCCCGGTTTCTTTAAGATGGCGTCCGGTACGCCAATCTTGCCGTAATCGTGCAAAAGTGAGGCGACGCGAATCATCTCACGGTAGTTGGTTGACAGATTCAACGCCTCGCATATCCCCATGGCATAGTCGGTGACTTTTTCCGAGTGTCCAGCGGTCAATGGGTCTCTGGCATCGATGCTCGCCGCCAGCACCTGAAGAATGGAGCCGAACTGACGCTGGCGGCCCTCCAGCAGGTCGGCGTTGCTGATGCTGATACCGATGATCGAAGAGATTCCCATGAGAAGGCTCAGATCGCTTTGTACCAGGGGGCGTTTGGAGCGCAGATTGTCTACCGCCAGAATACCGATGGATTTGCCGGCACAGATGATCGGACAGCAGATAAAGGACTGGGTCCCCATCTGATGGGCAAAGGCAAGGCTCCTTTTGGATAGGCTGCTTCCAATCTCTCTAATGTCGTTTATCAGAAATGGTTTTTTCTCTTTATAGGAAACGACGAAGACGCCCTTTGATTGCGGATTGTCCAGGTGAAAGGCGGCTTTTTGAATATATTCCAGCTGCCGATGGTCGTAACCAAAGCCTGCGGCAAACGTCAGCAGGTTTTTTCTCTCGTCGGCCAGAAGAATCAGCCCGCGGTCATAGTCAAGCCGCTTCTCAAAAATGTGTATGGCTTGTGAAAGCACATCCTCTTTGTTGGTCAGATTGGCAATGGTCTGGCCGATTTCGTTGGTCGTCCGGGTAATGTTATAGTTGATTTCGATCTGAGCGGCGAGCTGATCCGAAGACTCCTTCAGATTGAATGCGCTGGCCTTAATTTCTTTTTTCTCCGTGCTTTCCACGATCAGCATTACCAGCGTCAGCACGGTAAAACCCATCAAAAAAATATAGTGCGGGGCCAAGCCGGTATCAAGGATCAACAGGAGGCTGATCAACGGAACGATTGCCAGGATCAGTAAATTTCTGATTTTCTTCCAGATGGATGATAGCTGAATGTCCCAGGAGATGATATATCGGCAGCATTTCCCGCCGGAAAACATGCACTCCGTGTGTTCGATCTTCGGCGGTTTGGAGTTGAACACCAGAGAAATTGCCTCTAAAAAGCCGATCCGGTTTTGGCATTGAAAGGGTTCTTCTTTTACATCGGGGCGGGGGGTAACCGTTATTTCAATTCTGCGAGGGCTGAGTGTCCTGGATTGGTAGGAAGCGGATTTAACGAATTTTTCCGTCGTCTTGCCGATCAACTCATACACGGTGGACGGGTCAACGAGCCCCAATACGTATTGGCGCATCATACCGATGGCATCCGGCGATGCCGCATACTGCCCCGCTTCTCTGGCAATAAACGGATTGCCCGTTTCCCGAAGCACTTTTTCATAGAACCGGTTGATCTGCCTCTGGCTGAACCAGTGGCCCTGATCTGCCACCTGATATGCTTCCATGCCGGCATAGGCGAACAATTCATTGATGTCAACAAAACTGTATTTGTGCTTGATCAGTTTGATGTAGGTGTCAATGATTCGGCTGTTGTAAAGCCCGGGATCGGCGCCGCCTGACAACGCATTTTCAATTTCCGGCAATACTTTCTCCATCCCTTAGGCCTCAGTGCTTGATAAACTTCAACAGCCGCTTCAGATATCTGAAATAATCATCCGTATGATTCATGCTCAAAATCCACAAATTGTAGATCTTTTCGAAGGGCATTTTCAATTTCACCGCATCATCCGCCGGGAAGGTAAGCACCGGCATCTCATCAAGCTGGAGCCTGTCGAACAGATTGACCAGGCTGGCCCGAAGGATGGCGTAGTTCAGGCCTTCGGGTTTCAGTATAATGATTTTGGTTGAGTTGGTCAGATCAGACATGTTCAGGCCGATATCGGCGATGTTGATGACGATCACCGCCTTCAGATCGCCCTGCATTTTTAACGAGTGGAGATGGCGGGACCGGACCAGCCCGATCTTCGCAAAGGCTGCTCTGGTTTCGCTGATATCGTGATTGTCGATCCCTAGGTCCAATGCCTGGATCATCAAACCGCCGGACTGTTCCTCGTAATTGCACTCAAGATCGTGAAAATCGTTTTCGGTCATCGATTCCAGTCGCCATCCTTTGGGCAGCGTGTCTTGCCTGTCGCCGCGCCGATGGAAATGAAAATAGGCCAATCGGTCGATGGAGCATCCTTTGGCATTCAGGATGTTCTTTGCCGCACCCCCGAAAACATGATTGGGAAATTTATTTTTCTCCTGATAGTAGCAAAAGACATGGCTCATCCTTATGGAGTTGAGCCGGTGTGAGTCATTGATGAAGCTGCCAATCTGGTTGAGAACGGCCAGGCCCCCCCGATTGGTTGATGATCGGATGGCCGCGTGATGGTGAATCAGCCACGCCTTTTCGTAGAAGCGGACCATGGCCATGTGGGCCAGAATCTGACCGTTGCGCTGATGGATGAAGTGCCGGGCGATATTCGGATTTTCGGTGTAAAGCTTTGAATAGATCTTTTTGATGCAGGCTTTGTTTTTCTCTATGAATTCATACTTTTGTGGGTAAATGAAACCGGTTTCGAAGAAAAAATCCCACAGATCGTCCAGATTGACCCGATGGCATAGGTAAGCATTCTTGTCTCGGGTCTGTTGAATCAGGGATAGCACTTTGATGTGTTCATCTGCGGGCATGTCCAGAATGGCGATCCCACAGCGGAGCATGCCTGTCTCCTCACGATCTCCGATCGGCCGGCTGTAAACGACCTGGGCGGCACAGGTCACATAGGCCCCGTCACCAAAGCATATGTGAAGGTCCGGGATGATCAACCCCGGAAGCAGCACCGCATGTTTGACCTCTTCCCGAACCGCCAGTCCTGATCCGGACAGGTCCAATACTTCCAAGTGGACTCGTTTTTTGGAAAACGGATGGCTGAAGTTGATCCTGGGCAATGGCGCCATTTGCTGGCGGGTGCTTCTGAACGCCTTGGGTCGAAACCGACGAATCTCCCGGTTGGCAGGCTTAAGAATCCATTCCTGACTGCTGTGGCCGTGGGTTTGTTTGACGATTCGGCACTCCCCGGAATACAGCGTTTGGTTGCCGTCGAAGAGGATGACATTTGCGGACAGGTCGCTGTCCATCCAGTCGAATGTTTGAGGAGGGGTGGTCTGAACTTTGACCCGGAATGAAAAAGCCGAAAAATCGCTCATCGATCCGTAAAAAAGAGCCCCGTTCTGGTTGACATAAACGCTGATGCCCCGGCATGAATGACGCCTGGCACTTCTGGCGTCTTCAGCGTTGCAGATTTCGGGCAAAAGGAGATGGATGGCTTGACTGCTGATCTCCAATACGTTCGGTTCGGCCACCAAAAATCGATTGCCGTCGGGGATGAGAATGTTTTGAAGAGAAAAACGATCCGGCTGGTCGACAATGCCGCCGGCATCCTGCTGCCACAGGCAGGTCAAGCGGTTGTCCTGGCATGGCTGCGGATTGGCCTTGATGGACAAGGAGCGATGGTACTGCTTGTGGCGAAAATTGACGTAAAGCGGCTTTTCGCGAAAATTAAGGTAATTGAGCTTGTTTATCAGTTGACGCTGGCTGATCTGTTGGGATTTGCATGCGGGCGGGACCGCAGGGGATGGGGGAGGGGAAATGAGCAGCTTTTCTTGAGAACTGACGGCGGTGTCAGCTTGTTCGGCATCAGGTACAAGATTAGCCCGTTCCATAGTTGACCCTCAGCGTCCACGTACCAGATCAGTGCAATATATACCGAAGAATTATCGTTCAGGACCAAGGTGCTTGGATGGACAGATTGCTTTTTCCTGCATGCATCCATAGAGACGACTATCACAAATTTCCTTTTGATGCAAGGGGTTATATGGGGGCAGGCGTTGGACAAACCAGAGAACCAAAAGAAATGGGGGGACCCTCAAGGGGTTGTGGCCGGTCAACCACCGATACCCTGCATCTGGTCCCTGACGGCAGAAACATCATTCGGGCCAAGCTGATGTTTGACCGCTTTTTGTCCCACGGCGATTCGGAAAATTTCAGATAGTTGTTGGTCCGAACTACCATCTCTTAGTAGTGTTTTGAGGGGTTCGTGGTGATCGGACAGCAGGCAGGCGCGAAGCTTGCCATCTGCCGTTAGGCGAAGGCGGTTGCAGCGATTGCAGAAATGATGGCTCAAAGCGCTGATGAATCCGATTTCCCCATGGGCTCCAGATAGGCGATAGCGCCTGGCCGGACCATCATGCCGTCCGTTGCTTACCGGGGTCAACTCCCCGACCGTAGCAACCAAATTTTGGATCTCCGGTGTCAGAATCTGATCCCGCGCACGGGTTCGACTGTTGCCAATGGGCATGTATTCGATAAACCGGACGTGAAAGGGGTGATCCAGGGAGAGCCTGCTGAAGGCGATGATCTCATCGTCGTTGATGCCGCGCATGGCGACAACATTGATCTTGATGGGGGCAAAGCCGATTTCCTGCGCCCGCTGAATGCCCGCCCACACCTGCTCGAATCGATCGTATCCGGTGATCTGGGCGTACTTTTTGGGGTCCAGCGAATCGAGACTGATATTGATCCGGCGAATGCCGGCATCGAAAATGCGTTGGGCGTTGGGGGCCAGCAGAACCCCGTTGGTGGTCAATGAAACATCTTCCAGTTCTTTGATGCGGGTCAGTCGGCCCAGCAGCTCAACCGCCCCTTTTCGAACCAGGGGCTCGCCACCGGTAATTCGTACCTTGCGGATACCGAGCCGTGTGCCGATTTTCACCAGGCGCAGGATCTCTTCATAGCTGAGAATATCGCTGTGGTCGAGTTTGGGAATACGGCCCTCGGGCACACAGTACAGGCACCTCAGGTTGCAGCGGTCGGTGATGGAAATCCGCAGGTAGTTCAGATGGCGTTTTTCCTGATCCACCAACGCTCCGACATCTGTCAGGCATCTCTCCATGTGCTCTTCCATTGCCATCCCCAGCACAACCGGCCGCCAGGCATGGATCTGTCCGGCAGCTACGTCTGATGGTTCAATATGGCTTGGACCAATCCGGGAATGGTAAACGAATCGGCCTCGATGGCTACTGAAAAGCCCAGATCCCGGGCCGTTTGGGAGGTGATGGGGCCGATGCTGGCCACACTGACGCCCGCCATCAGTCGATCAACGCGCTCCGGAGGCAGCAGTCTGTAAAAGTTCTTCACCGTGGACGAACTGGTGAATGTGATCATATCGATGGTACCGGCGGCCAGACGGGCGATCAGATCCGAGGCGCTGTTTTCCGCCTGCCGGGTTTCATAGGCCGTCACCTCATTCACCATCGCCCCCATGCGGGTCAACTCCTCGGGCAGTACACTGCGCGCCTCCATGGCGCGTGGCAGAAGTATTTTGCGGCCATTCACCGGTGTAGCGGCAAAGGCCGCCACCACGGATTCGGCGCGGTAGCTTTTGGGAATGATGTCGCTTTTCAATCCCCAGCGCATCAGCCGGTCCGCTGTGGCAGGGCCGATGGTGGCGGTCTTAACATGCCCCAGCGCCCGCGTGTCCAGTCCATTTTCAAACAGACGCCGAAAGAAAAAACCGACCCCGTTGACGCTGGTGAAGACGATCCAGTCATACTGATCCAATGTCTGGATGGCCTTGTCCAGCCCGGCCCAATCCGGCGGTGGTCCCACCTGGATGGTGGGGCATTGGATACACTCCGCCCCATGTTCCGTCAACTGGCGAACCAGGTCGCTCGCCTGCTCCCGAGCCCGGGTTACAACGATCCGGCGGCCCATCAGCGGTCGGTTTTCAAACCACTGCATGGTTTTGCGCAGGCTGACCACACCGCCGACGATGATGATGGCCGGCGCCTTGATACCGGTCCGTTGCGTCTCGGCGACGATCGTATCCAAGTTCC
>JAAUYD010048721.1_pt1 | contig 10427 bp, 11 predicted proteins | sample 7278101 | NCBI WGS metagenome assembly JAAUYD01 (sample SAMN14350128, study PRJNA611818) | marine sediment metagenome | isolation source: surface marine sediment (0.6m) | place: French Polynesia: Moorea | collected 2018-08
AGTTCAACTGGTGCATCTATTGTGTGCGCAATTGGATCATAGGCTTTGACTTTAGCTCCGAATCCATGAAGCCATTTGATGATGTCCAATGTAGGAGTTTCCCTGAGATCATCCGTTTCTGGCTTGAAGGTGAGTCCTAAAATACCAATGGTCTTTCCTTTGAGGATTTTCAATTCCTGTTGAAGTTTTTCTATAACCACATGACGTTGACGGGTGTTGACATTGACAGCTGCTTTAAGTAGTTCTGAATGGTATCCATAGTCATCAGCAGTTTGAATTAAAGCAGAAACATCTTTAGGAAAGCAGGAGCCTCCCCAACCAATCCCTGCTTTAAGGAATTCGCTACCAATGCGTGAATCTAGACCAATGCCTTTGGCTACTTCAACAACATCAGCGCCTATGCGATCACAAATATTCGCAATTTCGTTGATGAAGCTAATCTTGGTTGCCAAGAACGTATTAGCTGCGTACTTAATTGTTTCCGCCGAAATGCAATCAGTGACGACAATAGGCACGTCTGATAGGTTTGACTGGTTAGCGAGATTGCGTTGGGTAATAGGAGAGTATAGCTGTTTTATGAGAGCAATAGCTTGACTGCTGTTGCTACCCAGGACGATGCGGTCTGGGTTAAGCATATCCTGTATTGCAGAACCTTCCCTCAGAAACTCGGGGTTGCTGACTACATCGAAATCATGCTCTTTCTCTGGATGATGCTTGGCAAACTCCTCGATAATCAATTGTTGTACCCAGGTTGCTGATCCAATCGGCACAGTTGATTTGTTGATGATAACAGTGTAATTATCAGTAAGATTCTTCCCAATACCTCTCGCCACAGCTTCAACATATCGTGTATCGCTTTCCCCTGTAGGCAAGGGAGGAGTCCCCACGGTAATAAAAATGACTTGCCCATGTTGAACACCTTCGTTCAAATTGGCTGTAAAGCTTAGATTTTTTCCTTCTATAGTCGTTTTCATCAATTCATCTAATCCAGGCTCATATATTGGAGCTTGGCCCGATTTTAGTGAATCCACTTTAGCCATATCGTTGTCTACGCAGACGACGTCATGGCCAATGTGCGCTAAAACAACGCCGGTTACTAAGCCAACGTATCCTGTTCCAACTATACAAACACGCATTTTCTTTTTTATCCCCAGATAATTACTTTGCTGACTTCTCAGTTTTCTAATAACAAGATAGAGAAGTTTTAATCATTAAATTAATTCTGCTTAAAAGTCTCTTTAAATACAAGAAAAAATAAGGAACTTAGAGATGTTAGGACTTAAAAAAATAAAATTCTTAGGACCATTATCAAATATAGGTTTGATAGTTAATAATTTAGCAATACTGATCACTAAATTATTTTTTATCGCTAAAGTTAGTTAAATTGCAACTACTAACTTTAGCGATAAAATAGGCATTATAATTTATTTTCAAAGTAAAATTATTGAAGTTTTCTCAGAGTAAAAGGCCTGTAATTATAATTACAGGCCTTTTACTCTAGTTTCGCTTAAATTTTAACTAGAATAAATGACAAGAAGGAAGCATTAATCGAAGGTTATTGATTTCATTTTTCATTCCAAGCTGTGAGAATCCCTCTTCAGCTTTTTTGGCTGATATGCAAGCTTTAGAAGTATTCCCTTTGGCCTTTTCTAGTTCAGCGTGAGCACTTAAGTAATGAGCAAGGTTACCCTTAGATTTATTTCGTTCGGCAATTGGGATAGCTGAATTTATGATTTTTTCTGCTATGTCTAGCTTACCTTGTCTTATTCGAATTTTGGCTAACCAAATTCCTGTAGAATTTTGCTTCCTCTGCCACCCTATTTCTTCAGAAAGATTGATTATTTCCTGATATAGGTTAGCGGCTTTATCATATTCCTTTTTCTTATAAAATATGTTTGCCTTTAGAGATAACTCTGAAATAGTACGTCTCTTAGATTCTTTCAAGGTAAATGGGGCTTTCGATTTTATCTCATTTGCTTTCTTTAACCATAAATCGGCTTTTTTGTATTGATTTTGTTCAATCCTAAGAAAGGCAAACTGTTCAGCTAAAAATACTCTGTTTTCTAAAGTTGCGTGTTCATGAAGCTTCCATCCCTCTGCTAAGAGGCTTTCTGCTGCTTGGAGTTTATCAGTTTGTATTAAGACGAAGCTAGCTTCACTTCTGACTTCTACGGCTGTTTGCAGATCCCCTCGTCTTTCAGCTGCTTCTAGGATCCAGGTTAGCCAAAGCAATCTATCTTTCCAATAGCCATAGAGGCTAGCAACTTGATCGATAGATGACCATAGTTGTTTGACATCCTTGTATCTGTCATGACGAGCACACCATTCCAGAACAGCAACGATATTTTTCCATTCAGTTGCAATACGGTCATATTGCTTATGCCATTCCTCCCAGTCTTTACCTCCATACTCTTCACAAAAATCGAGATAAAGTTGTACCCAACGATCTCGAGCTTCTTCCTCAAAGGTAGGATGTTGAATTAGTTCGGCTAGTGTGTACTCACGGGTAAGAGGCAACATGCGATACCGTTCATCTTCAAGACTAATCAATGAAAGTTTCTGCAGTTTAGCTAGCCCCTCGTCTGCGGCGATCGAGTTGTCTATTAATCCCGCAACTTTGATAATAAAATCCCAGGAGGGGCCTCGATGAAAAAAGGCAATGGCCATCAAGAGTTGATAAGATGATTCGTCTCGGATTTCTTGGACATTTTCAGAAAAACAAAATTGAGCAATATCTTTAGGTAAGCTAGTAGTAGGATCCAGGACCTGTGGTAACCGGCGACCAAAAGCTAATCGGCCAATAATATAAATCAGCGCAACAGGAATGCCTCCAAAACGTGCATAGATTTTTTCAGAGGCCTGATCAGTTAAGGTTACTTCCTTCTCTTGTGCTTGTTGCTGTAGTAGCTTGATGCTTTCACTTTTGGATAAACACCCTAAACGCATACATCCATAGAATGTTTCTCGTTCACGAGTGGTGATCACAGCTTTAGTAGAACTAGGTAAATGTTCTAAAAAGCTAATGACAGCATCTTTGTTTTGAATAGTTTCAAAGTTATCAACAATTAGCAACGTATTTTGTTTAGCCAAACATGAATAGACTTGCTCCATCTGATCTTCCTCGGAGGCCTGCCTTATAGAAGGCTCATCTAGGGTGATTGAAATGACATAAAAGATGGACTGAAGACTGCTCTGTATTTTATTTTTGGGTAATTTTATGATGCCTCTAGGAACAAGTTCGCAATCTTTCGCAGATGCGAAAATAATTGATTCAAATAAGGGGATATTTAATATCGAGCTACTATCTTTTTGATGTAAAGCTTCTAAGCAGAGATAAGCGGCTTCCAATATCAAAGCTGTTTTGCCAACGCCTCCAATTCCATCTACTGTGATGATAGGAGCACGGACCTCTAGTGAAATATTATTTAGCAGCTGATGTAGCTCAGTTTCCCTTCCAATAAATTCATTTCGCTGACGTGGAAGATTAACTTTAGGATATTGACGAACAAGTTCATGTCGAGGAACTGACTTATTTTCTTGTGCAGGCGTTGGTGGTTTGATATAGTCTTCGTCTTTGATTAACTCAATGCTGAAGACCTTGGCATATGCATGGAGACTGCTTTCATCCACTGGCACTTCACGCTTATTTATTTTCCTGATTGTGTCTGGGCTTAATCCACTTTTTTCATGGATAGTTGCTTGGCTTAAACCCTTATTGCCACGTCCTTCATCCTCCCCCATTTTCTGATTCATGAGGGTTATTTTTGCCAGCCCACGCTTGGTCAGAATAAAGCTATTTCGTTTTCTGGTTGAGCCGTTAGAGGATGACATTATTAGTCTTCTACTTGTTGAAGTAGGCCGTAGGCTTTATTTTTAACCATTCTATACAAGGCTATTAAATATGTGCACGGAACTATTCGAAAGTGCAGTTTAGAATTCTCGTATATAAGCGTAATTGCATCAAATTGTTTCAATCGGCAAAATAGATAATGACTTTTGTTCAGGGAAAAGAACGTTACTAAATGTTAGAAGAAAGGCCGCTACTAGAGTCTTTTATATGGTTTCAATGCTTTATAGGTAGTGACCTAACTTCTCTATTTGTTGCGCACTTTTAACGTTGATGTAGATCTTTCATCGCTTGTGACACAAACATAACCATTGTGTCTTTTTCTTGATTGTCTTGGTGAGTTGCATTGTTGTTAGCTTGAGTGGAGTTATTTTTGTCTCTATTTTTCTGAGAGTTGCCTTGCATTTTCTCGTGCTCCTAAACAACTTGGTTACCTGTTATCTACATTGCATTGCAAGTCGTGTATTTGCCAGGTGATTTTGCGAACTTAAGAACTAAGTTTAAAATGATCCACCTGGCAGAAGCTGAGATTTATTGATATATCGATTTTTCGAATATGCATGTGAGATGTGCTTATAATCCTTAAATTCGCTAAAATCGTGGCTAAAATCTTAAGGGAATTGAGTAAGGTTAATCGCTTAAATCTGTGATTGGGGCTATTGCAGATAAGTTTGGTTTTGTCGAGTGAGCGTATCTTCTAAGGGAGATATATGAAGAATCCCAAGCTTCTTCTTTAGAGCTTCGGGGATATGTTGGGCTTGAGCAACTATTGTCTTATCTGGCCAAATTGTGTTGTCGTCAAAGCTGAGATTACTGAAGTCAGCTCCTGTGAGCTCAGCAGTTCCATTGATTTTGAATTCTTCGAGGTCACTCCTGCCTAGATTAGCTCCGTCGAGCTTAGTTTTTTCGAGGTCAGCTCCTATGAGGCTGGTTCCTATAAGTTTTGCGTTACTGAGATTGCTCCTGTTGAGATGAGTCCTATTAAGATTAGCTCCTGTGAGGTCAACTTCTATGAGGTCGGCTCCTATAAGGTTGGCTCCTTCGAAGTCAGCTCCTATAAGCTTTGCATTGTTAAGATTAGCTCCTACAAGGTCGGCTTGTTCGAAGTCAGCTCCTACAAGCTCAGCCCCCATGAGTTTTGCGTTGTTAAGGTTGGCACTATTAAAGTTAGCTCCTATAAGGTTAGCTCCTGTAAGGTTGGCGCTATTGAGTTTTGCATTATTGAGGTTGACATTGTTGAGGTTGACCCCCATAAGGTTTGCCCCTTCGAGATTAAGCCTCAATTTACTAATGATTTCAGCTTCTGCCAGAAATCGAATAACACTGCTCTTTCTTTCTGTATCATTTTCAAATCGTCTCAGAATAGATAATGTCCTAGCACGAATGACGTTGAGGGAGGTATCTAGTAGTTCTTTCTGGTCAGGGCTAACATTTTCCCTTTTCCCTGCTATTGCCATTAGATTTTCAGCGATTAACAGTGCTGATATACGGTCAAAGTAGCGTTGTAAGACATCTTCTCTGGTTTCGTCAGCTGTCTGCTCTCGTTGCTCTTTTGCTGCTTTTTCGGCCTGCTCACGTTGAGAGTTTTGGATCCAGGCCCCTAAAATTGCTAATGACAAGGGTACTCCTAACAAACTGAGCCCATCCCAGAGGGACTTGCCTGAGGTAGATGTGATGACCTCTGTTTCTTTGATGACATTTCCTTGTTTGTTTTTCTCTATCTTTGTGACGATCGATGTTCTGCTACCTACACCCCAGTTGCCGGGCCAGATAAAGGGAGTAGCAGCTATAAAACTAGTAGTGGAGGCAACCATAAGTATTGGCCATTTTTGCTTCCAGCTCCAAACTGCTGATTTTTTAGCCCAAGTAGGAAGCCTCATGATTGATTCGAGCAGGGTTCCGCTATATTAAATTTTAGCCTATGCATCGTATCGATTCTGCTGCTTTACGCTTAAGGAATCTTGAATTAATCAACTCCCAACCCCACAAAAAAGCCCCCACCGTATCGGCAGAGGCTAGACGCGTGTGTTGTATAGAGAGTCTGAATAGGAAAAGGGTGCCCTGAGAATGAAGCATTTCACAGATTACGGAGTCTGCACCGGGCACCCGAGCCTGAGTGCCGCAAGAGTTCAGCAATCTGTTAGCGGACGGACTTAGTACGTGCATCGAGGGCATCCAGACGAGCTTCCTGGATGTTATCAACAGCTTTAGTACGTGCATCTAACGCATCCAAACGAGCAGCCTGAATATCCTCAACGGCTTTAGTCTGGTTGTTCAGGTGCTCCAGGCGTAGCTTGTGAACGCTGTTCTTAGTGCGAGCATCCAAGGCCTCTAGGCGAGCAGCTTGAATGTTCTCAACGGCTTTGGTCTGATTGTTGAGGTGTTCCAGACGTAGCTTATGAACGGAGTTTTTAGTACGAGCGTCAAGTGCATCGAGGCGAGCTTCTTGAATGTTATCGATAGCCTTGGTCTGGTTGTTGAGGTGGTCAAGGCGTAGTTTGTGAACGGAATTCTTAGTGCGACGGTCGAGCGCATCGAGGCGGGCTTCTTGGATATTGAAGTTAGCGGGCTCGACGGCGGACGCAACGGGTGCAATGGCAGCGGAAGCAACGAGAACAGTTAAGGCGGAAAGGATAGTGCGTTTCATGATTAAAGCTCCTTGGGGGAATCAGTGTTTGACTTCATTGATTACAAGAATGCCGGGGGTACCTGAACGCTATCTGACCGGTAACTGAAGGTTGCTTAAGGGGTTTCTGAGATTGGCTGAGGAACTTTAGTGATAGAGGTCACAACGTTGATTGAGGGTTGCGTATAGCCCAAAGGGAATGGCTAATGACCCTCGCACCCACGGCACCGCCCAACTGAGTGCGATACCTAGCCCACCGCAGTCAGTGCCAGTAGCCAAGCAGCTGACGAGCCACGATGCAGCGGAAATTGTGAGCATTTTCAAAGAGCTGAAAGCGGCGCAGCCGGAGGCGCAGCAAACGACGATACGAGCGTTTTCGAGCACGTTGTTTATGCAGCTCTCTATGGCAGACGGGGAGGCGGGGGTGGACTCGCAGTTGAAATCCGATGCCTCCTGCTTAATGCCCCGTCTGCCCATACGCTGTTAAACGTAGCTGAACCATGGGAGGTAATGGCTAATTGCGCTCGCCGCGACGGCTAATGTTATTGGCCAGACGGTCTTGCATCTCGCGGATTTGATCAGGGTTCAGCAGCATACTGTCAAGGCTCGGTCGGACCAGCTCTGGAAACATTAGGTTGTTTGAGTTGTCGTTTGAGGTATTGTGCGATAACCCATAATGGTGACCGATCTCGTGCACCATTACGGCTGCCATTTGGTCGGTGGTAAGTTCCGTGTCAGGACCTTTGTTGGCGTTGACGTACTTAGCGACAACTACGCTCTGGCCAAAACAGGGAAACATTGCTCTTCCAATCGTACCTTCCTTCGTGAAGCGATGAGAGAACACCACATCGAGCTCGCCGCGCTCGGTCCATTCGGGAGGTAGCAGAATCTGCTCCAGCATAGAAAACGCGTAGAGCCTCTTTGATGTACGAAAGGTGATCCGCGCAATATCAAGCTTTAACAGTGCGCGCTTTTTGGTGTAGAAGTCATTCGCCGCATCGACCATGGCACGGATATCGGTGCGAGCTTCTTTCTCAGTCTTCCATTTTCCAGGAAGTTTGTTATCCTCATTGCGTACTACAGTGATGTTGAGATCGATCTGGAACGGTGTGACTCGGACTGAGCGGATGCTGTTGCCAAATCCAAACCGTCCGCCGTCGCTTGCTTTACCTAAATCATCTACTGTTTTGGGTCCGCGGATATAAAGCGCACCCCCATGCCAGTCGTCATTTTTGAAAAGCAGCACGGCCTCGTCATCATCGGTTAGACGGATTGAGGATGGCTTGTCGGCTTTCTTTCCCTTCAGGTCGCGGATATTGCCTGTGACGATCTGCTTTTTCCCCTTGCGGTTTTTATCCTCGAAGATCGTGATAGTCATGAGGTATTCCTCCTTTGGCGTGCCTCGCTCGCACCCAGTTTATGTAGCAGAAAGATGCTACCGTTTGACCTTCTTTAATTCCTGACTTTAACTCTAATTGTCTGACCTGTTCGGCAATGGACTCTAGCGTATTCCCAGTTGTACCCGATCCATGGGTTTACTAGCGGCATCCACAGCAGCGCCGCTGTTGACAACGACGCTGAGCTCGTTGGTGTTGGGTAAATGTTGAGCGAGGACGGCTTTTTCCGGTAGCGATAGCTGCTCAATAGACTGATAAATATCAGCAACTGATGTCTGACTGTTTGTATCAATTATCCTCTTCAACTGACCGTTGTCTGAACTATCCATCAAATATCCGTGTTGTACCCCCGCATAGGGAGCGCTATGGATACTTACGCTGATGTAAGCGTTGTTGAGACTACGGAATTTTTCATGTGTCCTTTGCTGTCTTGAGTCTCTTTCAGCCGATCTGCCAATAAGCTCAACATAGTGGCAATACCGTCAGCGTTTAAATCGTCAACAAAGACTTTAAGAAATAAAAACTGTTTAGCCTCTGGTGGTAGAGCGCCAATCAGCTTTTCTAGGTTGTCTGAGCGTATGTCACTGCCGTTACGGAAGTTGCTAACCGTTGCCTCTCTTAGTCCTGTGCTAATAGCCAAGGACTTACCGGTTAGTCTAAATTCCTTCAGAGTGAGATCAAACGCGTTAGAAAAATTCATATTGTTACTTTAAAAAGTAATCGATTGGTGTATGCTTACAAGCAACTTTGATATGTGTGATATAAATTACCATCAACGGTAATTTATGCCTACATTATGCCACCTTTGTCAAGCAAGTCCCTTTGTTTTGCAGAGATAGGGCTAAAAAGTTAAAAACCCATCTCCTGCCAGAGACGGGTTCAAAGCTTGATTGCATTACTGCGGTCAAGCGATTTGAAAATAAGTTGTCCTCAATTATATGACAAATACCCTCAATTCTTCCAGCCCCCTGGAAGAAAAATCCCGCTACGTGTTTTTGGATAAAGCAACGGTAAATTGCCTGATCGATGCAAAGCTAACCGCCGCCCAGTACCGTGCAGTGCTCTACTTTTCCTTGGTAGACCCCTTTGGTAATCGGTTTGTGAAGACCGATGGCCAAAGGGTTAGACAACGCTTGGGGATTAGCAAGTCAACCTATTACGAGGCACTAGCAGCTCTGGAGCGTGAGCAGCTCTTTGAATTTGAGGATGTTTCTCTAAAAGTCAGAAACCGGGTAGGTAGTAAATCGCCCGAAAAATCCTCTGATCAACCAATAGTCCGAGAAACTAAACTCAAGTCCGAAGTTTCGGAAATCAGTCCGAGAAATCAAACTCAAGTCCGAGAAATCGAACCCGAATCCGAAATTTCGGAAAACCAATCGCTGAAAGCTTCTGATATCAAGGTTTCCAACTTGCTTCAATATAATTCAGTAGATCTCAATCAAAATCAGAATGATTCAATAAAAGAGAGAGGAACCAAAATCTCAATTTTTGAAATCGAGCCAAACTACAGAGAATGGTTGCTTGCTAAAGCTAGCCGCTTACCAGACCCACCAACACTCCGGGAACTGTGGCTAGAAAAACAGAGCGTAAATCCTGCTAACTTGCGTGAATACGAAGCATGGCAATCGGTCCAGCAGCAAATAGATACACTTCCCCCGCCTGCTCCCCCAGAACCGCCTGAGCCAGAAGACGTGAGCGTAGCGGCGCGGTTAGAACGCTACCAAAAGCAGTGGGCTGTAATGCCCATGCGTAAAGGGATTCAGAACGCGATCGCAACCCATCCCGAATGGGGCATCGACATTGGCCCTGAGGGTCCCCGCTGGAAGCCAATTCCCCCAGAACAGCCTTTAGATCAACCGCCTGAGCCAGAAACCGCCACCGTATTGCATCGTGTGCATAATGCCATTGCCACTCAGCGACCCATAACACCGCAGCTGCAGGCTCACGCCGAACGCTGCCACATCGACATCCCGAAACTTCAGGCAGAATGGGACTTAGCGGCCAGCCCACCGGGCAACGCTGACAACGACCTGCGCCAGGCGGGGTAAGTGCCATGCCAATGGATCGAAGTCTCTATCCTGAAAACTGGGATGAGTTAGCCCGACAAATCAAAACCGAAGCCAATTGGTGTTGCACCGAATGCGGACGGCTCTGTCGTCCGCCTGGGGAGTCGTTTGATGCTTTTCTAAAGCGCTGTTGGGGCTCCAAGCCTGGAGATGCTAACCCTACCCCAGCTATGGGGTGGACGGTGGTCAGCGGGGCGGCCGGGCTGCGGTCCCTTTTTTTGTTGTCTAACCAACCAAAAGCGGCGCTGTCCAGATTAGACAGCGCCGCTTTCTAATGTATTAACTTGTCGCCAAGTTTGACTCTATGCAGCGATGGAAGGAGCAACCATAGCAACCGGAGCCGCTTCACCAGCAGCCAAGTCTAGAGGGAAGTTGTGAGCGTTGCGCTCGTGCATAACTTCCATACCTAGGTTGGCACGGTTGATAACGTCAGCCCAGGTGCTCACCACACGACCCTGAGAGTCGATGATGGACTGGTTGAAGTTGAATCC
>JAAUYD010119072.1_pt1 | contig 10425 bp, 8 predicted proteins | sample 7278101 | NCBI WGS metagenome assembly JAAUYD01 (sample SAMN14350128, study PRJNA611818) | marine sediment metagenome | isolation source: surface marine sediment (0.6m) | place: French Polynesia: Moorea | collected 2018-08
CTCTCAAAAATGGCATCAAAGCACAGAACAAAATCAAGGTTACTGCGGCATAATTGTCGCCATGGGAGTAACAGGAAATTCAAAAGGAAATCCGAAAATAAAAGATATGATTGGTTTATTAGAAGCAAAAGTAATTTCCTCCCAACAATTAGGCATGGGGATACTGCAATTAATGCCAGAATATTATTAATAGAAATAAAGATTATCAACATAGGCAAGAGGCAAAAGGCAAGAGGCAAAAGTTTTTAATAATTCAATTTTTTAATAAGAGCTGCAATCATCCGAGTTTTGGACAAATTGCAAGTAAATTATCAATTCAATATCCTTGTTTTCGCAAAGTTCTACTCTTTGGCATAAAATAAGATGGGTTTGAAAGTCATTAATCAGATTTAAAGCTAAATATTCCGAACCAATTTTTTAGTTGCTTGATTCAACTAGATAAAATAAAGCTAAACATGAAAATATACTGCTCTCTAGAAGGGCAAAGTGGAAATAAAACAAACAAAAATCTTGATAGGATAATTTCTGGAAGCTAAAAAAATAGATATGAGTACAAATACAGATGCCATTGCAGCTCATGGCGGGAAATTAATTAATCGAATTGCTAGCCCAGAACAACGTCAAGAATTTATTGCCGCAGGCGATCGCCTTCCCAGAATTCAACTCGACGATCGAACCACTTGCGATTTAATTACGATCGCGATCGGAGCTTTGAGTCCTTTAGAAGGCTTTATGGGGCAAGCAGACTACAACAGAGTCGTTGAAGAAATGCGCCTAGCTAATGGTCTTCCTTGGTCGATCCCCGTCACCCTATCCGTCAGCGAAGAAACAGCTCAAAGCCTTAAAGAAGGAAGTCAAGTCCGTCTCGACGATCCTCAAGGTAAATTTATCGGCATCTTAGAACTGACTCAAAAATATACCTACGATAAAGCCCGCGAATCAGTTCAAGTTTACCGTACCGAGGAAACCAAACACCCGGGAGTTAAAGCAGTTTACGACCAAGGAGCGGTTAATTTAGCCGGGCCAGTTTGGTTGCTCGATCGCGAAGATCATGCCCTCTTCCCCAAATATCAAATCGATCCAGCCGAATCTCGAGCCATGTTCCGCGAAAAAGGCTGGCAAACCATCGTCGGCTTCCAAACCCGCAATCCAATCCATCGCGCCCACGAATACATTCAGAAATGCGCCCTAGAGGTCGTAGACGGCTTATTTTTGCATCCCTTGGTTGGAACGACTAAAAGCGACGACATTCCTGCCGAAGTGCGAATGCGTTGCTACGAAATCATGCTAGAAAACTATTTTCCCCAAGATAGAGTAATTTTAGCGATCAATCCTTCTGCAATGCGATACGCGGGCCCCAGAGAAGCAATATTCCACGCTTTAGTCCGCAAAAACTACGGTTGCACTCATTTTATCGTCGGCCGCGATCATGCTGGAGTTGGCGACTATTACGGCACTTACGACGCGCAAAAAATCTTTGAAGAATTTAAAGATGGCGAATTGGGCATTGTCCCGATGAAATTCGAGCACGCTTTCTACTGCAAAAAAACCGATCAAATGGCAACCAGCAAAACTAGCCCCAGTAAGAAAGAAGATCGCATTCACTTATCGGGAACTAAAGTTAGAGAAATGCTCCGTCGAGGCGAATCTCCACCACCACAATTTTCCCGTCCCGAAGTAGCCGCCGAATTAGTCAAAGCAATGCAAGTCAAATCTTAATCAAACTCAACTTAAGTCGGAGAAGGCTCGATCTCAAACAGATTACCTCGAGATTTTGAGCTTTCTTAGTAAAATAGTTGACAATGAATCTAATTGCAACTAGTTTTCTAGGGCCGCAGACCATTAATTTTCTTTTTTTTGAATAAAAAACGGAGATATTCTAGTAATATTTGTTCTTGCTTCGATTAGAGATCGCCATTCCTGGTAGGCTGAAAGCTGATGTCTGAAAGCTAATAGCTGATACAGTATGATGCGGCGGAGTTTTTTGCAACAGACTGGGTTAGCTCTACTAACCCTACTAGCAAGCGAAATAGGATTATTGCAACGGGGTAAAGGCCCTCTCTCACCTTCAGTCAAAAATTATCTTGATGCTCTAGCAGAGCCAACTAATCGTAAGTTAGCTTTGCTGGTAGGAATTAACGAATATTCTCGCAATCTGGGATTAACAGGTTGCCTCACCGATGTAGAATTACAAAAAGAACTTCTCATCCACCGTTTTGGGTTTCAACCGAGCGATATTATTACTCTCACCAATAAAGAAGCCACCAGAGAAAACATCGAAACTGCTTTTATCGAACATTTAACCCAACAAGCAAAGTCAAACGATGTAGTCGTGTTTCACTTTAGCGGTTATGGAATGGGAGTTAATATTCCCGAGCCGATCGCAGCCGATTTAAAAATGGCTGAGGAAACCGAAGCAGGTTCTAATAATTTGATGAACGGTTTAGTAACTTCCGATGGGACTTCGTTAGTGAAAAATACGTCCGCAGTCAACGGAATATTAGAAGAAACCTTAATTCTCCTGGCTAATTCCCTAGCAACAGATCGAGTTACTTTAGTTCTCGATACCAGTTATAAAATTACTGAAAATTCTCTAGTTGGAGGACTGCGGGCCCGATCTTTACCGGTTATTTCGCAACAACCCAGTCCAGAAGAACTATCTTTTCAACAAGGATTGAAACAAAAATATCCTCAAGCAATCGATCGGCCTCTATCGGGAACTATCTTACAAGCAACTCGAGCCGATGGTATTGCTACCGAAACCGTTTGGGATGGTTTTAGTGCTGGTTTATTTACCCATGCTTTAACCCAATTTCTTTGGCAAGTTACCCCAGCTAGCACGATCCAATTTTCCCTGGCTCGAACAAACGAAGCGATCGCATCTATGGGCAGTATCTACCAACAACCTAGAGCGGATTTTAAGGACAAGAAACCCTTATTGATGTATTATTGTCAGCCCGAGTCTTTGGTTGGTGCTGAAGGCTTTATTAAGGCAATTGACGACACTGGAAGTGTGGCGATCGATCTTGGGGGTATTCCAGCCAAGATTTTAAACAATTATGGAATTGGTTCTTGTTTTACTGTTGTCTCCAATAGATCCCAACAAGAATCTTTACCTAGCGAGGATCTTACATCTGCTCCCGAGCAAAGCGAGCCGATTTTGCTGCAAATTCGCTCCCGAGAAGGTTTGAGTGCTAAAGCAAAATTAATTTCCCAATCGAGCGATAATAAGCCAGAAGTGGGGCAACTCGTCAGAGAATCGATTCGCATTCTCCCCCGCAATTTAGGCACGATCGTCGCTTTAGATGCCCAACTTGAAAGGATCGAACGGGTAGATGGAACGTCGGCTTTTGCTAATATTAATTCAGTTTCTGAGGTTGTTATTGCCGGAGACGAAATTGCTGATTGTTTGTTTGGTAGGGTTAAACCAGCTCAAATTGAAGATATTCAAGCACAAACAGATCCAGATACTGAACAACAAGCAACTGAAGATAAAAGTAATTCTTTAGGGGGCTACGGACTTTTTACTATTGATGGAGTTTTGATTCCCAATACTGTAGGAATTGCCACTGAAGCTGTTAAATCAGCCGTTCGTCGCTTAATACCTCAATTGGAAACTCTTTTGGCAGCCAAGTTATGGGGTTTAACCGTCAATCAAGGGTCTTCTAATTTAGCTGTTGAAGTAACTTTGGCTCTTGTTGAGCCAGAAAATAAAATCTTACTTAAACAACAAACTTTACGCTCTCTAAATTCCGGCGAAAAACAATTTGATAATATATCGGTTCGAGATTTATCAAATTTCACCGAACAAGATTCTACTGTGACGATCGCCAGAGGCAGTAAGATTCAATACCAAATTGAAAATCAAAGCGATCGCCCGATCTATCCCCTTATTTTAGGCTTAGATTCGGAAAGTTCTCCAATCGCTTTATATTCACCGGAACTGAACGGTAACTCTACTCAATTAAAAAATACTGCCATTCTTCCGAGAGAAACTATCATCGTTCCCCAACCTTCAGCATCTCTTAATTGGATTGTTTCTGGAGCTAAAGGAATTAGTAAAGTACATGTTATTTGTTCGATCGCACCTTTCGAGCAAACTCTCAAAGCTCTTTTAGCCATGCAACATCTTAAAGGAGATAAAGAAAGAATCCTCGATTTACCTAACCCCCTCGAAACAGCACGGGCTTTACTCTTCGATCTTCATTCAGCTAGTGGAGCTAGTCCCAATATTACAGGTAGTTCGGGCGATGTTTGGGCTTTAGATGTTAGTGCTTGGGCTAATCTCAGCTTTGTTTATCGCGTAGTTTAATTAAATAATCGAGCGATCGGTTCGTTTCTAGTTCCCCGATCGCCCTTTTTTTATGCGGATGGCGAGACTCGAACTCGCAAGGTCAGACCACACGCACCTCAAGCGTGCGCGTATACCAATTCCGCCACATCCGCTTATTACACCAGGAAATTATAACACATCGATCTGGATTGATAATTCGATCTATCTTAAAAAAAGATAAACTCCAGTGGAGCTGGGATCATCTCTCCTCTAGAATCGAGCAATATTACTAAAATTAAATAAATTGCTGCTAAGAATATTGAAATAGCTCCAGTGATAATTGCGACTATTTTTCCCCTTTGCATTAAATTTCTCTTATTTATTTGACTTAAATTGATTTAATATTTTGTTTTAAAATTTTTAGCTTTTAATATTTCTAAGATCTTCAATCCCTGCGATCGAGATTGAGGATCTTAGAATAACTTTCATTTAATGAAGCTTTAACTTCATTAACTCGTTAACTAAATTGATTCTTACCAGCCAGTTTGTGCTTTTTCTTCTACGTAAGCAGCAATGTCATTGATTTGCTCTTCTTTTAGACGACCAAAAGCAGGCATTGAACCTTTGCCGTGAGCAATTTGATAGGCGATCGAGCCTTCGTGATCTTCACTATAGCCAACTAGATATTTTTCCATAGCATCAGCACTCAAATTTTTGACTGATAAAACTACGTTGCCACCACCAGCATGACAAGCACCACAGTTAGATGCGAATAATTTAGCTCCGTTAGCAGTGTCTGCTGCAAAAGCAGGACTAACGAATGAAAATGCTGCCGTTACTGCGATCGAAACTACAAATAAAAGTACTTTTTTCAAAGACATTCTTACTCTCCTGTGTGGTAACTAGACCAACCACAATAAATATCACAATTTGGGATCGTCGAGTCAAATTATAAGGGTATCCGATGCGATCGCGCAACAGGCTAAATGGGTATTTACGGCCTTAGCGATAAAAATTAAGCTAAATCGGGAAAAATAAAAATAAAGTTGAAAATTTTCATCGAGCGAGGAAACATTCTGTGGTAGCCGAAGAGATGGCAGTGGTAGAAACCTGGAATTTAACTAAAGTTTATCGAACGGGCTTTTGGCTCGATAAAACCATCGCTTCTTTAAATAATTGCTCTTTAAGGATAAATAAAGGCGAGACTTTTGGCTTGCTCGGGCCTAATGGAGCTGGAAAAACAACCCTGTTGAAAACACTTTTAGGTATTATTCGTCCGACATCCGGAAAAGGCACTCTTTTAGGAAAACCTCTCGGCGATCGCTCGGTAAAAAATAGGATCGGCTATTTACCTGAAAATGCTTACTTATATGAGTATCTGACTGGTTGGGAGTTTTTAGAATTTAGTGCCGATCTCTTTCAAATTCCTAAATCTGCACAAAAAAAGCGCATTCGAGAATTATTCGATTTAGTCGGTTTAGCCGAATCCGCTGCTCGCAAAAAACAAATACGCAAGTATTCCAAGGGGATGCAGCAAAGGGTGGCTATGGCTCAAGCTTTAATTAACAATCCAGAAGTAGTGTTTCTTGACGAACCGATGTCTGGTTTAGATCCCCTCGGACGCTATCAAGTTAGGGAAATTGTTTTATCTCTCAAAGAACAGGGCAAAACAATTTTTTTCAATTCTCATATCTTAGCCGACGTAGAGCAAATTTGCGATCGCATTGCTTTGTTGGCTCGAGGCGATTTAATCTGTACTGGCTCTTTAAACGACCTTTTAGGAACTAATGAAGGGTATCAGGTAGTAATCCAAGGGGGCGATCGCGAGAGCCTGTTAAAATGGATTCCCAATCTGGTTTGGGATAATAATTGTTGGCGCGGCCAGCTTAAAGGTCAATTAGAAGAGTTTTTAGCTGCGATCCGTCAAATGGAAGCTCAAGTTATTAGAATCGATCGCGCTAGACTCTCTTTAGAAGAATTTTTCGTCCGACAACTGCGCGAAAAAGGTATTCTTTCAAGTCGGTAATTTCAAAGTAGGGAGTAGGGAGTAGTTAGTAGTTAGTAAGGATAGAATAAAAACTCTCTTAAAAATGACAAAATTTATCGTTCCAATTATTTTAGGTTCGGGAATATCTCTTTATCAGTCGATATCAGAACTAAAACTAAAATCGATCGATACGCAATCTTATCCTGGGGGTATTGTTAGACTTCATTATCAAAAGATCTGAAGCGAGGCGATCGCTCCTCTTCCTACTTTCCGGGCTGTATTCCACTGCCTACTGGTGCGGTAGAATTTAATACTAGATCTGGACAATCGGATTTTGCTTGTTGTAAGTTCCAGCTATTTCTAAACAGCAATACCGGCCTTCCCCAGCTATCTTTTACCACAAAAGTATTAAACAACCTGCCGGCTTTTTCTAATGCTTCCCAGCCTCCTGCTACCCAGCGAGCTACGCTGTATGGTAAAGGTTCTAATTTAGTTTCGACACCATATTCATTTTGCAAGCGGAACTGAACTACTTCAAATTGTAATTGACCGACTGCTGCTAAAATAGGATCGCGCTTGAAATCGTCGGCCGAGTACATAATTTGTACCGCTCCCTCTTCTTGTAATTCTTTAATCCCTTTTTGAAATTGTTTGAATTTAGAAGGATTGGGATTTTTCAGGTAGGCAAACATTTCGGGGGAAAAACAAGGTATTCCTTCGTATTCGATTCTTTTACCTTGATAGATAGTATCGCCGATCGCAAATACTCCGGGATTGTTTAAACCAATTACATCCCCAGCATAAGCCTCTTCGATCGAGCTGCGATCGCGGGCAAATAGTTTTTGAGGTCTTGACAAACGTACCGTTTTACCAGTCCGAGCGTGGGTTACGGTCATGTCTTTTTCAAATTTTCCCGTACAAACGCGAATGAAGGCAACGCGATCGCGGTGTTTGGGATCCATATTTGCTTGTAACTTAAAGACAAAACCGCTAAAATCTGGGTACGTCGGCTCAACTTTGCCCTCTGAAGATATTCTTCCTTCTGGTTTGAGAGAATAATCTAAAAAGGCATCGAGAAATAACTCTACACCAAAATTAGTCATCGCACTGCCGAAAAATACCGGAGTCATTTGACCGGCGTGAATTGATTCTAAATCGAGATCCGAACCTATTTCTTCGAGTATTTCAATATCTTCTTGTAATTGTAAGTATAAATCTGGATCTAAAATCTCTTCTAATTTCGGATCGTCGAGATCGATGACCGTATCTTTAGCAGTTTGGGAGCCGTGAGAGCGACGTTCAAATAAGTGTACCTGTTTTTTGCGGCGATCGTACACTCCTTGAAAAGTATCCCCCATGCCGATCGGCCAGTTAACGGCATAAGTTTGTAAGTTTAATTCGCTTTCGATCTCGTCTAATAATTCTAGAGGCTCTCTACCGGGGCGATCGAGTTTGTTAACAAAAGTAAAAATGGGGAGCGATCGCATTCGACAGACTTCAAACAATTTCCGAGTTTGCGGTTCTAAACCCTTCGCAGCATCAATTAACATTACCGCATTATCTGCAGCGGCTAAAGTTCTGTAAGTATCTTCGCTAAAATCTTGGTGTCCCGGAGTATCTAAAAGATTGATCTGAAAATCTTGATAGGCAAATTGCAAGACGGTAGAAGTAATCGAAATACCTCTTTGTTGCTCCATTTGCATCCAGTCAGAAGTAGCTTGACGCTGCGCTCTGCGAGCTTTTACCGCTCCTGCTTGGTGTATTGCTCCTCCATAAAGCAATAACTTTTCTGTTAAAGTTGTTTTACCTGCGTCTGGGTGAGAAATAATTGCAAAATTACGTCTTCCTTCGACGGCTATATCTAATTCGGTTTGAGTTTCGGCCGGCATTCTCAGAGTTGATTTAAAAAATTGTTGAGTGTTTATTTTTCGATTACAAGTGGTGATATTACAATTGCTTGTCAAACTCGATCGCTAAACATAAAACCTCCCTAAAGAATTTTATTATTGCCTAAAAACTAGAAGCGATCGATTCAAATATTAGTTCCTTTTACTGTTTCAGATCTCGATACATTATACCTGAATATATTTATTGTAAATGTTTCAAACTACTCGCCGTCGTCTAGCCCTATGGTACACAGTTGTCACTGCAGTTCTATTACTACTATTTGCTACGGGAATATATCTTTACGTCCGCACCTTGACAATCGAACGAGTCGATGATACTTTAAAGCACGCGATTCAAGTAGTCGAAAGATATTTAGTAATTGAAAAAGTAGATCCTCAAGAAGGCAAGTATCGAGTTAATCTTGAAGCGAGTTTTCGCAACAATAACGATCCGATCGACGACGATCGCGTCGATGTAGAATGGTTCAGTGCCAGTGGCGAATTACTGTGGTCTACTTTTGACGATCCTGCAAATCTACCTCTAAGGCTTCATCCTCGGGCCCAAACCGTTCATCTCGCTTCAGATCGCTTGTTAAGACAAGTAATTCAAAAAGTAGAAAAAGAGCGTTACTTACTGGGTTATTTGCGAGTCAGTCATCCTTGGTTTGAAGTGACTAAACCGATCCGTCAATTAAGTTTAGATCTAACTTTGACAGTATTGCTGATGTTAGTTTGTACCGCAGCGATCGGCTGGTTTCTTTCTGGAATTGCGATCGAACCAGTGCGAGATTCCTATCAAAGTTTAAAACAATTTACCGCCGATGCCTCCCACGAATTAAGAAATCCGATCGCAACGATTTTAACTAATGTAGAAATGGCTCTTTCTTATGCTGAGAGCCAACCAGATCTCAAACAAAAACAACTTGTAGTAATTCAAAGGTTAGCAAAAAGATTAGGTCATTTAGTAGACGATCTCTTATTTTTAGCGCGATCTGATAGCGGTATTGTCCAAACTGAAGCTCAAGCATTACCTTTAGATGCTTTACTAATTGAAGTGATTGAAGAGCAAAAAACAATCGCCGAACAAAAAGAAATTGCCTTATTTTTGACAATAATCGAACCAGATGAAAACATGGTTGAAGATATCGATCTTTTTAGCGTTCGAGGAGACTGGGAGCAACTGGCTCGTTTGTTTACTAATACGATCGCCAATGCGATCGAGTATTCTATTCCTACAGGAAGCGATCGCGATTTATCCGTCGAAGTGGAATTAAAATCTCTAGTTAAAGAAAGATCTTCTCACTTACAAATTAAAATTAAAGATAATGGTAAAGGAATTGCCGAATCAGATTTACCCTATATTTTCGATCGCTTTTATCGCATCGAACCCTACAATAATAATCGAGCGACTCGAGGCAGATCTGGAGCTGGTTTAGGATTGGCGATCGCTCGGGCAATTGTTGAAAATCATCGCGGCCAAATTACCGTAGATAGTAAACTCGGTCGCGGTACGACCTTCACCATCACTTTACCTAGCTATGAAAAATCATAAATTAGTTTTAATTCTATCTCTATGTATTGCTTGGATTTTACCCGGAATTACTAAAGTAGCAGCCTTACCACCACCAGAAGACATTCCCGAAGAAATTTTACGAACTCAAATCATTACTGAAGCGCGATCGCCTTACGACGGATCTCCTTTAACTGCGGCCGAATATGCTGAAATTCAAGCAAGATTGTCAGAAAGAGGATTTGCTCCCGAATTAAGTCCCAAACTCAAGCATTTAATTGCTTTACTCGGACTGCGTAAATTTTTAAAGACGATTACGCCCTTGTAATATTAATAGGTAAGAGGCAAAAGCGCACCGCCCGTGGCAGTCACTGCCTATAAGGACGGAGCAAGCAGCCGGAGCAAGAAGGCAAAAGCGGATTTCGCGCCGCCGAATTTAGTTCGGCATTTAGCGGTGAGACCCCGCGTCGGCTTAAGACGCAAGGGAAGCTCACCAAGACAGCGAAACCAAGAAGGCAAAAGTTTAAATACAATATTGAATCTACTCATTTTTAATTAATGAATCAGTTTCAAAATTAAAACCCTATTCCCTGTTGCCTATTCCCTCTTCCCTCCTATTTACTTCAGATCTAACAAGCCTTTTTCCTTTAATTTTGGGTTGAAGCGCATTTCTGTTTGCACGCCGCGATCGCGCAATTTTTCTTTAATTTCTGCTTCTACTCTGCGGGCGATTTTTTTTAATAGTTTAATTTGTTCTAATTCGGGAATA
>JAAUYD010284650.1_pt1 | contig 10425 bp, 9 predicted proteins | sample 7278101 | NCBI WGS metagenome assembly JAAUYD01 (sample SAMN14350128, study PRJNA611818) | marine sediment metagenome | isolation source: surface marine sediment (0.6m) | place: French Polynesia: Moorea | collected 2018-08
CGTCACAACCACCAGCATGATGGAGGCAGAAAATGGGGGATTCCATGCAGGAGCTGCAAGCATTTGTGGACGAGTGGAGCGATTCGGACGGCATCGGAAAAGCAGCGTTTATCCGACTTAAAACACATTTGAGCGCCAAGGATGATGTAACCCTCGAGTTCATACCGCGCAGTGGTGTGACCTACTCTTTGCGGGCAGCCCACCCCAATCAGCAAAAGCGCGACCTGTTCGTGATGGTGGATGTGATTGAAGACACTCCCCGATGGCTCTCCGTCTGTTTTTACGGCGACATGGTCACCGACCCTGAGGAGCGGGGCGACTTCGTGCCCGAGGGGTTGCTGGGAGAGGATGCCGTCTGTTTCGACATCGAAGAGGACAGCGACGCCTTGTTGCAATACGTCGAAGCCCGCATCAATGAGGCATTCCAAAGCGCAATGGGGCAGTAAACCTTATCCGGTTACGGTGCAGGCGGCTGCCCTATTCCAAAGAGACCATGTGCACCGTATAGGTGAGCGATTCACCGGCCAGTGGGTGATTGGCGTCCACGGTTACCTTTTCTTCGTCAAGATCCCGGATCAGCAAGTTGACCACTTCCTGGGTTTCGCTCCGATACTGAACGACCCGGCCCTTTTGCAGCTTGACATTTTCGTCGAGCTTGGACCGGTCGATCACCATGACCAGAGACTCGTCGCGGACACCATAGCCCTCTTCGGGAGGGATGTTGATGGTACGGACATCACCAGTTTTCATGCCGATAATGCCTTTTTCCAGACTCTTCATCAACTTCCCCCGGCCGATCGTAAAGGTCAGCGGCTGGCCGCCCCTTGACGATCCGACGGTTTTGCCGTCAGACAGCTTGACCGTGTAATGTATTTTGGCGCGCACGCCGATCTTGGCTTCTACCATTCCTTCTCCTTCTGCCCTGTTGGTGCGCTGTGATAGCGTCCATCTGCCACGGCTTTTGTGCCTGATTGTGGCGCCGCCACCATTTATATCTTGCATATTCTTTATTAACATGCAATATTGCATACAATTATCAGGTTGTGCGTCATTGTTCAAGTGAAATCTCACCCATTCCATGCGGCGTGCAATGATCTCGGCGACAACGGGCATTGCATGGTCAAGATAACAGCAGTTGCGGCCCACGGCTTCGATACGGTCAATGAATGACCCCTCGGGGATCATTGGTGAATTTGATAATCGATCATTACCTTTACAAAGGAGATTGGAACATGTCGGAAGAACTTAAACCCATGGTCCGGAAGATTTATGAAGAGATCTACAACAAAGGCAATCTCAACCTGCTGGAGGACCTGATTGACCCCAACTACACCCGTTACCAACCGCCCATGAAGACCGTTAAGGGCCTGGCTGCCTATACAAAATTTATCACCGCGGTCCGCGATGCATATACCGATTTCAATATCCGGTTGGATGAAATTCTCGTCGATGGCAACAAAACAGTGGCGCGGTTAACCCTCACCGGCAAGCATACCGGAAAGACACCTACCCTTTTGGCCCCACCCACCGGAAAAGAGATCTCAATGGTCGGCTGTGCCGTGGCGACCTGGGAGAACGGCAAGATTGTTGAGGAGTGGGTATACAACGACTATATGGGATTGACCCATCAATTCGGTGTCATGCCGCTGACGGTCGGAGGGTTTGAGTAACGTCCGCACCATACACCGTTGATATTCAGTGCTGCAGGCATTGATGTTCAGCACAAGATGGACATCGCCGGAAATATCTCTTTGTCCGGAAAATGCATGGCGATTTTCCTGTCGCTGATGGTCGAAGGCGTGGGGTTCTCCCTCCTTATCGCATATCCTTTGGATTTCTCTGTTTCTGCAACGTGCTGTGGCAGGGCTTATCGCACGGTAGCGTATTCTATATGAATGGGCAGGATCTGCAGCGCGGATGATGCGGTTGATGCCGGATCGTACCCAAAAGATCACGAGAAAAGGGTCATATATGGCAAACATGAACCACCCAACCCAGGGATCCGTCCAGATATCCATCGATTTCGATGCGATCACCCAGCTTTTTAAGAAAGCCGACGCACAAGGCCGTGATGCCCTCTTCGAGCATGAAACCTATAAATTGTTAGAGTGCTCAGGAGCCGAAACACCTCCGCGTACCGAACTGCTGGCCAAAGGAACCCGTCCAACGGATGAAGAACTTTCGGTCATGCCGGGTGACAAGGTGGTGTTGAAGATCGTCTCGCCGACGATTATTCACAAAACCGAAGTGGGCGGTGTGCGGGTCGTGGAGAACTCGCCTGACAAGATACGCTCGGCCTGGCGACGCATGATGTACGAGGTGCCCGAAGCCTGCGCAACCATGATCGAACGCAACCCGACACACGCCGCTGAGACATACCGGGGGCTGGGCGGAGAAAAACTTCAGCAGGCCCTTGCCCGGGACATCCGCGGGGTGTTGGTGGTTCAGTACATGCCGCCGGATTCACAAGCCTTTGGAAATGAATTGATTGTGGGTATCCGCAATACCCGTGAGTTTGGCATGGTGATCAGTGCCGGACTGGGCGGCACGGATACCGAACTTTATGCCGAACGCTTTCGCAAAGGGCAGGCCGTAGTAGCGGCTTCCACGGCTATGACGGATGGCGGCACTTTCTTCGACATATTTCGAAAAACCATTTGCTATAAAAAACTTGCCGGATTGACCCGTGGCCAGCGCCGCATTGTCACGGACGAACAGCTGATCGAATGCTTGTCTTCTTTTATTGCCATGGCCAACCACTTTTCTCCGGCCAATCCGGATGCACCATTCGTGATCGAAGAGCTCGAAATCAACCCCTTTGCCTTTACCGATTATCTGATGGTTCCCCTGGACGGCATGTGCCGTTTTTCGAGACCGAAGCCATTGACTGCCGCCAGGCCCTACCAGAAGATCGACAACCTGCTGCATCCCAAAACCATCGGTATTGTGGGCGTGTCCACGACCCGGATGAATTTTGGACGGATCATTCTCAACAATATCCTGGCCAATGGCTATCCAGCTATAAATGTCCGGATCATCAGGCCGGGAATCGACGTCTTCGAGGGTATCAAATGTGCGGAAGACCTCTCCTGCCTGGATGTCACCCTCGATCTCCTGGTTATTGCCGTGGGTTCGGAAAAAGTTCCGGACATTGTGGATGAGATCATCGAACGGCGCGCGGCAGAATCCGTTATGCTGATACCCGGCGGCATGGGCGAGACCAATGAGAGCCGGGACAGGGCCGCCCAGGTTATGACCAGGATCAGCGACGCTCATACCGAAGGCGACGGCGGACCGGTTTTCCTGGGGGCCAATTGCCTCGGCGTCATCTCCCATCCGGGTAAATACGATACCCTGTTCATACCGGATGCCAAACTGCCCAAACAGCGGGGTGACCACAAACGCACAGCGGCATTCGTGAGCCAGAGCGGTGCCTTTATGATTACCCGGTTAAGCAAACGGCCGGAGCTTGATCCGGCTTATATGATCTCTGTGGGCAACCAGAACGACCTGACCCTCGGCGATATCGTGCGATATCTTTCGGATGCGCCGGAGATCGAAGTAATCGCGGTGTATGCCGAAGGCTTCAAGGATCTGGATGGACTTGCTTTCAGCCGGGCCGTTCGTGCGGCCGTGATCGCCGGCAAGGACGTTATCTTCTACAAGGCGGGACGCACGCCCGAGGGCAAAACCGCCACCTCTGGACATACCGCCTCTTTGGCCGGAGATTACATGGTCTGCGAATCTTGCGTACGTCAGGCCGGCGGCATCGTGGCCGCCAACTTCACCCAGTTCGAGGATCTGCTCATGCTCTCCCAGCGGCTGCACAGCAAGCACATCAACGGCAATCGGCTGGCGGCGCTGAGCGGTGCCGGATTCGAAGCCGTTGGCATGGCTGATAACATTCAATCGGATGATTTTTCCATGAAGATGGCGCGGTTCTCACTCGCCGTCGTACGGAAAATAGAAACCGTTCTTGCCGATAAGGGGCTGAACCGGCTGGTGGACGTCAAGAACCCCCTGGACATCAATCCGGGTGCCGATGACGAAACCCACATCCTCGTGGTGAAATATCTGGCCCAGGATCCCGGCGTGGATGCCGTGGTGGTGGGACTCGATCCCCTCTCCCCGGCCATGCGGACCCTGGCCGAGTGTGAACGTCGGAGATACGACTTCAAGGATCCCGGAAGCATTGCCGCCGCAATGCCGGAACTGCTTTCACATCTGGAAAAACCTGTGATCGGCGTGGTGGATGGAGGCCGGTTGTATGATCCACTGGTCGATGAACTTACGCATAAGGGTATGGCCGTCTTTCGTTCGTCGGACCGCGCGGTACGTGCCCTGGCGCTGTACATCGAAGGTCGGCTGCTGGCCGAACGGCTGAAGAGTAGAACATCTCAAGGCGAGTAGATCCAATCCTTTCTTAAAGGGCGGGACGACTTGCCGGTGTAGCGGAACATCGGCAAAGCTATCTGGTTCATGTGTCGGCCGTCCGGCACATCTTCACGGCGACCAGCACCAGCGCCGAAAGAATGCCGCAAAACAGTCCCAACAAAAAGGCCCATGTGTAACCGCCGCTCACGTCGATGGTCCACCCGCATATCACCGGCGACAACACCGACCCCACGCCCAACAAGCAGGTCCACAGCCCAACGATGCCCCCGGTGTGTTCTTTGGGAAAAAAATCAGAAGCTGCTGCACCATAGGCGGACCACACGGCGCCGTATCCACAACCAAAACAGGAGCAAAAGAGATAGAGCATCCAGGGTCGCGTGGAAAGGGCCAGTCCCAGACAGGCCGCGCCCATGATCAGGGCGCAGATCATCATCACCCGTATACGGCCGATGGTATCGGAGAGTGGGCCCAGGGTCAGCTGCCCCGCGACTCCGGCCAGCGCCATGACAGCCACGTAACGCGTGGCCGTCTCATAGGGCACCCCCAATGCCTCCCGGGCAAATACCGACACGAAACCATATGGAATGATCACCAAGGCGCCCACGAAAAAATAACCGATGCCGATGATCCAGAAGACCCGGTCCTGAACAATGGGCCGATACACATTCATCAGGCCGGGTTTCGATGCTGACAATTGATCTTGTTGCAGTGAACGATTCTCAGGATTGCGAACCAAAATGAAATTCAAAACAGCCACCACCAGACAAAAGCCGCCCAGGCCCAACCAGCCCGCTTTCCAATCGGATGCGTTGACAAGGGCCGGCAGGGCAACACTCCACAACGGCAGTCCGAAACCCAACCCCATGGTAACCACTGAAAGTGCGGTGCCCCGCTTGTGGTCCGGTACCCACTTCTGCACCAAGGCGGCCACCGGCGCCCAACATGCAGCATGTCCCAGTCCGGCAATACCGAAAAACAAAGAAGCCAGCCACAAAGAGTTGGCAAACGCCATCAGCATGGCGCCGCAGCCTAATAGGGCGGTAAACACGGCCAAAATAGAACGGTAGTTAAACCGATCCGTCAACGCGCCCAGCAGTGGTGTGGCCGTGGTATAGGCCGCGAAGTAAGCCGCATATATGGCACCGGCCTGGGCCTTTGTAATACCCAGATCCGGAAGCATTTCGGGCAGCAGCATACCGTACCCATACCGTATGGAAAAGGAGATGGAGACGGTTAAAAATCCTGCCACTATGACGGCATAGGCGCGTTGGGTCATATTGATCGGTCTCTGTGGTTTTTGATCCAGCACATAATGGCCTGATTTGTGCCGATAAGCAATCCTTGGAGGAATAACATCCACTCCTGCTTACCTATATGCATGGGTTCCGGATACAAGACGACGCCGTCTATGGTTTGATATCCCGGCTATGCGTGCCCATCGTCCAACTCCGCGCTTTTTTAACAAAGGCCCGGATTTCTTCCTCGCTTCGGAATTCACCTTCGCTGCACCGGTCCCAGTGGAGCATCTCTTCCAAGGGGCGTAAGAACTTGCCGGGTGGCTGTATGGCCGGATACCCCAGGGCCATCATATCATAGACATCCATTTCCTGCGGGATGTTCAACAGGTCTTTGATCATACAGGCGGCATAGGGTGTCTGCACGGCCGACACCCACTGGGACCCCAGGCCAAACGTGGTCGCCGCCATATGCATGTAAAGAAAGGCGTTGGCCAGTCCCGATTGATGGATCAGCCGGCGCCGGTGCCTGTCGGTCTGCACTCCCATGGGCAGACCGTCCTGGGTGCGCGGATCGCCGAAGACAAGGATATAGACCGGTGCCTGGGAGAAATCGCCTTTCACATCGGTCATTCCAGTCAGTTTCCAGGAACGACCCTGCCAGGAGGGACGCGTGGTTTCCATCTTTTTGCTTTGCTGCCAGTAAAACGCCAGAATTTCGACGATGCGTTCGCGCAATGAAGCTGCCTGAACGACGACGAATTCCCACGGCTGCATGTTGAAACCCGATGGGGCCCAGCGGGCCACCTCGATAATTTTCACGATGGTCTCTTTGGGCACAGGATCCGGCTTAAACCGGCGGATGCTCCGCCGTTTTACAACCAGATCGAGCAATTCTTCGTAGGTCATGGGGCCTCCGTCATCTGTGCTTCCAGGACATACCACGAGCTTGGACGACCCGCTTTCAGGGCCCCAAAGCTCCTGTGTACCGGCGGAAATAAAAACGGCCTGCGCTGTCTGGCTTTCACAATGCAGATGAAAGCGAGGTAGAACTTGTCTCAAAAAATGGATTTTGGTTCAAGATGTAGGCGGGGCCGGGTTTCAAACCACAGGCATACGCCGGTATTCCGAGGATTTGAAACCCGGCCCCAACACCCAGATTGGGCCAAAAGGCTTTTTTGAAATAAGTTCTGGCACAGGCCGGGGAATGGTTTGTTCACGGCTCCCACACTGGCGCATGGATGCCGGAGAATTGAGATCACCTAAATTGTCATGATGGTGGTGCCGCTGTTTCCCATCAAACCGTATGTCTGGGCCATGGCCACCTTGGCGCCGAGCACTTGGCGTTCACCACATCTTCCCCTGAGTTGATCGGTGCATTCGATGACCTGCCAGAGCGCTTGGGCGGAAAGCGCCTCACCATGAGAAGAAAAACCGCCGCTGGGGTTCACAGGCAGCTTGCCGCCGATTTTGGTTTCACCGTCGCGCAGCATCTTGTCGGCCTCCCCCTCTCCGCAAAACCCGCATGTTTCCAGATAGACCAGATAGTGCCACGAACTGTTGTCCGGCAGTTCCAGCACATCGATGTCTTCAGGGCCTATTCCGGCTTTTTCATAGGCCTGCCGGGAAGCCGAATAGCTTTCGCTCAACATGGGGGCCTCGGCAACGGCCGGGCAGGAGAGTGCGGAGATACGGATGGTCGGATCTCCGTACATTGCGCTGCCCATGGTGGTGGCGTTCACTTTCACCGGATTGTCGGCTTTGCTGATCAACTCCTTGTCGGCTGTGATAATGACAGCCGCAGCACCGGTGCTCACCGGACAAATTTCATACAGCCGCAGAGGGTCGCAGACATACACAGAGTTCAGCACCTCTTCCATGCTGTATGTTTTCTTGAACCGCGCGTTGGGGTTTTTGGAGCCGTACTCACTCATCAGGACTTTGACCAGCGCCAAATCCTCTTCGGTGGTGCCGTATTTTTCCATCCGTTTCCGGCATTCCAGTGCCCAGTAAATCGGGTTGGGCATCCCCCCCATTTTCCATCGGATCACGTCCCTGTCCTGGACCGCGTTGTCGGACTTGGCGGTCAGAAATCCCTTGGGCGACACATCGGCACCAAAGGCCAGTGCGGTATCGGTCTCGCCGGCCGCGACGCTGTTGAACGCCATTCTCATGGCTGCCGATCCCGTGGCGCATGCATTGTAGACATTGACGACCGGCACGCCGGTTTCACCAAAAATGCTTTCCAGGTATTGGCCGGAAAGGTGACCGGCGTTGCCGCCATATATGAATATTCCGGCCATGATGGCCTGAATCTTCTGCCATTCGATATCAGCGTCTTTGAGGGCACCATCCACCGCAACAGCCGCGAAATCGGCGAATACCTGCTCGGAGAAACCCATCCACGGATGGATCCCGGTTCCTATGATATAGACATCTCTCATTGGTCATATCCCTTCTTAAGGTTACCGTATAACTCGGTTATTCAGCGGCACGAAACGCCCAGGTCACCACTTGTTGTTTTTCCTCGTTGGTGTACAGCTCAAGCGTCGTCGTTTCCATTTCCATCCCCATTTTAAGGGATTTCAAATCGGTATCGGTGATGATGCCGGCGACCTGGATCTTCTCCTTCGCAAACTCAACCAGACCGATGCCGTAAGGGGTAATCTTTTTTTCTGTTTTAAACGGCGGCGGACAGGGATAGTATTGGATGGTAAAACTCGCCAACTTGCCTTTATTGGGCAGCAAGACATCTTCAACCCCCTCCCTCGAACAGCCGGGGCGATGTTGATAATGCTCCTTTGGAAAAAAGTATGTTCCGCAGGAATTGCATTTAGCGCTCATTAACTTCACTTCGCCGGTCGACCAGTCGACCAGATTGGGTATGCGAGCAACCTTATTCGCCATGTCTTCCATTGTCTTATGTCTCCTCATTTTATCCTGATTCGTTATGTTGCTAACGGCCGACAAAAGTTGGCTTCCGCTTTTCGAGAAAGGCATTGACCCCCTCCACCTTATCTTCCAGGGTCAGGGCCAGGGCGTACATTTCGTACTCGTATCTCAAACCGCTCTCCAGAGTGGACTGCATGCCGTAGTTGACGGCCTGTTTGGCCAGTTTGAGGGCGGCAGCACTCTTGGCGGCGATTTTTTTTGCCGTCTCTCTGGCTGTCGGCATCAACTCATCCATGGGCACCACCCGGTTGACCAGGCCGATGCGATCGGCCTCTTCGGCCCTGATGATATCCCCCGTAAAGATCAGCTCTTTGGCCCGGCATGGACCGATCAGGCGCTGCAGCCGTTGGGTTCCGCCACCGCCGGGGATGATGCCGATATTGATCTCGGTCTGGCCGAATTTGGCTTTTTCAGAAGCGATGATGAGGTCACACCCCATGGCGATCTCGCAACCACCGCCCAGGCAAAAACCGTTGACAGCCGCGATCACCGGCTTTTCCAACTTCTCTACCATCTCACCCAATCGCTTGATGTTATGGGCGGCAAAGGGGGTGGTCTTGTTGAACTCCTTGATGTCGGAACCGGCCACAAAGGCTTTTCCCGAACCGGTCAGGATCAGCACTTTGATCTCATCGTCGTTTGCCACCTCGGCGATGGCGTCACCGAATTCAGTCCGGGTCTGGTTGTTCAAGGCATTCATCGCCTCCGGGCGGTTGAAGGTGATGACGGCGATGTTCTCTTCTTTTTCGAAAACGATATTTTCGTAGGCCATAGGATCCCCCTTATGCGGATAATTTTTGTTGGCGGATGCCGTACTCGCACAATTTGCTTAACGCTTTGACGCCGGAGATCAAAGAGGGGAACACGGGCAGGTCTTTTCCCAGATCATCCAATATCACGTGTTTGTATTTGTTATACCCGACAATCATGCAGACCACGACTGGCTTGCCGACCTCCTGGACGATTTTCTGGATAATCTTTTTTTGTACCGCTTCCTGGGTGTATTCGAAACCGGCCAGAATCAACACCGCGGCATCGATATTGGGATCCCTGAAGGCATCCGGGAAGGTGGTTTCCAGGGTTTTGGTGAACCCGATTTTGGTGACGGAGAAATAGAGATCTACCGGATTCCCGACGGGCGTGTCGAACATGTCCTTCAGATTCTCGGTGGTTTCCGGTGTCAGCTTGGGAAGTTCCAGGCCATAATTTGCACACAGGTCCGAGACATTCACGCCGACGCTGCCGGCCAGGGTGATCACCGCCACCCGATTGCCCTTGGGAAGGGGCTGGGTGGAGAACACCTTGGCGAAATCTTTGAGTTCCGTAAAATCGTCCGCCATGATCATTCCCGTCTGTTTGACGGCCGCCTCTACGATCTTGGCGTTGCTGGCAATACTGCCGGTATGGCTCATGGCGGCTTTGGCGCCGGCCTCGGTGCGTCCGCCGCTCAGAAAGATGACCGGTTTTTGGGCAGCGACTTTCTTGGCGATCCGTGTAAGATTCCGTCCGTCGGTGATGGTTTCCAAATACATGGAGATGACATCCACATCCGCTTCATTGCCGAAGTACTCCAGCAAGTCATTTTCATTGACGTCGCATTTGTTTCCGATGGAGCAGACTTTGCTGACATTCAGACTTTCGTTTTCGACGATGTCCGATGCCATGCCGGCCGCCAACAGACCCGACTGCCCGATGAGCACCACGTTGCCCCTGGGAACCTTTTTGGTCATGGGGTAGATGGAGGTGACAATGTCGCGGGAGACGATACCGGAGCAGTTCGGCCCCATGACACGAATCCCGTTCTCTTTGGCAATATCCACGATCTGCTGCTGAAAGACTTTGC
>JAAUYD010238701.1_pt1 | contig 10424 bp, 9 predicted proteins | sample 7278101 | NCBI WGS metagenome assembly JAAUYD01 (sample SAMN14350128, study PRJNA611818) | marine sediment metagenome | isolation source: surface marine sediment (0.6m) | place: French Polynesia: Moorea | collected 2018-08
CGTCCAGGTAAACCAGCATAACAACGCCGGTCTCCGCCGCTAGGTCTGCCAGGGCAATAAATCCCACCACAACTGCCACCGAAATATTGTAGCCCAGCAAGTACAACAGCCACACCCCGCCAATGAGCGCAAAGGGCAGGCTCGCCATCACAATAATCACTTCGATGATGTTTCTAAAATGAATATACAAAAGCAGAAAAATCACCACCAATGTTACCGGTACGATAATATTCAAGGTTTTGAGAGACTGCCCTTTGCGCTCATTGGCGGGGTGTGGCTGTTGTACTTGCTAGGATACAATATTTCGGTGGCAGTTGTGGTGGGATTTATTGCCCTGGCAGGCCTAGCGGCGGAGACCGGCGTTGTTATGCTGGTTTACCTGGACGAAACATTTGAAAGGCGGAAGGTGAAAGGTCTCATGCACACCGTCGGAGATCTCCGCACGGCTATCATCGAAGGTGCCGTAGAAAGGGTGCGGCCCAAACTCATGACCGTGGCGACTACCCTGATCGGTTTGATGCCGGTTATGTTGGCGGTCGAAACCGGATCCCAGGTAATGAAGCGGATTGCAGCCCCCATGGTCGGCGGCTTGGTGTCTTCCACGATTCTTACGCTGGTGATCATACCGGCTGTTTATGATTTTTGGAAACGCTGGGAACTGCGCAAAGCCATACCGCGGGTGCCCGAAGATTCCGAGGAGGTGACCGATGAAGGAGATTAAGGCTTACATACGTCGCGATCGGGCGCTCGAGGCGCTTGACGCGCTCACCGAAGCCGGCACGAAACATGCGACCCTAACCCACGTACTAGCGGCAGGTGCTGAAGCTGAGTGTGACGAGGCCGAAATGAATATCGAATTTGGCTGTAGGGTTAATCGCATGGTCAAGCTGGAGGTTATCTGCCTGGATAAAGATGAGCTCAAGATCGTCGAGTTGATCCGAAAGGCGGCGTGTACGTTGCAACCAGGCGACGGAATCATAACGGTTGCCAATGTCAACCGTTTGGTAAAGGTGCGTACCGCCGCGGTCAGCAGCGACGCGCTTTGAACCGCCCCGGACAGATCTTATTTCCGGCCCGCGGTAAAAACCTGTTCATATCGCAAATAATCAATTTGTTATTTATAAAAATGGAGGAAAATTATGAAAAAATCAATGTTTCTATTCGTCATCGCAATAACATACGCATTCGTTTTTAATATAGCAGCCTTGGCTGACGATAAGGGCATGAAAATGGACCATTCCCAATCTGCCGGCGATCATGGTAAAACAATGGATCATTCCCAACACGTGGGTGAAAAAATCCATGAGTCAGAGGTTGAAGGCTATCAATTTGCCTATCATGTGCTCAATATGGAGGAACGGAACACCCATCACATGATGGTTTATATCATGTCTCCAGAAGGTCAAAAAGTCGAGGATGCAAAAGTTGGCTTTCTAGTGAAAGGCCCGGGAGGAAACAAACAGAAACTAATGACGATGGGCATGAAGGGCGCCTACGGGGCTGATCTTGACCTTGCCCCTAAGGGCACCTACACGGTAAAAATGAAGGCCGTCCGCGGAGATAAAAAGATATTCGACGAATTTATCTATCAGGTTGAGTAGGATTTTAAAGGAACGATTACCCTAAATTGAAGTCTAAATGTCGTTCGTTAATCAACGGTGGAGCGAATTATGAAATCCTTAACCGCTGCTCTGGCATGGTTGCTGCTTTGCTCGGCCGCTTATTCCAGTGACCAAACGCATACAGCATTGTCAGCAGAGGATTGGTACCAGAAAGGGATGGCGCACAGCAATGCCGGCCAATATCATCGGGCCATCGGGGATTATTCCCACGCGATTCGCCTTGATCCCGAGAATGGGAGGTACCACAACAGCCGTGGATGGATCTATCATACACTGGGTCAATATATCCGTGCCATTGAAGATTATACTCGGGCCATCCAGCTTGCTCCGGATAGTGCCGACCCCTATAACAACCGGGGATTGTCCTATCAAAAATCGGGGCAGTACTTGCGTGCCATCGCTGATTATGATCAGGCGCTTCGCCTTGATGCCCAATTTGCCGAGGCTTACTACAACCGGGGACTGGCTTTTAAAAATATGGATCAGCCTGAAAAAGCTCTCGCAGATTTTGCACGGGCGATCCAGCTTGATCCCACTAATCCGCGCTTCTACCGCAACCGAGGAATCGCATATAAAAAATTAGGAAAGTACCAACAGGCTATAATTAATTATAACCAGGCGATCCGGCTCGATCCCAGTTATGGCCGGGCCTACTTTAACCGGGGAGTAGCTTTTAAAAAATTGGGTCGTTTACAAGATGCGATCACCGATTATACCCAAGCGATCCGCCTCATGCCTGATGATGCACGGACCTATCATAATCGGGGCGTGGCCTACAAGAATTTGGGACAGTACCAACAGGCTCTTGAGGATTATAATACCTCCCACCGATTGGATCCCAACAATGCACGCACCTATTACAATCGCGGAAATGTTTACAGCAGGTTAGGACAGTATCAACGTGCTATTGGAGATTATAGTGAAGCGATTCGATTGGACCCACATGAAGCCGAACCCTACTACCGGCGTGGTGTGGCTCACAAAAATTCCGGTCGGCCGCATCAGGCCCTGCGGGATTATAACATAGCTCTCCGTTTAGACCCGAAAAAAGTTGAGGCTTATAATCGACGCGGAATGGCCTACATCAACTTCGGTGATTATGAGCAAGCCTGCCGTAATTTCCGAAAGGCCTGCGAGTTGCGCGATTGTGCCTACTTAAGCTGGTCGAAGAAAAATGAATATTGCCGATAGCAAAACATTGCAATTCAATGCCCCGAAACGGACTCCGCTGAAGGCTGAAAACATGGGATCGAATAACTCTATTGCATAAACATCACTGTGATATGGAAAATACGAGAAGAAAATGATGAATTTCGTACTTTCTACAGAAAAAAACTAAACGGAACACGGGAGAGGACACCCATGCTTAGGCCAAGGAGCCTACAACAGCGTCTGGCTCTTTTTATGCTGTTTCCGGTGGCGTTGCTGCTGATCGCCATGGGAATTGTGGGGTTCGTCTACTCACGCGACAGCTTGGTCAACCAGTGGCGGGAAGCCGCTATCCTCAAGCTTCAGCGAGCGGCGCATCAGGTGGATATGCGTCTGAGCCATGCAAAGACGTGGATACAAATGTTTCATAAAACCGCCGGGGAAAAATACCCCGAATCAATTCACCGATGGGTGGTCGAACAGTTAAAGGATCTCGAAGGTGTCGCGCGGGTCAACTTGATTTGGAATAACGCTTCGTTTGATAAGGGCTTAAACTCCCCGACCTTGCATCCCATGAAGTTCATGAGACGAGAAATGCATGACGTCGAGGATGGCGGCCGAAGGCGGATGAGACGTTTTCACGGAGCCAGAATAAGTGAAATTACTGCGCCTATTTATGATGCATCCATCGAGCACGAAACCGTTTCTCTGATTTCCGATCTCAACAATGAAGGCGGCCAAACCATCGGCCGGCTGGAGGTGTTGGTAAATTTTGATTATCTCATCGAAAATATAGCTGATTCAGGCTGGTGGCAGAGCCATAAGGCGTTTTTGGTGGATAATACCGGGCAAATTTTGATCAGCGCCGCCGCGAAATCCCGTCAGAAATTGGGCGATAATAACGATCCCTTGGAACAGAAAACTTTGGAGGCCCTGTTGACCGAGACCTCCGGAACCATACTTGGGCAAGGTCACCCACCCTCGGAAGTCAGCGGGTTTTACAAACTGCAGGAGGCACCGTGGACGCTGGTGATGATTGCACCGGGAGCAGAAATTCTCTCCCCCATCATACGATTTCGCCTCTACTATTTTATCAGCGGGGCGATTTTTATCCTGTTGGTGCTTTTTTTGATTCGTTCGGTATTGGGCCGAACAGTTGCCGCCATAAAAGATGTTTCCAAGGCCGCAGGCAGGGTTGCCCGTGGGGATTTCGGCGACCTGCTTCCGGTCAAGTCCCATGATGAAGTCGGCGAATTGACCCGCAGTTTTAATTCCATGGTGTGTCAACTCGAAGAGCGCAGCCAGATGAAAGAGGCCTTGGATCTGGCTATGGAGGTTCAACAGAATTTACTTCCGCAACAGAACCTGAAATTGGGTAACCTTGATATTGCCGGAGAGAGCATATACTGCGACGAAACGGGCGGAGATTATTATGATTTTCTGATTTTTCCCCAAAATGGTCAAAAGAAAGTCGGTGTCGCCGTTGGAGATGTTGTGGGCCATGGTATTTCGGCCGCCCTGCTAATGACTACCGTCAGAGCGTTGCTGCGGAGCAGAATATCGCAACCCGGCAGTCTTTCCCAAATGGTAAATGACGTCAATCGTCTCTTGTGCAAAGATACCGCCCAAAGTGGGAATTTCATGTCCTTGTTTCTCATGCTGATGGACACTGACGCCAAAGAAATAGTGTGGGTTAGGGCCGGTCATGATCCAGCCATTATATATGATCCTGCCACAGATTCATTTGACGAGCTGCGCGGGGAAGGCATGGTGCTGGGGGTCGATAACCAATGGTCCTATCAGGAAAACTGCCGCGCCGGTCTGAATGGCGGCCAGATTATTCTCACCGGGACCGATGGAATTTGGGAATCTGAAAATCCCGCAGCTGAAACGTTTGGCAAAGATCGTCTGCGCCAGACCATCCGTCAAAACTGCCACGGCTCGGCCGAAGAAATACTCCAGGCCATTACGGATGCGCTCAAAGCATTTCGACAAACCGCAATTCAAATTGATGATATCACACTCGTAGTCGTCAAAGCGACCTAACCGATCTCACAATTTTCGAAATTTACAACCTCAGGAAGAAAACCCACCCTAGTCGTTAAAGAATAACCTCATGACAACTATTTCTTGTCTGCCCTTCAGCAATTTAGTATGAATGCAGCGAGGGATTGCGCTCTTCCCACAGTTGCAACGTTGGGGACTATCAGGGATATTCTGCCATGCATCAAGAAAAAGACATAACCGGGGAGAATCAATTAAAGGAGAAATGATGAACGGTCAATTTTCAGGGAAACATGTACTTGTCACCGGCGGTGCAAGAGGCATCGGATTTGAAATTGCGCGGCAATTTGGGCAGCAAGGGGCACGGCTTTCAATTTTCGACAATGCTGAAGATTTGCTGGCGGATGCCACAACCAAATTCAAAAATAAACTATTCGAGGTGCATCCCTTTCTCGTCGATGTATCCCGACGTTCGGACGTATTTGAGGCGGTGGATGCCGTCGAAGGGATTGCACCAATTGATATTTTAATCAATAACGCTGGAATTGCCTTTGAAACGCCCTTTCTGCAAATCGACGAAGCAGAGTGGAAGAAAATTATCGATGTCAATCTTAGCGGGATATTTTTTGTCGCCCAGGCTGTCTGTAAAAAAATGGCCCCCAGAAAACAAGGGGCGGTCATCAACATGTCCAGTAAAAATGGGATGGCGGGAGAATTCGGATATGCCCATTACGATGCAAGCAAGGGCGGCATCCTTATGCTGACCCGAACGATGGCGCTAGAGCTTGCCCATCTTGGCATCCGGGTCAACGCGGTATGCCCGGGTTATCTGGTGACACCAATGTCGGCTGAAATAGACCCGCCCGAATTCGTCGCAGCATTCGTAGAGCGTTATATTCCGCTTAACCGACACGGCAAGGTTGAAGATGTTGCTCCCATGTTTTTATTTCTTGCCAGTGATGCGGCCTCATTTATTACGGGACAGGTATTTGTCATCGATGGTGGGCAGCTGGCCGGGCAGAAACCGGGGGCGGAGTTGTTGGCAAAGATGAAATTTTAGACCGGATCCGCCCCGGGTAGAAGATTAACCATGTTAACACCATATAACCTAAGTTAACATCTAATAAATCACGGTATTAGATATCCGGGCAGAGAAGCTGGAAAGCGAGAAAGCTGGGAGACTGAAACCTCCCACCCCTTAGCATTCAAGCTTTCTGGCCTCCCAGCCTTCGAGCCGATATGCGCTTGCATTCTTTGTTCTTCTCAAGTATTGCCCCAAAATAAAAAAACTAGGAGCTCTCGATGACCAAATTATCCGAACGCCAAATTGCTTTGTTGAAACGCACCTTTATCGATTTCCAACAAACTTCGGAGTTTCTCAAAGATCCTTTGATTATTGATCGGGCCGACGGGCTTTACTACTGGGACACGACGGGCAAGAAGTATTTTGACGCTATCGGCGGTATATTCGTGGCTGTATTAGGACATCGTCACCCTAATCTGATGAAAGCCATGCAATCCCAGATGGAAAAAATTACCTTTGCGCCACCCCTTCATGGAACCACTAACGTCACCCTGGATTTCATCGAAAAACTGGCCGGCGTCACCCCCGGCAATCTAAATTATGTCAAGCCCTTCAGCGGCGGCAGCGAAGCGATCGAATGTGCCATTAAATTTGTACGACAGTTCTTTAAACAAACCGGATATCCGCATAAATATAAATTTATATCCAGGTATTATGGCTACCACGGCGGCACCTATGGCGCTATGGCCGCGAGCGGCACCGGTGTGCGAAAGACCAAGTTCGAACCGCAAATGGCGGGATTTCTGAAGGTATTTCCGCCCAATTACTACCGCGACCGCTTTGACACCTGGGAGGCGTGCAACCAATTCAGTGCCCAGGCATTTGAAGATGTGATTATCCACGAAGATCCATCTACGGTGGCCGGTGTTATTGTAGAGCCGGTGGGCAACACCGGCGGTATCATCACCCCTACCGATGAATATTTCAATATACTCCGTGATATCTGCAACCGGCATAACGTTGTACTCATTTTCGATGAAGTCATTACCGGCATTGCCAAAACCGGCGCCATGTTTGCAGCCCAGAAATTTGGTGTGACGCCGGATATCATTTGCTGCGGCAAGGGGATCTCAAGTGGTATGGTGCCGCTGGGTGCAATGATTGCCAGGGAAGATATGGCGGATGCGTTTTATGGGATGCCTGAGGACGACATTCAGTTTGCTCACGGCCATACTTTCGCCGGCAATCCACTTGCCAGTGCAGTCGGCATCGCCGTACTTGATGAGGTCATCGACAATCACCTTACCGATAAAGCACAATCGTTGGGTGAATACCTGGTTGAAAAATTACAAAAACTATTGTCTTTTGGTGTTGTGCGGGAAATCCGCGGCAAGGGGATTTTACGGGGGATTGAGTTGGTTCGGGATACCCGTAGCATGGCACCGTTTCCGGAGCTCGGAACCGCCTTAAAAACCTGTGCCCTGAAAAATGGGCTGATCTTGCGGGTTGATCCGACCTGGTTTGCTGTGGCACCGCCCTTGATTGCCGAACGGTCGGATATTGATGACATGTGCGAACGCATTGAACAGAGTCTGACTGATGCCCTGGAGATGGTGGGGGTTTAGCTCGCATCGTGTGATACTTCGCGAGGCTAACCAGCGAGTCACAGTATTTCGGACCGCGAGCCACTTGGAATGACGAATGTCGATCGACGAATGACGAATGGTGGAAGTCGCTCTCTGAGCCGGAGGCTTTGCTCTGCTTTTTTAACAATAAGATAGAATGAATTCCTTAATTTGTCATTCGTCGATCTTCGATATTTACTTTTTCAAAGTCTCTGTATGGGTCTGACTTGCCGCTGTTTTTCTGCGCGCTTGGGGTCTCTGCGGTGAAGCTCTACACCAACTCGGTTCGACGGATAATCTCATCCTGCGCTTTTTTGCCCATTTGCGTGAAATAGGCACTGTAGCCGGTGACCCGGATGCACAAGCCCTCGTACTTTTCCGGATGCTTCTGGGCGTCCATGAGCTGTTGCCGCGACAAGATGTTGAGCTGTACCTGCATTCCGCCCAATTCCATATACGTTTTCAGTAATGCCGCCAGAGCCTTCAGCCCGTCTTCTCCCTGAACCGCAGATGGATGCAGTTTCAAATTCAACGGACCACCGGTGATCCGGTCGAAAGGAATTTTCGACACGGAATTGAGCAAGGCGGTGGCACCTTCGCGATCGGCACCATGGGTGGGCGACTGGTTCTCGCTGAGCGGCTCGCCTGTCTTTCGGCCGTCTGACGTGGCCCCAACAATCTCTCCCATTTCTGTGAAGGCCCGGTCTGTCGAGAGGGTCGGCAGAAAGGTGTAAATAAAATCGCCGCTGTTCTGGGCTGCCACCTCGTCGCAGAAGATGTCGACCACTTGTGCGGCCAGCCGGTCCACCCATTCGATATCGTTGCCGAATTTCGGCATTTGATATTTGAGCCGGTTTAGAAGCGATTCACTGCCGAGAAAGTTTTGGTTGACCACCTCCGCCAGATCGGCAAGTGACATTTCCCCTTCGGTGAACACGATCTGATTGATTGCCGCCAGGGAGTCAGCCACCGTGGCAACGCCGCTTCCCTGAACGGTCAGAACGTTGTAGGGAGTGCCGCCGTCGTTCCAGGTCAAGGCCTTTTCCATGGTGCCGGTCAGAAAGCAGTCTTCGATCCTGATTCTGCCATTATTGTATTTTAACTCCAGGGCCACATCCTTTTCAAAGGCCGATCTGAAGTCCGATATCAGAAACCTGAGTTGGCGTCTGTATTGAGCAAGCAGGTCGTCCATGTTCCGGATTTCAGACAGAGGTTTGGACCGGATGCCTTGGTAGTCGCCTTTCATGAGGCCAATCATGCGCTCGTCCAGGGCAAACTGCGAGGGAACCGGTGGACGATCTTCTGAAAATTCATCGCGCTGTTTTTGTTCGTCGAGCGCCAGTGCCAAAGGAAGCGCCAGATTAAACCAGAGCTGACGTAACCCTCCCTGTTTGCCGGTGATATCAGGATCATTACAGCCATAAAAACCATAGTCTATGGCATCCTCCTCACGAATGCCGTATCTGGTTAGTGCCGGAAGCATGGTGTTGTCGTTGTAAACCACAATAGTGGCGTTGTCGCGCATGGCGGCACACGCCTTTTGCCAGAATTCCTCATCAATTCCTGAATAATATCGCAAGACGATGAAAGGATTGCGGAGCTGAAGGATATGCTGGGCTTCGACGAATAGATGGGTAACCTCGTTGACACCGCCCCGGTTTCCCGGCAAAAGCCCCCCGAGAATGATATAGTTGGGATCGTCGAAGGTCATTTCCAGGGTGAACTGGGTTTTGACGTCATCCAGGGACATATGGTCGGCGGGGCTCATGATTTCGTTATTCTTGTAAAAAAATTCGATGACGAGCTCCAGTGCTTCGCCCCGGGTCAGGCGGCCGCGTTCAAGATCCGCTGTAAAATATGGCAGAAGATACTGGTCCATTCGTCCCAGATCAAAAACACCGCAGCCGCAGACTTTCATGAGAGGTAAAACGATCAACCAGATGAGTTGAAGGGCTTCCCGAAAGCCCCGGGCCGGTTCGGTGCCGATGGAACGGCAAATCGTGGCGATTTCTATCAACCGTTTTTTCTCCTGGTCATCATTGGCGGCACCGGCCAATCCCTCCGCCTCTTGGGCATACCTTTGAATAAAAGTCGACAGGGCCTGGTAACAGAGGATAGCCCCCTCGAGAAAGTTTTTTTTGGTCTGATCACCCTCGGTTTTTTCAAGCAGCCGGCGGGCATCGGTCAGATATCCGCCAAGGCCTATGGATAATATCTTCTCCCAGTCGAGACCCAGGTGTCCGAAGGAATAAAACCAGGGTGGCCGTCTTCTGAGCCAGTTGTACGAATAAAACCAGAGGATTTTTTGTTGAATTTCCGGTAAAGACCGGTTCCACCAGGCATTGGTCAACGCTTCAACCGTATCAATTTGTGAATTCGATGGGATGATTTCATCGACGGAACCGACTATTTTTTCATCGGACTGAATGCAGACGGATATCCGGTCCAGACTGTATTGCAGGGTTTTTCCATAGCGCTGGGGGTAGGGGAGATCTTCAAAAAGCGTTTCGCTGTCCTTCAGACAATCCAGCCTTTCCCAGAAGGTGGCGCGGTAATCCTTATGGATCATTCGGTTGAGTTTCTCATGCATCGTCGGGGTTAGTTTTTCTTCGATCATATGCATACCTCATTTATACGAATTTTGGATTTAAGTTTTCGGAAGTTGGTATATCGTATCACCCGAAAGCCGAATTTTTAAGCCGGCCTTCAGGAATTCCGCAGCAGCCCGGGCCAATGCAGCGTCATCCGGCCGTTTGAACAGGTGATTTCCAGTGGACATCCCCAGGCTTTTTAGCTTTATATCGCCAAAGTCATGATATGGCAGCAACTCGGTATAGCAAACATTTTCGATGGATTTTATAAAGCTGACAGTCGCCCTAATACTCATCGATAATTACCTTGGCCTCCTTAAAATCCGGACCTGCATCCGTATTATAAAACCCGGGTTTTATAATATTAACATCAAGGCCGTTGATCGTGGATAAATCGGTCTTATTGAAG
>JAAUYD010067051.1_pt1 | contig 10423 bp, 8 predicted proteins | sample 7278101 | NCBI WGS metagenome assembly JAAUYD01 (sample SAMN14350128, study PRJNA611818) | marine sediment metagenome | isolation source: surface marine sediment (0.6m) | place: French Polynesia: Moorea | collected 2018-08
AATTTAGATTCCACCAAAAGCAGGACGGACTTGTAATAATCATCATCTTCAAGCGATGGCATCCACTTTCCTGCTTTTAATATCAATTGTTTTGCGTCTTGATAGTGCCCTTGTTTGTATCTCATCACCCCTTTTGTAAATACAGCTGGTGCCGAGACTTCTTTCAAAAATTTAAACATTTTTTGCTCTCAATTGACTCAAACGCTATCGTTCATTGCAGCGCGCTCTTGTGCCCCTTTTGAGGTGCAGGTTGATATCCATTACTAATCAGTTATTTTCTTTTATTTGGAGCCACTTTTCTCTGCTTAAGCACCAGCGATTTACCATCTGGTGAAAATTTATCCAGCCAGGTGTCGTTTCATACTGTTTGATTAGCTCAAAGCCGGTCCTGGCTAATGTTTTGTTCGGTGCAGGATTCAAAGCATATGGCTCACAAAACAAATTCTTAAGATTAAACTTTTCAAAGTAGGCATCAATGCATGCACTAATGAAATAAGCTCCATTTCCTATTTGTCGGTATTCATCACGCCATAAATGTAAATGCAAATACGCATGATCACCATATCTAATTTTATTGATATTGGAGTGGCCAATGGGCTCATTGTCCACTAGCCAAATAAGATAATAAAATTGCCTTTTGGGTAAGGGATGAGATAAATCATCTAAAATTAATTTATGCCAATCTGAATGTTTCGGGAGTTTTTCAGGATCAACCCCCATATTGTTTAGGAATACATCATCTGCTTGAATAAAATATTTGATTATTAATTCGACATCATCGCCCTCTATTTCCCTAAGGCTCCGTTTCAATTCTGCCTGCCCTTTCCTATAGTTGAACACCCGGCTCCAGAGAGCGTCGCTAGACGTCTGCTGAAAGTCCTTGATCGGGTTTCTGTTTCGAGGATTTCTGTTGTAAATGCGTACCTAGCGCGCATAGTACCATTGGCGAAACAATATTTATAAATCGTGTCGTAAGGTCAAACATATTCGGCCCTTTAGCATAATAAGTAGAAGTGAACAGTATCGAATTCAAAACAAAGATACCGCCCAAAACTAATGACCAGGCGTATTTGCGCTCAGATTCAATAACGTATGGGAGAAGATAACCGGAAACTAAACAAAATAGCCAAATCGGGATTTCCCAAATGAGCCACATTGAAATCTGGCCGATATAACCTGAGAAAATCCGGTCTTGCACAAAAAATCTACGCCAAAGGACCGCAAGAAACTGAAATACGGCATAGTAGATACCATAAAAACCTGCGGCAATTAAAAAGTTGCGATATATTTTAAGATCTAATGGTTTCACAGATAAGTACCCGAACATGGTTTTGACTGCCCCTAGACGTACTATAAGCAGTCTAAATTAGTTTAAATGCTTAAAAAACAAGATAGACGGTAATATAGCCGACCTAGGCGACTAATCCGCCATCTAGATTATTAGCATTTAGCATAATATACCAAACAAGATGAACAAATATTCACATGCCGACAAACTTTCTATAACCTTGCTCGGATTGTCTATGCATTTGATAATACTAAAATTTATGATGTAACTTACATTGTGTCAATGCTATAATTGACAAATTCCGTGATCCAGTTTCGAGCTTGGGCTGATTAAAATTTATATTAGGGCTTGAGATTAGGGAGTTGGTTGTAGGGTACCAGCTTGTGGTGGCAAGGACCTGTTTAGTGCGCTATCGGCCCCTTAGAGCTGGTCTCATGTGTTGTGAACTCTGCGTGCAAAGAGCATCCATGCGGCTGCAATGCAAACCATTGCAAAGACCAGCAACAGGGCGGCGTAGGGCAATACAGTTTGTAACGTTCCGCCGCGGACGAACAGCTCTAAAAAAGCATTTTGGGCCCACGCCAAAGGGGAGATGACGCTGATCTTCTGCATGAAATCGGGCATGGCGTAGACCGGTACCATGATGCCGCCCAGGGCGGCGGCGATGACAATGGAGATGGGGCCGAACATGGAGGCCTGTTCATAGGTTTGGACGGCAGTGCCGAGAAGGATGCCGTAGCCTGTGGCAGCCAGGGCGGCGCACAAGGCGACCAGCGAGACGGCGCCGATGGAGTGGCCCAATTCAAAGGTCGGTGTTCCGAGTTGGGGAAGTATGAGTTTACCGATGAGCACGATCAATGCGCACTGAACCATGCAGACCAGCAGATAGGCGCACATTTTGCCGGCCACTATGGCGGGATAGGAGACCGGCAGGGACAAAAGGCGAAGCGATACCCCGCTTAAGCGCTCTTTGATAAAAGAGCCGGCCATGGGAAGAACGATGAAGAAGATCCCGAACAAAGACCAGGCCGGAATGTTTTGCTGCACGGCATTGGGTCTTTTGACGGCGGCGGCCTTTCCCAATGCAGTGTGAGCGCTGATTTTGAGGATTTGCTCCGGGGTTTGGGAGAGCTGAAATGGAGGGAGTTGGTCTGTGATCTGCTCCGCCACTGTGGGACCAAAAGCCTCACGCAAGGCGTCATTGAGCTTTGTGCGATGCAGTTCTCCCAAGCGGCGGATTTTCTCTTGGGTTTCGATCTGTACCATCATGGCTTGGAGAAGTTGTTGGACAGCGGAGCGGAATCCGCCCATTACGGCCGGATCGAAATAGATTTCTACTTCTGCGGGAGTTGATTTCCGGTCTTCACCCTTATTGTCGCTTTCAAATGCAGCCGTTACGGCTTTGCGGGCTTTTGACGCGACGGTCGCTGTTATGCCTTTGGGTATATAGAGGCAGAGCTGGTAGTCGCCTTTGGCTACCGCTTTGATGGCGCGGTCTTTATCCGGGGTTTTACCATCAATGGTTTTGATCAGGTGGACGCCGTCGGCCGCTTTCAGTGCTTCTTCCACGCGTTGTCCCACCGTGTCCTGGTCATGGTCGATGAACAGGATCTCGGTATCGCCTTCGCCCATGGTTTTCATGGCGTTGTCCTGGACCAGGGTGATCACCAGCACCAGGACCGCCGGCATGACAAAGAGCACCAGCAGGCCGGACCGGTCGCGGCTTAGCAGGAGGAGTTCTTTGGATATGGTGGCGAAGAATTGCCGCATGGTTAATCTCTTAAGTCTTTGCCGGTCAGGGAGATGAACAGTTCTCCGAGGTCATTGCATTTAGGATGGGACGCCAGCAGTTCGGATGCAGTGCCCATGACCAGGATACGGCCTTGATCCATGATGGCGATACGGTCGCACAGCTGTTGGGCCTCTTCCATATAGTGGGTGGTGTAGATCATGGTCGTGCCGTTTTGTTGGATCTCCTGGAGTTTGTCCATGATCATCTGCCGTGATTGGGCATCCACCCCCACGGTGGGTTCATCCAGGAACAGGATTTTTGGATCGTGCAGCATGCCGACGGAGAGATTGGCGCGCCGTTTCATGCCGCCGGAGAAGGTGGCGACTTTGCGATGGGCGCTCTGTTCAAGCCCCACCGACTTTAAGGCGTTGTCGATATTGACTTTTAACTGGCTGCCCCCCAGACCCTGAAGCCTTCCGAAAAAGGCAAGGTTTTCACGGGCGGTTAACTCCGGATAGAGTGCGATCTCCTGGGGAACGAGACCGATGCAGCGCCTTGCCTTTTTGGGGTGGGCCAGGCTGTCGATGTCGCAGAGGGTCACGCGGCCGCGGGTGGGCTGGAGAATGGTGCTCAGGATGGAGATGGCCGTGGTTTTACCGGCGCCATTGGGGCCCAATAGGCCGAAGATCTCCCCTGCCCTGATGCTCAGGGACAAACCGTCCAGGGCCATCTTGTCCGCGCCTGCATACTGCTTGGCAAGGTCTTCGACCACTACGGCACTCGGGGCTTTTTCTTCCATGGGCACCTATAACGCGGTTAATGCATAGGACTAATTGGAGCGTTCTTCGATAAAATCGGCCAATGTTGTAATACACTGCAATGCGGGCCGCGCCTCTTTCATGTCTTTGATGGCCACACCGAAATTCTTCTCTACCAGGTAGACGACCTCCACGGCATCGATGGAGTCCAACCCGAGCCGTTCGCTGAAGATGGGTTCATCATCCGTTATCTCTTCCGGTGCAACGTGCTGGATGTTGAGCTCCTGAACGATCAGGTGTTTGAGCTTCTGTTTCAATGTCATATCATTAAGGTCCAATGGTGTTACTCCCAGATTTATCTTATTTCGCCGGTACTGGCCGTTAAACTTGATGCAACAATTCCATGTAGATGCAGGACTCCCTTTGGGCGCACTCGCGCAGTAATTCAGCCATGCGGGCATAGGTGTCGTTGCCGGAAGCGCGACCTTTGCAAATACGAGCGCCCACCACGGCCACCTTGCGCCACAAATCGCCGGTATCGGTCATCTCCTTGGATATCTCCAACAGACGGGGGTTGTCCAGCAGGGACGCCGCCTCCTGCAGGAAGGCGGCGTACATGAACCGGAAGCCGGCCCCGCCGGTGCCGATCTCTTCCTGCATGCGGATGAGCTGCCCCACGTGCAGGATGGCATTTTCGTCCCCCAGTTTATGGGGCCATTTTTCCAAACGGCCGGCCAGAAAATTGATACCCCGTACCCCGGCGATGGGGATAGGGGTTTTTAACATGCGGCGACAAACCTCTTTGATGCCTTTGACAATGGCGTCGCCAATATCCTGTTCCAAGGGTACGTCTTCCATGTGGTACATGACGCCTTTGAGAGCCAGGGCACCCTGTGCAAAGCGGGCTTTCATCAGCTCCTTGCGCGGGCAGCGCTCCACATTGGGGAAGACCGGGTCGCTGATCAGGTAGTCGTCGCCGTCTTTGCCGAACACCACCAGGTTGTGTGCGTTGAAATGAAATCGGAAGGCCGGCGGAAAATAGGGCAGCCAGTATGCGCCGGTGCGGCATCCCACGGGGATGCCCTGCTCCAGTTTTTCGTCCAGGGCATCCATGGATTTTTGGGGATTCTTGAACTTTTGGGTGCCCACGCGGCATCCCAGCCGCTTGGATACGCGTTTGAAGATCCCCCCGGCCTCGCAACGGTAAGTGGTCAGGGGGAGCTTGTTGATCTTGATAAAAGGGAGATAGGCGAAGAACAGGCCCGTGCCGATGCCAAAGGCCATGGCCTCGCTCAAATGCAATCCATAATAGGTGAGCAGGTTGGCGGTGACGCCGCTCTCACAATGGGAAGATTGCTTATGGGGAAAATCGATGGATATCATAGGCCTTGTATCATGTCGGCGAAGCTGATTATCGCTTTGTCCGGTTGGCCCTCGCGCAGTCCGGCACCTTTCTCAGGGCTGCGGTGTCGAGGTCAAAAAGGTCAGCGTAGGGTCTAAGGTCTTCGTCTGTCAATCGTTCAAATACTTTGGGCCGCAGATGCCACCAGACCCGAAAGCGGCTGTAGCGGACATATTTGGCCAGCAGCCCCACGTTCATCTGATTGCGCGTCATGTGGTAGGCCAAGGAGCTGAGTTTACCGGCACGGATTTTATCCACGGTGGCGTCCACTTTCTCTCGGATCATATCCCAGGCCTGATCGTTGGCCACTCTCTTGGGATCCCACCCCGCGCTGGGGGCCATAACGTAGTGGCCGTCCTTGTCCACGGCATAGCAGACCTCCTGGAGGTTGCGGTCGATCATCCCTTTGTCCTGGGGTACGTCTTCGAGTTTCACGGTATCGTCCTATTCAATGGATGACGGTATCGAAAATGACCAGGTATCTTATTTTTTCACAAACCTTCACTCAGGGCGCCTCGTGTTGCGTTTTTGATGCATCCACCGCCGTGAGCTGCATGTGGCAGTGGGAGAATCTTCCGCTTTCAGGGATGAAGCACAGCAGCTTGTCCCCTGGTTCGATGTTGCCGGAGTGCAGTAGTTCCGTCAGGATGATGAAAATTGAGGCGCTGCCGGTGTTGCCCATGGTGGTAAGATTGGTAAACCATCGCTCAAAGGGAATCTCGAAGCCGATCTCCTGCATGCCCCGATAGGATCTCTCCCTGAAATAGGCAGAAGAGTAATGGGGCAGATACCAATCAATGGCATCGGGTTTGAGGTCGTGTTTTTCGATGCTGGCGGCCAGGGCACGTTTCATGGTCTCCACAGCGTATTGGTCCAGCAGCCTTACATCCTGCTTTACGGCAATGGCGTGTTTGAGGTCCTCGGCGTCGACGCCGTCCAGCTGCCGCCATCCCACCACGCTGCCGTCTCCGTTTTTCACGCCGCCGGCGTACATGCAGGTATCCAGCTCACCGGCGTAGGAGATGTGGTCGATCCAGTCGATCTTCAAGGAGATGCGATCAGGGTTGGGGCGCGCCGACAAGTAGGCGGCTCCGGCGCCATCGGAAAGCATCCATCTGAGGAAATCGGCGTCAAAGGGCAGCGAACAGCGTTGCTCCAGATCTTCTTCCAGGGTGCAGTCGGCAGAGAAGAATTTAGAGCGCATATAAGATGAGGAGAGTTCGGACCCCACGGCCACGGCATTATTGGACATGCCCATGGCCACATTCATATACGCGTATTTCAATGCCGCCATACCGGAGATGCAGATCCCTGAGGTGGTGATGGTATCGCAGGACGGCAAGGCCAACTCTCCTTGGACCATTAGAGCGTGGCCGGGGAAAAGGAGGTCCGGGCTGGTGGTGCCGCAACAGAGACACTCGATCTTGGCCGGGGTGAATTCCTCGTAAGGTTTCAGGGCTTTTACGGCTTCGGCGGCCAACTGGGCGTTGCTGTGGGTCAGCTTGCCGGTCTCCCGATCGATGGCGTAGAAACGGCGTTTTATGCCGTTGGTTTTAAGTACGATGCGCCGGGTGCGAGATGGCATGTTGCCGATGCGGCCGAGGACGCGCTCAATCTCTTCGTTTTCTACCGGCGCGTTGGGCATGAACATCGCCATATCGTTGATAAAAACATCCATCGGCTAAGGGGTTCCTTTTTGCGAAGCTTGGTGCAGTGGCGCCAGAAAATGTTTCAGCATTTGTGCGTAGGTGCGGTAGAACTCCTCTTCCGGCATACGCGTCGGCATCACTGCGTTGGTGAAGGTATAATAATCCAGATCGTGGTTGGTAATCCGGGGCTTCATCTCTTGGTACAGTGGCGTACCGGGTATGGGCGTCAGGATGGCGGGGATGGGCAGATCGATCCCGCTTTGGGCGACGAATTCGGAGAGGTTGTCGAAATCTTCGGGCGCATAGTCCGGAGAAACGATGAAGTCCCCCACAATGCGAATGCCCATTCCCTTTAAAATCTCGATGGCTTCCAGGTGGATCTGGTGACGGCTGCGCTTGTTGAGCTTGTCGAGCCGGGTGTCGGAGATCTCTTCAAATCCGATAACCACAATGCCCAGTCCGGCATCGCGCCAGCTCTCCATCAGGTCGGGGTGTTTGACCACGGTATCGGCGCGCACATCAGCCACCAGCCGTTTTTTGAGGTCGGCATCGATGATCCTTTTGGCCAGGGCTTGGGAGCGCCCGGCATCGCCAAAGGTGTTGGCGTCCACCAGCCGGATGACGGGCACATCTTCGAGCAAAGCGATGTCCCGCATCACCGCATCGTGGCTGCGCACTAGATATTTTCCGCCGGTCAGATTGGGAATGGCGCAAAAGGAACACCCGTGGGTGCATCCGAAGGCGGTGGTCACAAATCCGACTTTACCGCCGGCGCCGGCCATCACATAGAGATCGCGGTGCTGGGCCACAAGGTCGTAGCGCGGCGCTCGGTGATCCGTCAGATCATCTGTCGTATAGTGTCGCGGTGTGAAGGCCGGGATGGGAGAGGCCACATTGGAGATCACGCCGTCGATGGTCGTTGGTTCCCTCTTTTCGATGGCGTCCACCAATTGGCGAAAGCTGAGGTTGGCCAAACCCACGACAATATAATCGATAAAGGGATGTTTGAAAAAGTCCGGATCACACGAGGCGTGGTGCCCGCCGACCACCACGGGGACGTTGAGGCGTTCCTTGAGCCGTTTGGCCAGTGCCAAAACAGTATTGGCTTCGCAGGTTACGCCGGTGATGCCCACAAGGTCGGGCTGCAGGTCGCGGCCGTCATCGGCCAGGGATTGGGGATCGGCTTTGAGATCGCAGATGGTGACATCGTGGCCGTCCAGGTTGCCGGCCAGGGATTCGAGGCAGAGGGGCTCTCCACGGAAAATCATCTTGATCGACTCGATGCCGTAACGTTCTTCGGGAATGCTTTTTCCGCAATTTGGCGGATTAATTAATAATATTCTCATTTATCCATGGATCTCTATCAAAAGAACATGATATTTCCCAAACCGCCCGGCAAGGGCTTTTGGCCACGGGACCACACTAGTTGCAGCATCGGGTCGAATTTTTAGCGTCCGGAAAGTATCTCAAGAAGGGCCTTGGGTGTCAATACCCTGTCGGACACATCATATTGACACCCACAGTCCCTTCTGCCATAGTCGGATCCGCAAGAATATCTAACGATTACAAACGGCGGCAGCGGTTAACGCGGCGGGCCGTTTTGGAAGCATTATGGATAATAGCGTCACGAATGCCTTTGCCAATGGCTATGAACGAATGGCGGCCTGGTCCGATCTGTTGGATGACATCAATCTCTACCCGGTTCCGGATGCAGACACGGGCCGCAATCTGCGGATCAGCCTGGCCCCGTTAAAATCGGCCAACCATCCGGAGATAGACCGTCGTCTGCTCATGGCCGCCACGGGCAACTCCGGCAATATTGCCGGCGCCTTTTTTTCGAAATTTACCCGCATACATTCCTGGAACGACATAGCGGCGGCGGCTTTGGAGGCAAACCGCGCGGCCTGGAGCGCCCTGAAGGATCCCCAGGAAGGCACCATGCTTACCGTCTTTTCGGCCCTGGCCGAGACACTGCAATCCAATCCCCAATCCAACAGACGGTCGGGGCTGGAAAGGATCCTGGAACCGACCAAAAGGGCTGTCCTGTCCACCGCCGAGCAGTTGGCAGCGCTTCGACAGGCCGATGTGGTGGACTCCGGAGCATTGGCCGTCTACCTCTTTTTCGAAGGCTTTTTCAAAAGCCTGGCCGACCGATGGGACGCTCTGGGCAACCCCTATGACGAATTCGGGGACAAGCTGAAGCTATCCGCACCGATCCAAGAGATTCAGGAAGCGGGGTACTGCATCGATACCGTGGTCATCCCCACAGCCGATGTGGAAGAAGCCCTAGATCGACTGTCCACCTTGGGAGAGAATGTGGTGGCGGTATCGGACGGTGAACGGTTGAAGGTGCACCTCCACGCACCGGACGAAAAGACGGTCCAACAACACATGGCCCAAGTGGGAGATTTGCTGCGCTGGAAAAGTGAGAGGATCGAGAGCGGCGCATCCCGATGGAGAGAATCCGACGACAAGGAGGGACAGCGCGTCCATATCGTTACAGACGCCGCGGGATCCTTGAACCGGGAGGCGGCCCAGGAGTTGGGCATCACCTTGCTGGACAGCTATATCCTATTGGGTGAAGAGCATCTTCCCGAATCCATGGTAACGCCGGACCAGCTGTACGAGGCCATGTCGCGAGGGATCAAGGTCACCACCGCCCAAGCGTCCAATTTCGAGCGGCACCAGCGCTACGAATATCTGACCCAACGCTTTACCGAATTGATCTACCTGTGTGTGGGGTCGGTCTACACGGGCAATTATGATATCGCCGCGCAATGGTCCGCCCATAATCCCAACGGCAGCCGCATGATAGCAGTGGATACGGGTGCCGCCTCAGGCCGGTTGGGGCTTATCGCACGGGAGGTGGCCCGGCATGCCGGGGGGGGCGGTAATCTCGGGCAGATCACCGACTTTGCCCAACGGGTATCGGCCAGATGCGATGAACTGGTCTTCCTGGAACAGCTTAAGTTTTTGGCGGCCGGTGGACGCATCTCAAAATCAAGCGGCTTTTTCGGGGACTTGCTCAACATCAAGCCTATCATCCGTCCGGGATCCCAGGGCGCTCAAAAGGTCGCGACGGTGAAAACCCACCAGGCCCAGGTTGATTTTCTCCTCAGCCATTTGGGAAAGAGCCTGCCAATGGATCGCGGTGCGCAGATTCTGTTGCAGTACACCGATAACCGCGAAAGGGTGATCGATCAAATCCAACCCAAAATTAAAGCGCTCAGGCCCAATGCGCGCATTAGGGTACACCCCATGTCCCTGACGTCCGGCGTCCATATGGGGCCGGGAACCTGGGCGGCGGCTTTTTTGGTGGATGATACGGATTGATGTGCCCGCAATTGCCTTCATCAACGCAATTAGGGACTGACGTCATTCCGGCGGAGCAAGCTGTACCATAATTAGGGAGTTACTGAATGTTGAGTTCCCACCGTCATCCCGGCGAAAGCCGGCATCCATAAGCGTAAGTAATCGATCCTATATTCGATTCCGGCTTTCGCCGGAATGACGATGTTAACAAATGCCGTTGTTTATGCAAGTATGACACAGACGCCTCCGCCGGGATGTCGGTGGTCTTTAAGATGCGTAGTG
>JAAUYD010128235.1_pt1 | contig 10423 bp, 11 predicted proteins | sample 7278101 | NCBI WGS metagenome assembly JAAUYD01 (sample SAMN14350128, study PRJNA611818) | marine sediment metagenome | isolation source: surface marine sediment (0.6m) | place: French Polynesia: Moorea | collected 2018-08
ATAACTCTAAGCTTTGTAGTATCGACTCTCCATAATCTTTGTAGCGGCTTAACTGTTCTACTGCTGTATCGCTTTTCATAGTTGCTCCCAAGTCATACAGGTTTTCCCTACCCAAATCTCGATCGCCCCAAATACACCTTGGTTTAAATACAATTTAGCGGGGGTGTTTTACAGAATTAATCTTAAATTAATCAATTTTAAACTTGTTAATCTTAAACTTATAAACATGAATCCACTCCCTGTATCAGGATCATATATTTTTTCCATGAGAATGAAACAGGGAACAGGGAACAGTTTTGTGGATATGTCAGCAATGGGTGAAAGGTTAGCAACGAATATTGAATGATGGATATTAAACGGTAGATAGGTAGATATTGAGAAACTGATGAAAAATTGTTAGCGGATGTTAGGTTACCGGTATTTAGTAATGGATGTTGAGAAAAAAAACATTAGCAACGGATAGGGTTGCTGTGGGAAAAAACCAATATCCATCCGTTTTAACTCTTTTATCCGTTACCAAATTTCTCATCTCTTACCGGTGTAGTCAAAATCAAACATTATCTCTATAGTAAGTAAGCAATTAGCTAGACTCGAACTAAAACCCGCTTTAGGATTAGCAATGACAACCAAACTGAAAAAGTTCTGGAAGTTTTTCAAAAATAATATTGGGGAGCATACTATAGTTGGGCAATACCTCAGCTGCTAATATCTCGGAGATTAGTTATTTGGAGAAATTCATTGGAATGAAAACACAAACTGGGAAGGTGTATGTCGTTTAGAAACTGCCAAAAATCTACCAGAAGCCTTAAAAGAACAATTGGGTTTGGATATCGCTCCAAAGGAAGATGAAAATTAGAAATTATTTATGCGCGGAAAATTTAGAACCATTTTTACCATTAATGCTTCCGAAGATGGTAGCATATGATTCTCAATTATATTTAGTAAATATTACGAACAAGAAAAATTACCAATATAAACTAGCAGCGATCACTACTCAAAAGTAAAAAATTATTCATATTTTACTATTCTTAAAAACAAGTTTTAAAGAGGGGTTAAAAATTAAAATTAATAATCAATAATCAGTAGTGCACCAAAAAAAATAGCATAGAATCAAACATCGCATCAAATATATGTTTGATTGTTTGTACTGTTTTTAATTCAAAAAATACAAGGTAAACTATGTAATTTCATTGATACTTATGCACGCCAAATAACTTCTATTTGGTCACATATAAATTATGATTTTGAATCAATTTAGAACCTAATATTCATCACTTCAAAATCAACTACTGATTTAGCATATTCCTTACTGGGTAAAGATTAGCCAATCTATTGCCTGTGGATATCACCTAGTGCAGGCATATAAATTTACTAATACTAATCTATCAAATCAAAGCTAGTTTTGATTAGTACTAAATTCGAGCTTTTATTTCAGTCGTTTAAGTTAATCTATCAAAAGAGTTAGCCAAAAAAAGTTCCCTAGAAACAGTAGAGTTTTTATTATGGGAACTATTGATGTATTGAATAGTTACTTATGGTATTAAAATGCAAAATGGCTATAATAAAAAACATGGTTGTTCACATAATTTAAAATTCAAAAATCTAGTTTTGAATTATATGTTCATTCCTTACAAAACTAATCTCAATTATGTTTTTATTTGAGTTATTTTTTCAAGATTCATAAATATAACTCACAAAAAACATAACTAATTAGGAATTGGCTAAGGTTTATTTTAAGAAAATTGACCAAAAATGCCACTATTTAGGGCTATTTGCCCAATTTTACTTGTAATTACAACAAATGACAGGTTTTCAGACAATGGATAGTGTTAAATATGAACCCTCCCGAGTAAATATGGATGTTTTTGACTTAGCCAAGTTATATAAAGGTTCAAAGTCGAAAGCTACAAAAATGAACGAGTCTTTAAAAGCAGGATTAGAGGAAGGAGAAATAGCTGAAGTTTTGGGAAAATTGGATGTTGTTGAGTCTGCTGCGACTGGTATTGTTGGAGCCGGTATATCTTTCGCCATCTATAAAGCTCTAAAGGAATTTCTGCATCTTGAAGGGGCACGACGCCGAGGTGAACTAACCAATAGTGAAGTTATAGAACGAGTTAGTGATATTGCTTGGAAAGCAGGTAAACAGGGTGTGGCTGTCGGTGCAATTTTGACATTAGTTGTCATGATTTTTGGTAGCTCTATTCTTATTCCTCTGAGTATTATTTCTCCTTTTGTTGGTATTCAAATGGCAGGAAGTTTATGGCGATCTTTTTGGAATGGTCTTGATGATTCGCAAAAAGAGGAATTGAAAAATTCGGCGAATCAAGTTGGAGGTAAGATTAAAAACTTTTTTGCAGAACTGGATAAAACCGAAAAAGATCCCTTCAAATCCTTATAGTATTATCTAATCAGAATTTGTATAAAATAATTTCACCCTAAATTATTTGGGTTCTAATCAATAATTTATGCAGAGATGTAGCATTGCTATATCTCTGCAAATTTAAGTTTCTAATAATTTAAGTTTCCAATAAATAAGCGGTCGAATTTAATTAATTAAGCATTTAACAAAGTCAAAATAAGTTTAAATAATCTTCTTAGGTGTATAGAAATAGTATTTATATTAGGACTTACGCACTCATTTAGCATTTAGTAAAGCTTATACCAAATCAGATTTTTAAACCCCTCTATTGAAATTTTTTCCACACTTCTCACACTTTTCACACTCCTTCTCTCATTCTTAAAAGGGGATATCAAGCAATTTGATATTACTACAGCATTGGGAGTCTTTTTGGAAGAAATTATTTCTAACTTGAGATTCCTATTCCCTCGTAAAAATCATTTACTAAGCTCACTCACACATATTATGAATGCTGTAAATAACTTAATTAAATTGTTCGTGCGTAAATCCTGAACAGACAAGAATTCAATTTATGCTAGCTATCGCTTATAAGTACTTTTACTAAAGTGCATAGAAAGCGATACCTTCTTTATAATCTTTATCTAAAGTCCATCCTGCTCCAACATTAGGATCCTTAGAGTAAAAATGTCTAAAACCTCCAATATCCTCTTGCTTAAAATAGTACTGATAAACGGGTGTTGCACTTAGAGTTGCTTCTGCACATGCATAGAAAGCAATACCGTCATTATAATCTTTGTCTAAAGTCCAACCAGCTTCGACATTAGGGTCTGTAGAGTAAAAGTATCTAATTCCTCCATAAGGTTGTTCTACATAATATTGATAAATTGGAACAGTACCTTTTTGTTTATCTTTGAAAGCTTTGAAAGCTACACCGTCGTTACAATCTTTATCTAAAGTCCAACCAGCCTCGACATTAGGGTCTATGGAGTAAAAATATCTAATTCCTCCATAAGGTTGCTCGGCATAATATTGATAAACAGGAACTACTTTGGACATAATCTTATCCTTAATAAACTATAAATTTGTTACTAGAATTTGTTAGTGATTTTGCTCGAATGAGCTTGTGTAAAATGACTACATGAGGGTATTAACATTTTTCGGAATAATGTAATGTTGAAAGTCTAGCTAAAACACTACCTTTAGAGGAACTGAATAAATAACATCTATGAATTTATCTACCAAAGACAACCCCTTAATTGGGATTTGGAAACTAGTTTCCGTTACTGCAATACTTCCTAATGGAAAAATTGAACCCAAAGCTTTTGGAACTAATCCCACGGGCTATATTACCTACACTCCTGAAGGTAAAATGATGGTGATATTTTCTCGAAGCGATCGCCCACCCTTAAGTGGAAATGCACGTTCTACCCTTAGTAAAGCAATACATTCTGTACCAGTAGAAGAACGCGCCGAAGCTTTCACTACTTTTAATGCATACGCAGGAACATATACTATCAATGAAAATACTGTGACCCATCATGTAGAAGTTGCATCAATGCCAAATCGAATTGGTCAAAATTTAACCAGGATTTTTACCTTAGATGGAAATCGAATCAAATTAAAAACACCACCGAGCAAAAGCGATGATGTTCCAAAAATATTTGAATTAGTTTGGGAACGCGTTGAAATAGAATAACAACAAATAGCAACAGTAAATATTTAATTCTTAACGGACACCACGATTTTGCTTTTGTTCCCGTTTGAACATTGTAAGTAATTTCTCACACCTTGTTTTAAAGTTACCTACAGCCCGATAGCTTTTGCGCACAACATCTAAAACACCATAGGGAACCTTGAGTCGCAATGGAGAGATTAAAGGACGATAAAGCAAATAATATGCTTTTTTCAGGTTTTCCCATTTTGAGCATTCTTCCTCATCTAGGAAGTCAGAAATATCTACAACTAAACCCCTACCGTTATACATCATTACGTTGCGACCGTGAATATCATGGGGAAAAAGACCGCGATCGCGTGCATAATCCAGAGCTTTATCGATATCTTGGATCACCTTTCGGGGAATCGGTATACCGAGATTCATACAATCATATAAAGTTGTTCCATATAACCGTCTCAAGATTAAAAATCCATCTTTAGCGTAGAAACATTCAGAAAACGCAGGATGGGAACCCAAGCGTTGGTAGACTTCTACTTCTTCCTCAAACCCCGAACGTCCTGGTGCGTAAATCTTCACCACAAGATTTGGATAATTGGGGTGATAGAAAACAGCAGCATAGTTACCTGTACCCAAAAGGTTCCAAGGAGTAGGAATATAACTGACCTGTATTGGATCGTGTGGGTTGACGCTCTTTATCCTTAGCTTGGGTAGTAGCTCAAACTGGATACTCCCCACAAGTTGGTTTATGTGCAATTTATCCATAAGGGACAAATATATTACCTGTGGCAAAACGAAAAGAACAAATTAACCCACTCAAGTTAACTTAAAAATTCATTAACTTAACAATTTTAAATTTGATGAGATGGGATTGTGTAAAACAATGTAGCCTGATATACAAATATCATTCTAACAGAAAATAATCTAATGACACATATGATAAATGGGACAGCAAGAGCAATTAAACAGACAGAGAATTAATTGTAATGCCTTTAATTGTAGTCATATTACTTAATATTTAATCTCTCCATAAAGCAATACCACCTAATAAACCATATACATTGGGAATAATCTTCACATTCGACGCTAAATCTATTTGTACTTTTCTAGCTTCGCCACCACCAATGTATAGGTAATCATAATTAAATACATTTTGTAATAGTTTAGTTGCTTTTTTTAGTCGCCGATTCCATTTTCTTTTGCCAATTTTTTTTAACGCGATCCGTCCTAATTGTTCTTCATAGGTTTCTCCTTTCCGAAATTTATGGTGCCCTAACTCTAAATTTGGCATCAATTTACCATTAACAAATAAAGCAGAACCAAAACCAGTTCCTAAGGTAAGAACTAATTCTACACCTTTACCGGAAATTGCACTCAATCCCTGCATGTCTGCATCGTTGATAACTCGTACTGGTTTTTGTAATTTATTGGATAGTGCAGCTTCTAAGTTAAATCCTAGCCATTCAGAATGTAAATTGACTGCTGTTTCCACTACACCATAACGAATCACGCCGGGAAAACCAACAGAAACTCTTTGGAAATTACCTTGAGAAGATGCTAAACGTAAAATTGTATTAATCATAGGATCCGGTGTAGCTGGTTGGGGAGTATCTAAACGCATCCTTTGTGTCAAAGGCATTCCTTTGATATCTAGTACTATTACTTTGATCCCACTACCACCAATGTCAACAGTTAAAGTGCGAATATTACCATTTTGTTCCATAAATTTACCTCTATTCCTAGGATATAAATAACAGTTTTAAAGTTTTTCTTCTTAAATAATTAGTAAGTATTCATTTACGTGTAGATTGCAGCACAAAATTTTTCAAATCCCTTAGAAAAATTAGATATCAATTTCCGACATGTATATAGCGACTCGCAAATTAGTATAGAAGTACAGCTACGAGCCTGAATCTTATTTTTAAAGCAGATTCTACTCTTATTTCCTAACTCCTGGATTCTGCTATAAATGCTTGCGATCGCATTCCCGAAATTACGATGAATAAATATGAAGAAACATGTATATTTGTAGCATCTTAAGCACAGCTTAAATTTTGCGAAAACGATCTAATTACGAATTTTATTTTAAGTGTTATGCCAAATATCATAATTAATCCCTCTAAGGCAGGTAAAATCTTTATGTGAAGCTGAATTAGTCGAATGAAGGTCAACGACCCCTCACTAAAATGAAGAATTTCCCAGCAATTAGCTGTTATTTTCTTGGTTGATCAGCACAGTTGTGGTCCAGTTGACTAGTTTAAGAATCATTTTTAACTAAATTTCATTAGCCTCATTATTGATTATGCATGGTTTTATACCCCCTAAGCGTTTTTTCCCTTATCTTTCCTGGACTGATATAGAAGAAATGCCTGATAAAGAAAATGTAGTTATAATTCAGCCCGTAGGAGCAATAGAACAACATGGGCCCCATTTACCATTGATTGTTGATGCTGCAATTGGGGCAGGAGTTTTGGGAAAAGCTTTAGAAAAACTTGATACTAGTATACCCGCGTATGCTTTACCAAATATTTATTACGGAAAGTCCAACGAACACTGGCATTTTCCCGGTACAATTACCTTGAGCACAGCAACTTTGACAGCCATTATTATGGAAGTGGGGGAAAACATTTACCGAGCGGGGTTTAGAAAATTAGTATTAATGAATTCCCATGGTGGACAACCCCAAGTAATGCAAATGGCGGCGCGGGATTTACATGTCAAATATGATGATTTGATGGTATTTCCATTTTTCACTTGGAGAGTACCTAACATTACCAAAGAATTATTAACTTCCAAGGAAGCAAAGGAAGGAATGCATGCTGGTGATGCTGAAACCAGTATTATGCTGGCTTTATTACCACAACAGGTAAAAATGGAAAAAGCAATTGCTGAGTATCCCCCAGCACAACCGGAAGGAAGTTTGTTGAGTCCGGAGGGTAAATTACCTTTTGCTTGGACAACCCGCGACTTAAGTAAAAGTGGAGTAATTGGAGATCCAACAACTGCAACAAAAGAAAAAGGTTGGCAAATTCTTGAATCCGTTTCCGATGGTTGGGTAAGTGCGATCGAGGATATTTACGCTTTTGGAAGATTGTAGTTCCAGGTGTTAATTAAAAGTAAAAATTTGCTAATTGTCTATATGGTTAATGCTGTACGTCAACTCCCAACTTCGCTAGATTTGTTACTCTAAAAATAGCTGAATTAATCCTGAATTAATATTGATAGCTGTTAGTTTGGTGTGTAGTATTTGAAAGGTCTTCAGCCGTAACAATAATTAATATTAGAGATTTGTACTATGACAGAATTTGAATCAAAACAAGCTCATTCTTATAGCCAAGAAGATGTACAACAGATTCTGCATTTAGCAATTTCTCGTCAAGTTGATGATGATGACAAGGAATTTTCTTATCAACAACTTTTGGAAATTGCTGTGGAGATGGATATTTCTCCTGAATCCCTAAAATTGGCTGAAAGAGATTGGAAAAATTTAAGAGGAGAATTACAGCATCGGCAAACTTTCAATACTTTACGTCGTACTAGATTCAAAAAACGCTTGGGTAATTACGTAATTGTAAATACAATTTTGATAGTTGTGGATTTAATGGGTGGAGGTGGTTTCGATTGGTCGCTATATGTTGTCTTATTCTGGGGAATGGGATTAGCTCTTGACGCCTGGAATAGCTTACAAACTAAAGGTGAAGATTACGAAGCTGCTTTTCAAAAATGGTATCGCAAGCATCAAATTAAAAGTTCTTTTGACAATATTTTAAATAAGTTGTTTAAAGCGACTTCGGGATGAATCCTTTGCTTGTGATTATTAAGATTGAAGAATATGAATTTACTTTTGTAGTTAAATATGAAAGCAGCAAATAATAATATTTTCTGGATAGATATTTTATCTACCCAGAAAAATTTTGATCTTGAATTAATTTAGTGGATATCTAAAACACCTATATTTAAAATACCGGTTCCAGGCAATCAATATTAGTGTATTTGATCGTGTGGGTCTGGTTATATTTTCATTTGGTCGCATTTTGCTCGTTGTGTTATGTATCCTGCAATAAAGTTACCATTGCTTAAGTTTCCAAGAATTCGCAGTGACCGGAGTAAAAGTAATGAATGTCTCGATCGCCTAATTCTTGATTGAGGAACTTAACAACAAAATGAAACTCTTCCTCACCAATAAGTTTTGCAGGGTAATCTCCAGGTTCGAGAAAATAGAGCAATTCAGGCTCCAAGTCTTCTGATTGTTCGGTGTTGGGTTTGGCATAAGTAGCAACATTAATGCGTAATTTACCAGTAATGTCTTCCTGGATATTTTCGCTGACTAACCCATTAACAATTGCGATCGCCATTTTATCAGCGTCAAAAATCTGCATGTCTTCTGGGGAGGTTATAAAACAGCACTCAATTAGAATTGCTGGCATTAAAGTGTTTTTGAGAACAAAGAACCTACTATATTTTACTCCTCTACCAGTAAAGCCTAATTTGAGGATTTGAGTCAGGACTGATTGAGCTAATGCACTGGCTTTCCCGCCAGGTTGAAAAGCAAAGACTTCTGAACCTCTGGCACTAGAAGAAGAAAAAGCATTGAAATGAATGGACACAAAGATATCCACGCCACTTGAATTTGCCTTATTGACTCTTTGACGCAAAGAATCGATTACGCTAGAGCAAGTCTGCGGGCTCACTGTGATCGTTTGATGTCCGCGTGCTTGTAGAAGCTTAATTACACGGGTACTAACCTCTTTGGTCAAAACATCTTCTGAATGATTGTTGGATACAGCTCCTGTATCTGGGGGACAATTATGTCCCATATCAATTGCAAAAATCATGTTCTTGTTATTGTTTATTTTTCATTAAATAAAGAGATAATCGTAAATCTGTGTTTAATTGAAATTCAGTTTTATATGCACCCGCAACGATAAAATGTATTTTGGAGTCAGGGTGAGGCTCTGACATCTGCATCAAAAGCATTGCTAACTTCCTCTCTGACAACATTAATAGCTTTTGTCAGTCCCTGACGAATCTTTTTTAAATTATCTAGCTGGAGTTCAGTAGACATAATTCATCTTTGTTATTAGAAGGTTGGATTATATGACAATTAACCTTGAATTATTAATCATCAATGTAATCATTGACTCCTTTCTTAGCTCGCTTTAACTCCGAATTACTAATTTCTAAGTTCCAGGAATCATCCTCTTAAAAATTATGTATCTCTTTTCAGGACAAGTGCAAAAATAATACTAAGTATTTAATAAAGAAAACTTTCGCGATCGCTTATATTCCCTTCACCAAGCTTACTTTCATCTGGCAAGTTTAAAACATAATAATATAAGTTCAGTATACAGCTTAATACCATCAATCTGAAGAGACAGAAATATTAAGTAATTTTTCAACCTCAGACAGAGATTAAATTTGGAGTATTACTGATATTGTCAGGGTATCAATTCAGACGTATTGTGGTGAGTGTGCCAAATTGCTATTTAGAAAGATAGAGAAATTATCTTGATATCAAGATAAATGTTTATAGTTTTTAAAGGGAGTATCTTAAGTCAAGACAAAATATTAAAGTTAGGACTTACGCAACCGGCATCTTGTGACTATTGCGTAAGTCCTGAAAGTAACAGGTTGCCTGTCTAATACCTTGCTAACAAGCCTTAGTAGCAATTTCCTGGGAAACGACCTATCCATTGAACTCGTATCTAAGTTCTTGATGTCTGGGAAAATTATCTGTAAATGTTTGAAAAATTGGGTCGGAATGGCAAAGAATCAAATCAAAGTATTGGTTGGTGAGTTTACAAATGATATCTGATTCTTCATTAAGAGTTCTTCTACCGATTACATCTCTAATGCTAGATACAATTTTTGTTTCAGGAGATGAAGATTTTACATGTTCTAGTAAGGGAAGTAACTCAAAGAATAACTTATGTCTGCCAAAGGAGAAAAATTCTGTAATTAAACAATCAGGTTTGATTCGGTCAAAAGCAGTTATCAACTGATTTTTTCTAATTTATTTGACTTGTTCAACACTCTGACAGCCCTCAGATATTTGAAATTTACCTTTCTCCAACTAAAGAGATGGCAGAAAAAATGATTCAACATTTTTAGGAATTTCAAAACCTTCTACTATCGGACCACCATTAATAAAGTAAACTTGAAATTTTTCGGCTAAACTTCTTACAATCTCTGTACTTCTAACTAAATGCCCCATTCCTGTCAAGTACTGACAATAAAACATAATTTTTTTTCATAATAATTAGTCCCCGAATAAATATTAAAATTGGTTGGTATATCTAGATGAAGGCTATTTAAGCACAGATTATTAAAACTGCTTACTGTAATGCAGCAACTAAATTGGATGATTTTGAATGGGAGGGGCTAACGTAAAA
>JAAUYD010171886.1_pt1 | contig 10423 bp, 6 predicted proteins | sample 7278101 | NCBI WGS metagenome assembly JAAUYD01 (sample SAMN14350128, study PRJNA611818) | marine sediment metagenome | isolation source: surface marine sediment (0.6m) | place: French Polynesia: Moorea | collected 2018-08
ATACTCATAGCCCTCGTCTCCGGCTTCATGAGAAATTACCAGCTTGAATTTTTTGTGGTTCAACCTTTTTATTAATTCCAGAGTGATTTCAATACCTTTTCTCTGTACAATTCTGGTAGGCTGTAAAACCATAACATCGTTTGTTTTCAATCCGATTGATTTTCTAAAAGCTTTGGTTCGTTCTTTGCTAACATTTGGAGGGTTTTCAAAGTCCAATACATTGGGAATCAGAATCGAGTCAATTCCCCTATGACGAATTAACTCCTGCCGGGCAGCAGAATTAATGACAACATGCTTCACATTGGACAGTCTGGGTGGGAATGCCCTGCGAATGTAAATTTTGTTGCCGTTTAGCGGAAGGTAGCGAGGTCTTTCCCAATAGAAGTCATGATGATGTGCAATGGTTGGAATTTTGGTAGCCGCTATGACATCCGTCAAAGCCAATCCCAATGGAATGTGCATTGGAATTGCCAATGCGTTTTCGACCACTAAAAGATCAAGCTGATATAAATTGATGAACATTTTCAGCCTTGAAGCCAGACTCGATTTATACTTGCAAATTATCTGCGCAAGCTGCAAGGATGTTTTATACCTATCGAATAGCTGATCGTTGATCCACCGGTTTTTGTCGTGTTTGAAATTGGCCTGGGGTGCAAAAATACTTACATTTTCATTCTTGGTCAAATCACCGGCAAACCAAAAGCATGTGTGTCCTTGAGCCTCTAAAACTTCAGCCCACTTGGAAGCCTCAAGAGATACGCCATCAATTCCTGCAAAGCGAGTGGAAACAAATCCTACCTTAAATCCCATCAGATCCACCATTCAGATATCCGATCCGTCACATATCAATTTATTAAATTCCCACCAAATTACTAGAAAAGCTGCAAGAAATGTGCACATATTTATTGATAGTTATTTTATGTTTAATTTCAGTTAGTTAAAATATTTTTTTAAAAATAAGAGTGGCTCGGATGTGAAAAATATTTCCCAATGGTCTGTGTCGATGGTGGGGTATATGAATAAATTTACATAATTTTGGGTTAAGGGATTCGGGAGGTAGAGTTCAGGGCAAATAAAGCCGGACAGCTCATATCAAAAGGAAAATTTTGCCTATTTGCATGAAAAGTTCCAAACCAAAAGAATAACTCTAATTAACTGAAATAATTTCCATATTTTCCTATACTACGATTTGGAATGATTATTGCTTTGTAGTTTTAACCAAATTGATTGGTGAAAAAGAGGATTTTATGTCAACTGGAGATCATCTAACCATCAGAGACTATTGGGATCTTGTTTTTACAGGAAATCAAAAAACTCGAGTAGTTATTCCTTCCTCTCAAAAAGGCAATGCTGCCGCTGGAGACGGAAATTTTTTCAGAGTGCTGGCTTCCCGTCCGACACAGAGAACGGTCCAATCAAATACTGAAACCACTGGTTTGACAATTGTGGATTATCTGGCCAATCCGGTCAGTCTGAAAAGCCGATACCCACGATCCCTCACACCCTTGCCGGCTTTAGCGAAGAAAAAGGAGGGTTCCGGTCATCCAGACCAAATACCGTCCAAAGATTTAGCTGGAAAACCCGCTGCGACATTCTTTGCGAGGTCAAATAAAGTCTCGTCACCTCACCGATCGCCGACTGTGCGGTCACCACAAAAATTTGGTGCTGGACACCGTCAAGAAATAGAAGACAGCATCCAGCAGGCTGCCATCAAATACAAATTGCCGCCGGCTTTGATAAAAGGCGTCATCAGGGCCGAATCTAATTTCCGCATCGATGCTGTATCACCTGCCGGCGCCCAGGGATTGATGCAACTGATGCCGGCGACTGCCAAGGAACTCGGTGTGACGAAGCCGTTTGATATTGGTCAGAATATCGATGGAGGATCGCGCTATCTGCGGAAAATGCTGGATAGCTTCAACGGAAATGTTAGACAGGCCCTGGCGGCCTACAATGCAGGACCCGGGACAGTCAGAAAATACGATGGCGATGTACCCTACCCGGAAACCATCCAATACATCGATCGTGTGCTGCGATTTTCTGAACAAACCGCTTAACTTGCTATTTAATCGCCAGGTGATTTACCGCAATCCCATTGGTGAGTTTTTTGTAGGTAACATGAGAGAAACCAATTTCCCTCAGCAGATCAGACAGCTCATCCGGCATTGGAAACATTCGAATCGATTCGGGAAGGTGAGTATAGGCTTGACGTGATCCAGCGATTCGCTCACCCAAAAAAGGCATAATGTGAAAGGAATAAAAATCGTACAGCCATCTAAATGGCAGAAATGTCGGTTTTGAGAATTCCAGACACATCATTTTCCCGCCGGGTTTTAAAACCCGATACATTTCTTCAAATCCCCGTTTCATGTTGGTGACATTACGAATACCGAAACCAACCATGGTCGCTTCAAAATGCCTATCGGGGAAAGAGATGATTTCAGCATTGCCCTGAACGTATCGAATACGATCTTCAATATTTTTGCGGACAACTTTATGCAAACCCGCCTGCATCATGGCCCGATTTATATCATATACAATAACCCGACCATCGGCACCGATATCTGCGGCAGCCAGAATAGCCAGGTCACCCGTACCGCCACAAACATCAAGGACAGAATCACCAGGGCTCAAGTCGAGCATTCGAACGGCGATGCGCTTCCAGAGATGATGAATACCGAAACTCAGCAGCGTGTTCATAAAATCGTAATGTTGAGCGACTGAATTAAAATGTTGTAAAACCCGGTCAGCTTTGCCCTCGCGGGGTACCTTTTGGAACCCAAAAAAGGTGGTTTCGGCCTCGTTTGCAGCTTTATTCAACTGGCTTTTACGTTTCTCATCATCCAGCCACATGTCTTTTTCTTTAAACATTATCCAATCCGATTCGACTGAGTTAAATTTACCGATAAGATAAGCAGACAAATCGAAACCGCAACTATCCTTTTATAAGTCAAGGTTTTGACACCCACAGGCCACAACTGGTAATTTTATCAGTTCCCACTGAGCGTTTTCATATGGATTTTTAATGATTTGCTAAACGTTCGTTATTTTTTACTATGACTCAACTCTGGCATAAATAATGCTGCATTACCTTGTAATTCTATTAAAGGAATTTTTCCTTCCGGCCGATAGTAACTACAGTAGCAAACGCCAATCTAGATTGAATAACGCTCAAGACATGCTTGCCGGCAGCTTTAGTCATTTCTGATTCGGTCACTAATAGAACATAATGGTAGGTTTCGTGAAACCGGTTGACAGAAAGTCACTCCTTACACAGAGAGGTAATGGTAATGTCTTGTCTAGAGGTCAATTTTTGTAAGCAAAAGGAAATGTCAATTTGCACAGCAGGCACCAAGAACCTGCAGACCGGCTGCACTTATTATGAAAAGTCCCGCTTTGCCGAACGTTGCATGTATTATATTTTTGATGAATACTGTGATTGTCTGAAGGCTCAAATAAACGCAGGAAGGGAAGTAGGAAATTAAAGATAGCTGGAAGTCGCTTTGCAGCAGTACACAGGTTTTATGGTTAGAATGGGATATCTATTCTTCTGGATTACGGGCTCGCAAACTTTTGTGCCAGATCATTGTCGATAACATAAATGCAAACTTCTTTGGCACCCTGCTCCGAATATAGATATTTTTTGCATAGATTATCTATCAAATAGCTCACATCATCCCTGATCCGACTGTCATAGGTTTTAAACTCCTCATTGTTGTAGTCCTTTATGGCCCTGCGGAAGTTTTCATTTTCCAAAAACGGATCCAACACTTTTTCCTTTAAGTTATAAACATAACGATCGTGCATTGATTCGAAAATTTTTGTCCCAGTAACGGGCAGCCCCTCCACCATGATTTCCTGGGTTAACGTCTTGGAGGTATACTCTTTTTGAGAAGAAGCCCGGAATGCTTTGCGTTGATTACTATCTGCCTTGGTGCCTAGTAGTCGACTTTCGATGCCGGACAAAAATTCTTCGGTTATCGTCAATCTTTCTCCTGTATAGGTGCAGGTTTCGACCGAACCAATTTCAAAGTTAATTGCAAACAGATAGTTTTGAATTTCCCTGGAAATCTGCTCCTGATTGTAGTAGTAGAGAGATTCTTTGACCTCCTGTAAGATCGTGTAGTCATACATGCGAAGCAATGAGTCTAGAAATCCCCGGGGGATCAGATCTTTTACACTGCTGTGAATCTTTGTAAAAAATTTACAAAGATCCGACATGTTGATAAGCTTTTCCTTCTTGGCATAAGCAGAGTAAAACTTATTGAAAATCTTGATCGAATCACGCCCAGAGACACCATGTTCACCTTCTTTTTCAGATTCAGCGATGATTTTACGGCGCAATTTTGCAGTCAATTTCTTAATGTCTTCTTCCTCGAGCCAGGCTGGAATATATCCGGTATAAATTTCCATTTTGAGCAATTGGAGATTTTCATCACAGAAGAGCCTGTATCTGTTCGGATCGCTGATCCATTCGAGCATGGCTTCGGACTTCTGGTTCAACCGTGTAGATATGATGATCCGGGCAAAATTATGCAATACTCTCGGAAGAAATCGTTCGTCGATGTGTTTGCCGAATATTTCACGGTATATTTCAACCTCGGTAGCCAGATCCATGACATATGGGATGGTAATATATTCCACCCGGTCCAAAAATGACTGGAACTCTTGAATGTTTTTTTCATCCTCCGGATTCATTACGGCGAGGAGCAGGGAATTTACATTCTCTTCTATGTCTTCTACTTTGTGGACACCCTCACTGATGATATTGTGCAGCTCACTCAGGCGTTCCGTGTTGTGAGATTTAACATCCATTAGCGCATAAATACCGTTATTTGTTTTGGCATAACGGGAATAAATATAATGAACCCGGGTACTGTCTCCTAAAAGACTGTCGATGTGTTTTTGTAAGATCGGATTGTTTATAACATTTTGTCCGGAAGGTTTGTCACCCGGGTTAAAGACACTGATGCCTTCTCCCAATCGACGGTTGAAACGATAGGGCCTCGCGTATAGCATATCAAAGACTTTCTGGGAACTTTGTAAACGGTCCAGAAGTGCTTCATATAAGGAACTGCATATTGTGCAAGGGTTATCTCTAAATACCCAGTCATATTCTTTCTCTGTGGATAGTTTCCACTTGAACTCATTGTTTTTAAATAAATCATCGAGGAATTCCCGGCGATGATGCTTGGGAATCATTAGCAGAGGGTTGTCGTGGCTTGGGCACGGCACCTCGATAAAGTCATCCATAAGGTGTGGAACATAATGGGCCGCCGCATAAGCCTCGGAACTTTGCAACGAATTTTGCGGCTTGGCTTCGGGCATTTGCTCCGACATGGAGCCCTCCAAAAGTCGGGATAATTTTTCAAGTATCGGGTGGGCATCGTAATTTGTGAAGTCTTGCAAAATTTTGCGGTCAAAACGCCATACCGATTCATACCGCAATCCGGCACTGGTGTTGGCGTATTCTTCAAACTTCATTAGCAGATTATTCAGAAATGTGCTTTTACCGCAACCCGGAGGGCCTTTGAATATATAAATTTTATTTTGCTGGGCACCTCGCTTCAACGCCTCGACCAGGCCGATCAAGCGATTGGCAAAGAGGCGATCCGCAAAAAATGGATAGTCCGATCCATCGACGAAAAGTTTGGTGCAATCATACAGCACATAGTGAATGGATTCGGGATCGTCTGGATATTCTTCAACGCCCTCTCCCACATAGGCCTTTATCATATCGTGAAAGATCTGAAATACATTGCGTATCACCCCGGACGGATTGGTGATAAGGTCATTGAGAAACGCTTCAAACGGAATCGAAGAGCGGCGCTCAAATTGATTCATGCTATGGTTGAGGTTGTCCATGGCCTTTTGAATGCTACTGGGTGCCGGATGCTTTTCCTGGCCGGGCTTTGCATCTGTGTCCAATGGGTTATCTTTTCTTTTGCTGGTATTCATGTCAATATTCCAGTCCCTGATCTTCACCCTTTCGTTGTAAAGTTGGGGTCTATTGAACTCAATGCGGCGACATTAGAGTCAATCCCTTGTTTTACAGGTTCTCTTTAGAAACCTTGCGGTCTTTCATGGTGTATAAAACCCGCTGCCATTTTATATCTTTGGCCCCGGGTTCTTGATCAACAGGCATCGTTACCCCCGGGATGGGGATTCGCGTCTGGGCGGGTGTTGCTTGGATAACCTCATTGGTCTCAAGCCGTACGGCTGTGCCCCAAAGATATTCAATTCCCAACATGGTATTGGCGATAAATTCTTTCACTAGGGGTTTGCCTTCAAACCGGTGCACCAGGTATAGTTCACCATTTTTAGATTTTTCCTCATCAATTTCAATGCAAGGCGGATGGTAAAGGGTATTTAACAACATTTGACGATAGCTTTCGGCGCTGCGGCTTTGGACATAATATTCCCAGACACCTTTGGCTTGGTTCAACCGCCGCCCTGCTACAAATAGCTTGTATTGGTTGATAAAATCCTGGTCGACAAAGGTGTTGATGAACATGAAGTCATTGAAGTCTTCACGGAGTTTAAAAATAAAATCTTTTCCCTTCCCGGTTTGGGCGTCAAACCTTTCGCGTTTTTCTGAATCGAAAATTCGCTTGAACTCTATTGAATATTTACCTTTATCCACCAGTTGCTCAATATAGTAGAATAGACGCATTCCAAGAGCATAGGGATTTAATCCCACTCGCGGCATAGATGTCACACCTGAGTGGGTGCGGGCAAAGTCGACTTCGTGGCCTTCGATACGATCATCCTGCAAAAATAGTGTCTCATGCCAATAGCTAGCCCAACCCTCGTTCATAATTTTAGTGCGAATCTGAGGTTGGAAAAATAATGAAGTTCTGCGAACCACTTCTATAACGGGCTTTATCCAACTGTTCTTTTCTTTGGCCAGAAATTCAGAGTTTTCCATTAAATACTGCACGGTGTCCAATTTTTGATTGGACTTTTCTTTCAGCGATTTCTTGAATTTTGAATCAAATTCGGGATGTTTTTTGAACACATCCGAAAAAAAGACTTTTTCGCCGAGAAATTTATTCTGTTTCATGCAGTCATTGTACCGCTTTACTTCTTTGATGTATTCGGTGATTTTTACCTTTTTATTTGACTGCAAAAATACATCAAAATAGTAATCCAGCATTTTTGATTGGTCTGTCCGGGAGGGACGATTCAAGCGCGAAAGCTCGTTGTGATAGCCCACCAGATTGTCGATTCCGCGAGAAAATTCGATAATATAATCTACCCAACGGCCTTTTTCCGACCTCAGTTTGGCAATCATACGCTTATCTGAAAGGGCGCTGCCGGTAAAGTCATAATCCCAGGTGTGGCGGAAGTATAGATTGTTTTGAAAAAAATCGATATGCGCCAGCACATGGTAAAAAATCATGACATTCATCCAGTCCGGATTGTTGTCATTGTAAAATGATATGGCTGGACGGGTGTTGATGACGGTTTCATAAGGATTGCTGGGATACAATTCATAGCGGCCTTTTTCTTTGAGAACCTCAACATCGTGGACCCAGTAGTCGTACAGGGTTGGAATCATGATCTTTGGGGTTAGTTCCAGAAGGTCTCGGTTGGAAACAATATACTCCAGGGTTTCATCCTGAAATTTCAAGCCCGCATCCAGCGCCCTGCGCTTGCACCCTTCCATTATTTTTTTTGTGTGTTGATCGATTAGTTCCATAATTCCATAATTAAATTTAGTTATGGCGGTTGGCCGGTCGGCGAGTTATCCGGCTTCTTTTTCATTTTAAAATTTTGCAATCCGCTGACGGTCTCAACGGGCAACGGTAAAAGTGGTTAACCGCTATTCCGAAATCAAATGCTTTATCCCTTTTATCAACCTGGCTTCATCTGCACTTTCCTGCATGACATCGAGCCTGATCAGTTTGGGTTTGTCCTCCAAAAGTTTGGAATTTTTGAGGTACTTTTCAACCTCACTGTTATTGGAAGCCGTGGTTGAATGCTCAGCTATGGTTATCCCTACTCGATTGGCGGTGACCATCATTTTTTTTAGCTCTGGTATGCTTTCCTTGCCATCCGTATCCCAGTCGTCGCCGTCGGTGCCGTGAAAAATATAAATATTGTAGTCTCTGGACAGATTTTCTTTTTCAATTATCTCATTAACCAGTCTATAGGCTGAAGAAACCTGGGTCCCTCCGGCTACTTTCGAATTGTAGTAGGTATAAAAATCCGGCACCTCCTTTGCTTCGGTATCATGGAGGATAAAACGGGTTTCAACTTGCATGGCATACTGATACAGCAACCAGCTGTAAATCATTACATGCTGGGCCACCACAAGCTCCGTCGATTTGCCCGCCATGGAGCCGGAATAATCCCGCACGAAAAAAACCAGGGCCTGGGATTCATAGTCTTTTTCGCGGGATAGAATACGATATACCAGATCATTCGGTGAAATCAGAAACCGGGCCGGATCAATCGCAGCGGCATCGGGAATGTTGCCCAGATTAATATTCGTTTCAACGATTTTGCGAAGGGTGGCTTTTTTATCCAGCAGCTGACCGAAACCGCGATGCTTGTCGGTTAGATCATATGTATAGCGGGTCAGTGATCGTTTTTTGCCTTTCTCCTTTAAATTCGGAAGCTCAAATTGTTCGGTAAGTATCTTGCCCAGGTCATAGGCATTTGATTCCATCTCATGCTGGCCCCCTTCACCCTGGCCAGGACCTTCACCTTCCTGCCCTTCAGGGGCTCGAACCGGCTGTTCACCAATCACCTCGCCTTCTTCACCGTCACCCGAACCGCCACTGGATTGATCTTCGTCGGTTTTAAAAGACGTGTCATGCAGAAATTTCTCTTCAACCGTACTGGGTACGATGACAATTTTATCTTTACCGCTTTTTCCCGGTTTAATAAGGCGACCCACATTAATTTTGCGAGGAAAACCGTCTTTCTCCCTTTGTTTATCCCGCTGGAGCAATTCGTCAATGGACCGGATGCTGACGTTAGGAGTGCTTTGCATGGCGGCCATACCCTGTAAATCAGTCAGATCGTGAAAGGAGTAGATATCCCGCATAATAGGTCCCGAGTAATTTTTTTCTCCTTCGGAGGAATCAACATCAGGCAGATCATGGGTGCCCGTATCATTGATTTCCAACTGTATTTTTTTATCCTGCTCGGGGGTGAGCCCGTTTTTTTTGAGCCTGTTATACAGGTCGATCAGGTTAGATTCCATGGCACTGTGCCCCGCAATTTGTAGCTCCTTGTTTGTTGCTGATCATTTACAGATATGATTGTCAGTTATTTTTCATCTTCCTGGGTGCAAAAATATTCTATCGTTTTTTGCGCACAAGTTTTACAATAGCCGAGTTTTTCCAACATTGTTTCGATCATCCGGTCGTATAGTTTTTGATTTTCTTCGTTGGTTCGATTCGCCAGGGCGCCGATCAGGCTCCCGGCGCCGGCAATATCTGATTTCAACCGCACATCAGTGACCGCCTTGACCAGCTCAAGGTTGTCCATAAAATCATAGTCCGGATTGATGGATATTTTTTGGCCGTAAATTTTGCGGATGGAAGTGCGAAAGGACTCGCGCTGCTCCTCACTCTTAAGTCCCAGCCGTTCTTCAACGCTGTTGATATAGCGCTCGTCGATCTTCAAGGCTTTCAGATCGCCGGTCTGGGGATCTTTATATTTCCACATTTTGTCCGGGCCCAAATTTTCAGCATCAATTCCAATAATCATGTTGACGTAGTTCATCACATCTTTTCGAATTGCGAAGGGTTCGTCCATATAGGCATTGAACATTTCGGTCATGATTCGTTCACGGTACAATCCCTTGGCGGTTTTTAAGTCTTCAAGGTATTTTGTCCGGTCGTTGGCTTCAGTAACATAGTCCAGAATGATTCGATCCAGGGCTTTAAATACGTCATTGGCAAACATGCACTGACCTTCATTGGTCTCCGAGCTTTCAATCAGCAATTGGATAGCCCGTCCCAAATTACGCTGGCCGAGTCCTTTCTGGCCGAACCGGTTGATAATTTCCGGATCCTGATTCAGGGTGTCAATGACTTCAGCCAGTGTTTTGATGCTCTTTTCACCGGCGACTTCTCCTGCCGAAAGTTTCATGGTTTCAACGGGTGTCAATTTTTCTGACCGCGGTAGACGTGATAAAACAACCGAAATTGAGGTAGCATAATTTAAAGTGGGGTCCTGGTGTAGATTTTCTCTGGTAAGGGTCGTTCGGGTTTCGCTGCCGATGGCATATTTTGTGAGGTCTTCCTGCAGCTTGTAATTGGTATTGTGCGACACGTAGCAAATGCGGCAGCGGTCGACACTAGGGGCTTCTTCTTTTTCGGACAGGAACTGATGAAATTCCGAATTGTTACTAGTGGCAATAATCAGGGTGTCAATGGGCCATTTATACCCATCGATTTCGATGCTG
>JAAUYD010106441.1_pt1 | contig 10422 bp, 7 predicted proteins | sample 7278101 | NCBI WGS metagenome assembly JAAUYD01 (sample SAMN14350128, study PRJNA611818) | marine sediment metagenome | isolation source: surface marine sediment (0.6m) | place: French Polynesia: Moorea | collected 2018-08
CGACATTCGTCAATCGACATTTATCTCGTTGGAGTTTCTTTATTTGATCAATCTGGCTTCCCTTTCGTCAGCGGCTCCGGCTCGTGTCCAACTTCGAGGCATTAATTATCACACTCACTTTGCCAAATACATGACACAGCGTGAGCTCCGGCCGTCGACCTTTAAGACCAAAGGGCTGGAAAGCGCCACATGGGCAACAAAATTTGTTTCTTTGACCATTGGAAGCGATGTCAGCCAGCTCCAGTCCAAAAAGTCTTCCTTACTATCGGTCACCATGACATAGTTGATGCCCAGGGTGGAGATGTTATGGAAAAAGTGCGATCCCTGGGATGGCTCTGCTTTCAAATCCGGGGAAGACGTTTCGATCAACGCGCCGACCCCGCAAATTTCCGCCCAACTGACCGGAATACCCAACCAGCGGTCGGCCGAACCCCATCGGCCGGGTCCGATCAGCACGTATTTTTTCCCCTGCCGCAACAGACTAGAATTCAGCTCCCCAATCTCGCGTGCGATTTGAGGTGTATGCCCGGCATCGAAGGCATCCGGCTTTACATAAAGTATGTCGGCAATATCGGTCTTTTCTGCATTGCCCAGGGCATGGAAAGAGTGACAGAAGGCACGGTCGACATCCGCCTGGCTGATTTCCACCTGTCCAAGTTCAGCTCTAGCAGTCATCGGCCTGAGCTGCAAAAGCGCAAACTCAGGTTTGCGATCTCCGTTTTGGGGCCAGTTGACCGAAAACTCAAGCTCGACCGGACATCCCATCCCCTCCTGTCCTATCTGAAGAACATCTGAGAGCAGATCGGCCAGTGGAAATAAATCATAATTGAGTACTTGAGAAAAAGTGAGAACCCGGTATCCGGGAATATGGGTGGTATCCCGCATACGATGTTCCTCCGGGATGTAGGTACTGGCAAGCAGTTTCATTGGAGGATCCTCGGTGACATCATCGACCTCGCGTTTGGCAAGATTGGCATCTTCATTGATTCCGAGATCGGGATAAGGACCACCCATTTTCAGTGAAAAGAAAAATCGCTGGGAATTTTCCAGAATATCATCCACAGTGGTCCGCTGGGGCAGAATCTGCGGATATTTTGGGGAAAACCGTAGGGCCTTTTCTCCTTCCATGACGGTTTTGCCTAAACCCATAGCGATCGTGGCAATGCCTTCCTCCGGCTGCATTTTGGAGAATGGATAGTAATTGTACGATTGGGCAACCCCCGAGATGGCTGGATAAAAATAGGTGTTGTATCGTTCACCGACAAGCTGCTGAATAATGACCGCCATCTTTTCTTCTTCCGTGCGTTGTCCGACCCGCCTGGAGAATGCTTTTGGGCTTTGAAAGTAAGTGGAGGCATATACAAGCTTGATGGCGTTTACCAACTGCGATAGTCTCGATTCAAGATCCGGATGATCGTTGGGGACCATATAGGTTCGATAAAGTCCCGCATAGGCGCGAAATTGGGCATCTTCCAATAGGCTCGAAGAACGAACGGCCAGAGGATAGGTTATTCTGGCTAAGTAAGCTCTCAGGTCGTCGGCGATCCATTTAGGAAAAGTTGCCTTGCAAAATGCTTCTGCAATCTCTTCATCGGGTGCATCCAGTTTTGAAAGGCCTCTCAGGTTGTTTTCCTTAACAAAGGCCTCAAATCCTTCGGTAGTGACGACCATGGCCTGGGGGACAAAGATATTTATATTTTCAAATTTATTGTGGATCGCCGGGAGTCGTTTCAGTAGATTGGCAATAAATGCCAGACCCCGGGCCTTTCCGCCAAGGGATCCCTTGCCGATCTTAAAAAATTCCGTGTCCAGATCAAAATCGCCGGCCTCAAAGTTTACCACGACGCCTTTTTGGCGTTGGCTACGACGGGCCTTGATGACAGATATGAGATACTTCCGGTGTTTGTCGACACTGGAAAAATCTTCATCTCTGATTGGCCTCACCCTGGAGGCCAGCATAATTTCCGTGCGGGCAAAAAGCCAGCGGGAAAAATCATTGCGATTTGCATGATGAACGAATGATTCCTCCGGAATTTCATTAAGAAGCCTTTCAAACGATCGCGTGTTGGATGCCCGGGCGATTTCCTGGCCGTTCGGCATGCGAAATATGAAATCACCAAAGCATAGATGCTCCAGAAAAAAAGACCGAACCTCGGATATCAGCGAGGGAGAATTCTTGTCGACAAAAAAAGCGGGCAAATTGATCGCCTTCGCGGCGTTGGAAGATTCCGAACTGGTAAGCAACAAAGGGATGTCGAAGCGTTCCTTTTTAATTTTGGAAAGAAAGGTCACGCCGGCATTGTCGTCCAATTTCCCGTTACGCGGAAACCGCACATCGGAAATAACGCCCAGCACATAGGGCTCATACTTTTCGTACAGATCGTTGGCTTCTTCGTAATTTCTGGCAACCAGGATTTTCGGGCGGGCACGCATGGTCAGCATGCGGTGTTCTTCGTTGAGACCCTCCTCAAGCACCGCCTGGGTCTGGGACACCAGCTCCCGGTAAAGCACGGGAAGCAAGGTTGAGATATAAATCGGAGAATCCTCCACAAATAGAATTACCCTGATGCCGGCAGATTCAGTGTCATGGGCGACATTCATCGAATCCTCGGCACTTTTTACTAGGGCCACCAGAATGTCGGTGTCGCCCGCCCAAACAAAGGTGCGGTCAATTCCGGGAGGTTGGGTGAACACCCGGCTGGACTCCTTAGAAGGCAAGGCACTGTGGGTTAGCAGAATCACCGGCAGATTCGCATCTATGTTTTTAATTTTCCGGCCGAGCATGAAAGCGTCCATATCAGCCAGGTGCAACATAGTGATAACCAGGTCAAAATTCTTTTTGTCCAGTGCCGCCAGGGCCTCCCCGGCGGTGGCCACCCAGGTGAAGCGGGGTGGATTGCTGAGGTTCAAGCCGCGATATTCATGAATAATTCTTTCGGACAAACGACAGTCTTCTTCCATGATCCAGGCATCGTAGGGCGTCGAAACGAGAAGGATATCCCTGACCTTATTGGCCATCAGCTCATGAAAAATTTTAAAATGAGGATCAAAATCCTCGGAAAAGCTTTCGATTTCTAAAGTCATAAGAATCTGTCCTTTTTCACAAAAGTGATAACCCGGTTAAAGCAGGATTGCTGCAATCGTATTAAAACCACATATTGTTAAAAATCTCAATTTAATTTGCATTCATGTTTAAACTTGACAAATTATATGACCATGGTATTGTGACCATGTCATATATATTACAAACCTTGGCCGAGTGGTTTGGGCTATGCCCTTCGGGCTTCGACCCCACAGGCAGGTTTTAGCCCAGCCGCAGGTGAACAAACGGCCGGTCAAATCGAAAAAGAAACTTTGAAAAAGCGAATATAGAATGCCGAAGGAAGGAATTCTATCAATTTATCGTTATTAAATAAGCAGTGTGAAGCGATTTCCACAATTCGTCAATCGCCATTCCATATTTCATAGGTGTCAGGTAACGCCTGAGGCGCAACCTGGCCTACGAGGTGTTTGAGATGTGGTATCCGACGATGAAGTGCGACGGTGATGAATACCGGCCGCGCGGTGGTTTCATAACCACGAATATCGGCACCGATTGTCTCTTAGATTCTCATCATTGTGTAGGTCAGGGTACGAGCGAAGCGAGTTCCCTGACATATCTTTTATCGTCAGGTTTTTTTAACCCTGAACCACTTAACCTTATGAAGGAAACCATCATGACGGAAATGATATCAAAATCAAAATTTAAGCCTCGCGCATTGCATTATTTCCGTGTAATTGAGAAGACTGGACGGGAGTTAATCATCTGCGATCGCGGCAAACCAGTTTTAAAAATTGTACCTTATGCAGATGATCCCGAAAAGGCCCTGAAGGCTCTTCGCAATACGGTCATTAAATATGAGGATCCAACCGAGCCGGTCGGTATGGAAGATTGGGAAGCATTAAGATGATTGTGCTCGATACGCATGCGTGGCTGTGGTTTATCAGTAAGCCGGAGATTTTGTCTAAAAAAGCGACAAAAGCGGTGTCTGCGGCGGTCAAGGAGAAATGTGTTTTCGTTTCGACAATCAGTGCATGGGAAGTCGCTCTATTGGTTGCAAAAAAAAGATTAGAGCTTTCGCTGGATGTCACCGATTGGATCGCAAAATCTGAAGGTCTGCCATTTATTCAATTCATAGAGGTATCCAACTCCATAGCTGTTAAATCGGTAAACTTGCCTCAACCGCTTCACACGGATCCTGTGGATCGAATCATCATCGCCACTGCGTTGACGGCGGGAGTTCCCTTGGTTACCAAAGATAAAAAATTATTAAATTATCGCCATGTTAAAACGATCTGGTAAAATAGAAAGGAAAACAAATTGGACATCTGGATGACGCTGAGAAAGGCCCGGAATTTGTTTCCCAATAAAGTGGCCGTCGTGGACGATGATCGATCGTTTACCTATGCTCAAGTCGGTGAACGGGTTGATTCATTGGCACGTTTCTTCCATACCCGAGCTATTCAACCCCAGGACCGCATTTCCATTTTAGAGGTCAACTCCGCAGCATTTTTGGAAACCTATTATGCGGCCGCCGGAATCGGCGCGATATTAAATCCGCTGAACTATCGCCTGGCAGCCAAAGAGATTGCCTTTATTTTAAGGGATTCCGGTTCCCAATGGCTGGTTGCGGCATCTCGATTCGCGTCCCTGGTCGAGGGTATCCTGGCGGAAGATACGCCTTTGGAGGGAATTGTCTGGATCGGGGAATCACCTTCGTTTTCTGCGGGGGTTGAATATTATGAATATGATACCGCGATACGGACCCATGCCGGTCAGTTCGAGCCCGCCGTGATCCACGAAGACGATGTCGCCCATCTATACTATACCAGTGGCACCACCGGCCGCCCTAAAGGCGTGATGCTCACCCATAAAAATGTTTGCCTGCACGCCCTGGGGACCATTGCCGAACTTAAGCTCACCGACAGTGACATTTGGGGGCATATTGCCCCCATGTTCCACCTGGCGGATGCCTGGGCGGCATTCGCCATTACCTGGGTGGGCGGCTGTCATGTGATGGTGGCTCAGTTCGAGGCTGAAGCCGTGATGACTACCATTGAAAAACAGCGCATCACATTGAGCAACATGATTCCCACCATGCTCAACCTGATGATCAAGCACCCAAAGGTTGCTGATTTCGATTTTTCAAGCCTGCGGGTGATTCTAAGTGGCGGTGCACCCATAGCACCGGAAGTCGTTCACAGCATCATGGATACTTTTGGCTGTGATTACATTCAAACTTACGGCATGACCGAAACCAGTCCCTATCTGACTTTCAGTATTATAAAGCAGCATCTTCAAAATCTGCCGCCGGAAGATCAATTCAAATACAAATCCAAGACCGGTCGCCCCTTCATGGGGGTGGATCTAAAAGTGGTGGACGAAACCGGATACCCAGTGGCCGCCGACGAAACACAAGTCGGCGAAATCTGGGTACGCGGTGACACCGTCACTCCTGGATACTGGAATCTGAAGAAAGAGACCGAACAGGCGTTTTCCGATGGATGGCTTCGCACCGGAGACCTGGCAGTTGTCGACACCGAGGGCTATGTCAACATCGTGGACCGTAAAAAAGACATGATTGTCACCGGCGGGGAGAATGTGTATTCGACGGAAGTCGAAAATGTGCTCTACATGCACCCAAAGGTATTGGAAGCTGCCGTGTTTAGCATCCCCGATGAGAAGTGGGGTGAGGCGGTGGCGGCAGCCGTGGTCCTCAAGCAAAGCCAAACCGCCACCGAATCAGAAATTATCCAATTCTGCAAAACGCATCAGGCATCCTACAAAGCCCCGAAAACAATTGTTTTTATAGACGAACTGCCCAAAACCGGTTCAGGAAAGATTTATAAAAAAGCCTTGCGCGATCCTTATTGGAAATAAATTGGCCCGACCGTCAAAAGCTTTACCTGGAATGCGTCCCAGAGCTGCAATCTGCCAAATCAGAAGTGGCCAAACTTAGGCCAATTTATATATAATTTGAAGTTATCAACAAGTTATCACCTCTTTTTTGATAAAATCATGAATAATTTAAAAAATTATTGACAATATCATAAACAGCGTTTAAGCAATCTCAATGACCCCGAAAAAGAAGGAGATTTGTCAATGAGTCAAAAGAACTGGAAAACACATAATCCTTCCGGAAGCAAACGCGTCATTGTTACCAAGGAATTGCCGGGCACCCGGTGGCTGGACATCCTGACCCGTGCCGGATGCACGGTTGAAATCTGTACCTCCACCGATGTACTGAGCGTCGATGAAATAAAAACCGCCATGGGTACCGGGTGCGACGGGGTTCTCGGGCAATTGACCGAAGACTGGGGGGATGAACTTTTTAGTGCGCTAAAGGCAGCCGGGGCCACGGCATACAGCAATGTTGCCGTGGGTTATGATAACGTTGATGTCGACGCGGCCACCCGCAATGGTATTCCGATGGGAAATACGCCCGGGGTATTGACGGAAACCACCGCTCAAATGGCGGTCACGCTGACCTTTGCCGCGGCCCGGCGGACCGGTGAAGCCGAACGTTTTCTGCGGGACGGGAAATACAAGGGATGGCTGATGACGCTTTTCTTGGGAGAGCTGCTATGGCGCAAAACCGTGGGAGTCATCGGCGCCGGACGCATCGGCGCTACCTATGCCCGCATGATGGTAGAAGGGCATAAAATGAATCTGCTTTATCATGATATCAACCCGAACGAGGATCTTGAAAATTTTATTGCAGCCTATGCGGACTTTCTCAAATCCCGCGGAGAAGCGCCGGTGTCCTGCAAACGTGTGGAAAACCTTGAAGAGCTGTTGCGCGAAGCCGATTGTGTTAGCGTGCACACCGTCCTGGATGAATCCACTCATCACCTGATCAATGCAGAGCGATTGGCGATGATGAAGGAAAACGCCGTTTTAGTCAATACCAGCAGGGGACCGGTGATTGATGAAGCGGCTTTGGTCGCCCATTGCCGTAAGCATCCCGATTTTCGGGCCGGGCTTGATGTATTCGAAGATGAACCGGACTTGAAGCCGGGTCTGAATGATTTGGACAATGTTCTGATAGTCCCCCACATTGCTTCGGCAACCCGTTGGACACGCGAAGGCATGGCAACTCTGGCTGCATCGAATGTGGCCGGGATTTTGATGGGATATCCGGTTTGGAATCGACCGGATATTTTGCCATTTTTAGAAGGCGATCCGCCCAAGGCGGCACCGAGCATTGTCAACGCCCAGGCATTGAACCTTCCAATGTTTGTCGGCTAAGATCTTTAATATGAGCACCGCCGTTGGCCGCGAGCGGCCAAGTCTAATCAGTAAAGAAACATAAAGAAGCGAAGTTCAAAATACGGTAAAAATAGGAAAGGAAAGTACTATGAAATTTGCCGATCGAATAAACCGTTTGGGTACAGAGACCGCCTTTGCCGTCTCTGCCGAAGCCACCGCATTTGCCTCCCAGGGAAACAAGGTCTATCCATTTCATCTAGGAGATTTGAATTTGAAAACCCCTGCTAATGTACTGGCAGCAGGTATCAAAGCCATGCAGGACGGCAGGACCAACTACTGCCCCAATGCCGGCGTTGCCCAGTTGCGAGAAATCCTGGCAGACGATATCAGCGCTTCCCGCAAGACCCCCTATAGTATGGAAAACGTGGCAATCCAGCCGGGTGGAAAACCCACGATCAGCAAATTTTTTCTGGTGATGATGAATCCCGGAGATGAAGTGCTGTATCCCAATCCAGGATATCCGATTTACGAATCTCAAATCGAGTTTCACGGGGGCATTGCCATACCCTATAGCTACATCGAGGGAAAAAATAATTTTGACATCGACACGGATATGCTCGAAAGCCGGATAACGCCGAAAACGCGGCTGCTGGTGCTCAATGACCTTCAGAATCCGACCGGGGCGGAATGCTCGCCGGCCGAGCTCGAAAAAATAGCCGAAATCGTACTGAAACACGATTTATATGTTCTTTGCGACGAAGCCTATTTTGATATTCGATATGAAGGCACCAGCAATTCTCTGGTATCCCTGCCGGGTATGGCCGAACGCTGCGTTATTTTGCATACGTTTTCAAAAAAATTTGCGATGACCGGCTGGCGTCTGGGTGCGACGATTGGTCCTAAAGAGATTATCGAACTGATCATCAAACTCAATGTAAACGAGGAATCCTGCTCCAACCATTTTGTGCAATATGCCGCCATCGAGGGGTTGACGGGAGACCAGACGGAAACCCAACAGATTCTGGCCACCCTGAAAGATCGGCGAGACCTGGCAGTGGATCTTTTAAATGACATCGAGGGAATCCGCTGCATCCGTCCGAACGCCACCTTCTATCTGTATCCAAATGTTACCGGAGCCATGAAAAAAACCGGTCTGACGGATTATGACGATTTTCGTAGAACGGCGCTGCATGAAACCGGCGTCTCATTTTGCACCCGTCTTCATTTCGGGCGTCCCCTGGAAGGAGAGGACCAATATTACATACGAATGGCCTACTCGGGCATCGAGCCGGCAGAAATCAAGGAAGGTCTCGACAAGTTTAAAGCGTTTATTGAAGGTTAAATGGACAAATTTCATTCATTAGACGTTCGATGTTCATCAGTTATCTTCCCGATCAGACTGGACGCTCGCGGCCAGAAGCCGCGCTCATTTTAATCGCGTCTATCCCTCTATCTGAGTTTCAATTTTTTCAATTTGCCGCAGGTGGTTGTCAAAGTGGACCACGATAAAATGATCAGACTTCTCCACTAGGCTCGGGCAGATGATAGATCAATACGAGTGCCGCCAGGGGTACAATGGCAATAAACTTTAAAACCGCCCGAATGCCGAAAACGTCAGCCATCATTCCTGCCAGGGGCATCAAGATTCCCGCAATCCCAAGCGCCAGACCCATCACAATGCTGGATACAAGGGATCGACCCTTTGGGGCAATTTTTTGGGCCAGTGCCAATGCCGGAAACAGGGTGGCCAAAAGCAAAAATCCACTTAGAAACGCGAGCGGATATAACTTCCACCCGGAACCGTGAATGAATAGAAGAATGCAGGGAGAAGACAAGGCAAAAGAAAAAAAATAGACGGGTTTAAAACCAATACGATCGACCAAGTGTCCGCAAACGATGGCGCTGATGGACCCACCCACGGTAAATAAAGAAAGCATGCTGCCCACCGACACCAATGAGTGCCCCTCGGAAGATGTCAGGATCGGAATAAAGGTGAGAAGTGCCTGTTCGACAAATGCTCTGGAAAAAGCGATGGCCCAGATCATTACCACGGGTTTCCATACGTCACCGATACTTTCCCGCAGAGAGCCCAAAAAATCTTTTTTTTGCGGATGTTTTTGATCCGAAGCCGGTATCAGGACGAAGAGGAGCATGAAAACCGCCAGTCCCAATAGGGTGAGGTACGGCAGGCGATTTAATCCAAAAAAAGTTATATAGCCTGCAAACACAATCGGTCCCAGCGTAAAACCCGACGTACCCCCCAGGCCGAAAATCGACATGCTCAACCCCGTGCGACGGCCAGCATATGCTGAAACCATTCCGGCCGCGGTGGGGTGATAAATGGCCGAGCTGATCGAGCCCAGACCGATCAAGATCAAAACGATGGCGAAGTAGGGTGCAATCCCCACCAGGGGAATACAAATGGCTCCCACAAACGAGCCGATCAGCAGGACTACCCGGGATCTGTAGCGATCGGCCAGATAGCCGAATAAGGGCTGAATTAAAAAGGCCATGAAGGTGGCGATCCCGGTAATCATGCCCACTTGGGTGAGGCTTAAGCTGAATTTGTCCGCCAGGACCGGCAGCATCGGCCGAATAAAGGACTGAAAAAAATCACCGATGAAGTGAATCAGAAATAGGGCGAAGATTACTTTTTTATTGATTTGAGCGGAATCCGTCACGGTTGTTGTTCTCAGCATAAGATATTTGGATCCGCTCATCTAACATTTTGCCGGGTTGGGGTAAAGAGAAATAAGGCCCGACCTAAAGATTCGGCAAGGCTGATGATTGAAGAAATTCAATGCCATCGTCATCGACCGTAAATCTCAAATCTCAAAATTCAATAGAACGATCATCAAACTCATCCTCAACTGCGCAAGTAGGAAGCACCGTTGACATCGATAATGCTGCCGGTAAGATAGTCTGTGCCTTCTGCCGCCAAAAACAGCACGACCCGGGCAACTTCCTCAGGATGCGCCACACGGTTCAAAGGGCTTTGGGCACGGATGGCGTCACCTTGCGGCCCGCAAAGTACCGAAGCGGCCATATCGGTTTCCACATATCCGGGTGCCACGGCATACACGAAGATGTTGTGGGGAGCCAGGGCTTGCGCCATGGATTGACTGAAAGCGTTGAGACCGGCCTTACTGGCACCATAGGCCGGAGCATCCGGC